>Ga0207966_1001593_pt1 | contig 12274 bp, 9 predicted proteins | sample Knorr_S23_td_NAD_FD_185611 | JGI IMG/M metagenome (GOLD analysis project Ga0207966, IMG submission 185611) | Marine microbial communities from Southern Atlantic Ocean transect - Knorr_S23_td_NADW_ad_2500m_LV_B (SPAdes) (version 2) | ecosystem: Environmental > Aquatic > Marine > Oceanic | place... | reverse complement strand
CCTGCGCTTGGTCCACTGCCCGTATCCGTCCCGGGGTGCGTCGATGGCTGGTTTGAGTTACACCAACGTTTTGGAAGTCTTGGTATGGAAACTATTTTAACACCGGCAATTGATTACGCCGAACAAGGTTTTCCTGTAACAGAAGTTATTGCCCATTACCTGGCGGTAAATGCTGCTTATCTCGAAGATTTTCCAGGTTTTTCTAACACCTTCCTGCCCAATGGAAAACCACCGGAAAAAGGGGAAATTTTTAAGAATCCCCGCTTGGGTAAGACCTATAGCAGAATTGCTGCACAAGGTCGGGATATTTTCTATAGGGGCGAGATTGCCCAAACAATTGTTGCCTATTTAAAGGCCCAGGGCGGTTTCCTTAGTATAGACGATTTTGCCAGCCATAGGTCGGAATGGGTGGATCCAGTGCATACCAATTACCGCGGTTACGATGTCTGGGAACTGCCGCCCAACGGTCAGGGTATTGCGGCCCTGCAGATTTTGAATATGCTGGAAAATTATGACATTGCCGCAATGGGAGCTGGCAGTCCTGAATATGTACATACCTTTGTGGAAGCAAAAAAACTGGCCTACGAAGATCGGGCAAAATACTACTCGGATATGGATTTTAATAACATCCCCATTGCTCAGCTGATATCAAAATCATATGCGCAGGACCGCCAGGCATTGATTAAACCGAACCGCGCAGCAAAATCCTTCCCTGCTGGTAAATTAAAGGATGGGGACACCATTTACCTGACGGTGGCTGATAAGGACGGCAACATGATCTCTCTGATCCAGAGCAACTTCCGCGGCATGGGTTCCGGCATGACACCAACAGACCTGGGCTTTGTGCTGCAGGATCGGGGCGAACTATTCAGCCTTACAAAAGGACATTTCAATGTCTTTGAACCGGGCAAACGTCCCTTCCATACGATCATTCCTGCTTTTGTGACAAAAGATGGTGAACCCTTCATGAGTTTCGGTGTTATGGGTGGCGCCATGCAACCACAGGGTCATGTACAGATTATCGTGAATATGATAGACTTTGGGTTAAACCTTCAGGAAGCTGGTGATGCACCCCGCATCCGGCATACTGGTTCCTCACAGCCCACCGATCAGATCATGAACGATGGCGGTGTAGTAAACCTGGAACATGGCTTTGACAAAGCAACGATTCGCAGGCTAAAATTGTGGGGCCACAATATAAAAGTGAGTACCGGCGGTTTTGGCGGCTACCAGGCTATAAAATGGGACCGGGAAAATAAAGTCTATTACGGCGCCTCTGAATACCGCAAAGATGGTCAAGCTGCGGGCTATTGAGCAAACGAATAATTAAATATTATCCTTGAATACAGGGATTGGCTTATCCTGTATTCCTATTATTGGATCCTGTTAGTTACCTAATGTTTCCTTGAACGAATTGATCGTATAGAGTATATCTTCTGCCGTAATACCGTAGTGGGTCACCATCCGGAACCGCCGCGGACCCGTATCAAAGAATTGAATACCCTTGGCCGCCAGCACAGTGAGGAAATCAGCACTTTCCATAGCAGAGTCATCCAAGTCAAAATAGATAATATTGGTCTTGATCGTTTCGGGGTCCAGGATAACATCGGGTAGGTCGGCAATACCCTCCGCCAAGAGCCGGGCATTGGTGTGGTCTTCCTGCAGCCGGTCCACCATGGTTTCCAGCGCTACAATTCCTGCCGCGGCAATGATCCCCGCCTGGCGCATGCCGCCGCCCAATCCTTTGCGGTTCCCCCGAGCCTCTTCAATATAATCCTTACTGCCGCAAATAACCGAACCAACCGGTGCGCCAAGTCCTTTGGACATACAGAACGACACACTGTCCGCATCCTCAACCAGTTCCTGGACGTCTACACCCAGGGCTACAGCTGCATTAAAAATCCGGGCTCCATCGATATGCATTTTAATATTGTGTGCTCTGGCCAGGTTCGCAACTTCTTTCGTATAAGCCACAGATAAAGGTGCGCCGCCACAGACATTGTGGGTATTTTCCAGGCAGATCAAACTGGTTACCGGAAAATGGTCATCTTTAGCGCGAATGGCAGCCTTGATATCTTCCAAACGCATTGTGCCATCATCCTGGTTGAGTATCTGGGTAGAATGAATACCGCCATAGGCAGATATACCGCCTTTCTCATATTTATAGGTGTGGGCCCTGTTGCCCAGGATCACTTCCGCACCGCGGCCGCAGTGGGTCAGAATGGATGCCAGGTTGGCCATGGTGCCGCTGGGCACCAGCAGCGCCGCTTCTTTCCCCATCCGCTGGGCGGCCAGATCCTGCAGCCTGTTAACGGTTGGGTCACCCTGGAATACATCGTCCCCCAGTTCAGCTCCTGCAATCGCTTGCCGCATTTCATCCGTGGGCAAAGTGGTGGTATCGCTGCGCAGATCTATGGCTCTCATGTGGTGTCTATAACTGGATAAGTAATTTTAAATATGCTCATAATACCAGCGGTAATCTAAGGAAAATTAGCAAATAAGTGTACCTGGTAGCCAACACCATGATTGCCCTCTTTGTCCCAATAGTGCTTCCTTGTTCGAGATCGATGATGCCGCTAAATTCCCGCACTTGTTAACCTGTAAATTTTCATTGGAAACCTCATGAGCGTGATACCAAAACCAGTTAATGAACCAATTCTTAATTTTGGCCCGGGTTCACCGGAAAGAATCAGCCTGCAGGCCAAGCTCAAGGAACTCAGTGCCAAGGAAATTGAAATTCCACTGATTATCGGCGGTGCGGAAGTCCGCACTGGCGATACAGGCACCTGTGTTATGCCCCATAACCACGGCCATGTTCTGGCCCGGTTTCACCAGGCTGGCCCAGCAGAGGTAGCGCAGGCCATCAGCGCCGCAAAAACAGCCTGGGAAGACTGGTCCCGGACGCCGCTCGATGAACGGGCCCAGATTTTTCTCAAGATGGCCAAATTGCTGGCCGGCCCCTACCGGGACATTATTAATGCGTCGACCATGCTGAACATGAGTAAGAATGCCTTCCAGGCCGAGATCGATGCCGCCTGCGAACTGATCGATTTCTGGAATTTCAATTGCTGGTTCGCCCAGGAACTATACAGCCACCAGCCTATGTATTCTCCTGAACCGACCAGAAATTCAATGGAACACCGTTCGCTGGAAGGATTTGTTTTTGCCGTTACACCGTTCAATTTTACCAGTATTGCCGGTAATCTGCCTTCGGCCCCAGCGCTCATGGGTAACGTTGCCCTTTGGAAACCGGCTAGCAGCGCTGTATATCCGGCCTATTTTATCATGCAGTTGTTCCAGGAAGCTGGCCTGCCTGACGGTGTGATCAATTTTATCCCGGGTCGCGGTTCCATAGTGGGTCCGCTCGTTATGGATCATCCTGATCTGGCTGGGGTTCATTTCACCGGTTCTACCGCTGTATTCCAAAATATGTGGCAGCACATCGGCGGCAACATTCAGCAATATAAAAGCTATCCCCGCATCGTCGGTGAAACTGGCGGCAAGGATTTCTGTGTGGCTCATGAATCCGTTGACCGGGACGCCCTGGTCACCGCCATGGTGCGCGGCGCCTTCGAATTTCAGGGCCAGAAGTGCTCAGCCATGTCACGGGCTTATATTCCGACAACCATTTGGGCGGACATCCGTGAACAATACCTAGCTGAAATGGCCACCGTAAAAATGGGTGATCCCAGTGATTTTTCCAATTTTGTTAATGCAGTTATTGATCGGGCTGCTTTTGATTCGATCAAGGAATTCATCGATCATGCTGCCAATGCCGATGATGCAGAGGTCCTCAGCGGTGGAAAATGTGATGATTCGGTGGGGTATTTTATCGAACCCACAACCATTCTGACCACCAACCCGGAATTCCGCACCATGTGCGAAGAAATTTTTGGACCGGTCCTCACTATCTATCTCTACGACCCCGCTGATTGGCAAGCCACCCTGGAACTAGTGGATTCCACCTCCCCCTATGCCCTTACCGGCTGTATCATGGCCGCCGACAAGGCCGCCATCGCTGAAGCGTCAGCAGCATTGACCCACGCCGCGGGAAATTTTTATATTAATGATAAACCGACTGGTGCAGTCGTGGGCCAGCAGCCCTTTGGCGGCAGCCGTGCCTCGGGCACCAATGACAAGGCCGGTTCCATGTTCAACCTGGCCCGTTGGGTATCCCAGCGCACGGTGAAAGAAAATTTCGATCCCCCCAGAGATTATCGTTATCCTTTCCTGGCTGAAGATTGAACCATGGCGGTTCAGTCTGAAATCGCTCCAATTCGCCAGGTATTGATCCACACACCAGGGCAGGAACACAACTATACACTGCCCAAAAATACGACCGAATGGGTAGCGGATGAATCCGGTCAGCTGATCCAAAATCCAGACTACCTCCTATTCGATGATATCATTTCCCCCGGTGGGATGGCCGCTGAACACAATGAACTGGAAGATGTACTGACCGCTTTCACAGGGCAGGATCATACCTACCAGTTCAGGGATCTTTTGGTGGAGACACTGCAAACACCTGGCCAACGGCAGGAACTTTATAATGCCTGCTGTACCCTTGACCGAAAACTATATGGCACGGAAAATTCTGTGGATACCCAGCATATTCTGGACCTGGAAGTGGCTGATTTTGCGACCGTATTACTATCTGGCCGGATCGACAAGCCTACCCTGGAAACCGTATTCAAATGGCCCTTACCTAACCTGATTTTCACCCGCGATATTGCTGTAGTCTTGAATAATGCCCTGGTCCTCACCTGGGGCAAGTGGCCGGCACGGCAGCGGGAAATGCTCTTAATGAATCATGTGGCCCAGCAGCATCCTCTTTTTTCCAGTTTCACACAGTTCGATTTCCATAAAATTTGCCCCGATCTATTTTTGGAAGGCGGCGATTTCATTGTCCTGGATGCGGAAACATTACTTATTGGACTGAGCGAGCGAAATTCCAAAGAGTCAATTGAAGCGGTTCTGCCGCTGTGCTTTGGTGAGGGCTTTACCCGCGTCCTGCTTATTGATCTGCCCAAAACCCGTAGCATGATGCATTTGGATACACTTTTCAGCCGCATCAGTGCAACGGATATTATCGTCTACCCCCCCTTATTCCATGATCAGGAAATCAATGGTCATACTGTACAAACCTATTGCCTGGAGTCTGGGCAGTCATTATTTGATCTTTCTCCCGTACCCCAGACACTGACTGATTGTCTCCGCGATCAGGGTTACGATTTTAACGCTATAAACTGCGGCGGAGATGAACCGCTCCATCAGGTACGGGAACAGTGGACCGATGGCGCCAACGCATTCACGCTTGCACCGGGCAAGATCATCAGCTATGCCCGCAACAGTGAGACCACAGCCGCGCTGCAACAGGCCGGTTACCGCCAGATAGATGCAGCAGATTTTATCGCTAATACTGCAGACCACATGGCTGACGATCAACAATTGGTCATAACCACAGCCAGTGCTGAACTGCCCCGCGGTCGCGGTGGTCCACGCTGCCTGACCTTGCCCCTGGATCGAGCATGAGTTCCCAACGGACCATCATGGTAGCCCTGGGCGGCAATGCCCTGGCACCAAAAGGTGAAGCGGGTACCATTACACAGCAATTCGCCCGTACGCGGGAAAGCCTGGATGGGATCATGCATTTTGTAAACCTGGATTACAACATTTGTATCACCCACGGGAACGGTCCCCAGGTAGGCGATGAACTCCTACGCATGGATCTAACCCATGAGCAGGTACCGCCTTTGCCCCTGGGCGTTTGTGTCGCCGGTACCCAGGGTACTATTGGGTATATGATCCAGCAATCACTGCAGAATAAACTCCGGGAAGTAAAAGTGGACCGGGAAATAGTCGCCTTGGTTACCCAGGTGCGTGTTGATGAAACTGATTCCGCCATTACCAATCCTACAAAATTTATCGGGCATACCTATTCAAAGGATCAGGCCGAAAATTTTGCCAAGCAATTGGACTGGACCATAGCCGAACAGAATCCCGGCGAATGGAGACGGGTGGTCCCCAGCCCGGCACCACACTACGTAATGCATGGGAAAAGTATTAAGACGCTGGTGGATCGCGGCACTATGGTGCTGGCTGCTGGTGGCGGCGGCATCCCAGTGTATAATGATAATAACTACAGGCTGGAAGGCCTGGACGCTGTGATCGATAAGGACCTGACCGCGGCCATGCTGGGGCGGGTGATTCGCGCCCAAGAACTTTGGATCATCACCGATATAGATTGTGTATATTTGCGTTTCAAAAAAGCGGATCAAAAGTCAATTTCAAACATGACAACGGCTGAGGCAGAAAAATTTTTGGAACAGGGAGAATTTGGCAAAGGCAGTATGGCCCCGAAAATCAAAGCAGCATTATACTTCCTGGCTCACTATGGCGAAAAAGTAGTCATCACCTCTATCCCTGCTATTAAACAAGCGATCAAGGGCCGGGCCGGGACAATAATAATGAAAACGGAAGACAGGCAATCATGAAGATACACGAATACCAGGCCAAGGAAATTTTCAGAAAATATAACGTCCGTGTTCCGGAGGGGCAGCCGGCCTTTTCTGTGGCAGAGGCATTGTCTGCATATGATACGTTGGGTTCAGAAACTGTGGTGGTAAAAGCACAGATCCACGCCGGCGGCCGCGGCAAGGGGGGCGGCATAAAACTGGCTCACAGCCGCAATGATGTGGAAGCACTGGCTACCCAGATGCTGGGCATGAACCTGGTCACCCATCAGACTGGACCGGAAGGTAAGGAAGTACAGCGCCTGCTGATCGAGACCGGTATTGATATCGCCCAAGAATTTTACGCCGGCATTGTGCTGGACCGCAAAGAAAGCAAATTTGTTTTCATGGTCTCCACTGAAGGTGGTGTCGAGATTGAGAAAGTAGCCGCGGAAACACCGGAAAAAATAATTAAGGTATGGATCGATCCTGAAGACGGATTGATAGCCACACAAGCGGCCACCCTGGCCCAGGCCCTGGGTCTGCAAGGGGCACAACTGGATTCAGGGGTGGAAATTTTTACAGCGCTATGGACAGCATTCATTGGCCTGGATTGTTCCCTGATGGAGATCAATCCGCTAGTGGTGACCAAAAGCGATGTTGTAATTGCCCTGGACGCAAAGATCAACTTTGATGGTAATGGACTTTTCCGTCATCCGGAATTGCAGGAACTGCGGGATGAATCTGAAGAAGATCCAGCCGAAGCGGAGGCCAGCGCATACAATCTGAACTACATTAAACTGGATGGCAATGTGGGCTGTATGGTTAATGGTGCCGGACTGGCCATGGGTACCATGGACATCATCAAGCTCAAAGGCGGTGAGCCGGCAAACTTCCTGGATGTAGGCGGCGTAGCCAATCCGGAAACAGTGGCCAATGGTTTCAAGATCATTCTAACTGACCCTAATGTACAAGCGATCCTGATCAATATTTTTGGCGGTATCGTACGCTGCGATCGAGTGGCTCAGGGTGTGATCGATGCTATGGAAACGATCACAGTAGATATACCCGTTGTAATCCGCCTGGAAGGGACCAATGCGCAGCAGGCATCCGAATTGCTGGAGCGATCACCCCTGGACTTCATAGTGGCCAGTAGCTTGAACGATGCGGCGGAAAAAGCCGTCGCGGCAACGTTTAGAGGTGCAGCATGAGTGTTTTAGTAAACAGTGATACACGGTTGGTCATCCAGGGCATCACCGGTACAGAGGGCACTTTTCATGGCCAGCAGATGATCGATTATGGTACAAATGTCGTCGCCGGGGTAACACCAGGAAAAGGCGGCCAGGAAGCGCTGGGCGTACCCGTATTTAACGCAGTCAGTGAGGCTATCCAGCATAAAAATGCGAATACATCGGTTATCTTTGTGCCGCCAAAATTTGCCGCCGGTGCGATCGTTGAAGCGATCAGCGCAGGCCTGGATCTGGTGATATGTATCACTGAGGGCATACCAGCTGCGGATATGGTAAAAGTGAATCATGCCTTAGAAAATAAACCAACGCGGCTGGTGGGGCCCAATTGTCCCGGTGTAATAACACCGGGTCAGGCCAAGGTTGGCATTATGCCCGGTTTCATCCATACCCCCGGCACCATCGGTATCATGTCCCGCTCGGGAACACTGACCTATGAAGCCGTGCACCAGATCGGTACCCAGGGAATGGGCCAGAGTACGGTCATCGGTATAGGCGGCGATCCCATCATTGGTACAACATTCATAGATATGCTGGAACTGTTTGCCGTGGATGATGATACAGAAGGTGTGGTCATGATCGGTGAAATTGGCGGCACTGCCGAAGAAGAAGCAGCGCAATGGGTCACGGATAATAACTTTTCAAAACCAATGGTTTCTTTCATCGCTGGCCAGACCGCACCACCCGGTCGCCGTATGGGCCATGCCGGAGCCATTATTGCCGGTGGGAAGGGAACGGCCAAAGAGAAAATGGCCGCGCTGCAGTCCGCTGGAATTCAGGTCGTCGAAAGTCCGGCTGATATCGGTCAGGGCATGGTCGAAATGTTAAAAAGATAAGGCGGCAGGAGAAATACGTTGGGTAACCAAACACTTGCTATTATTAAACCGGACGCAGTACAGAATCAGTACACAGAATTAATTTACGAAAGCATTGTGAAAGCGGGCTTTATTATTTTAGCTTCCAAAATGATCCATATGACAAAAGCAGAGACCGAAAGTTTTTATGCCATACATCAGGGTAAGCCATTTTATGAGGAACTGACCAGTTTTATGTCCTCCGGCCAATGCATGGCCCTGGCCCTGGAAAAAGAAAATGCCGTGGATACCTGGCGAGAAATCATTGGCGCCACCAACCCCGCTGAAGCTGCAGTAGGTACGATCCGAAAGGACTTTGCTACGAGCCTGGGAAAGAACGCAGTACACGGATCTGACTCCGATGAGAATGCAGAAAAAGAGATTGCCTTTTTCTTCTCACAGAGTGAACTTAGGGCGAATAAATAAAAGACTTATGAAATTGCGCACCTTTTTTATACTTATTACCGGTTCTTTATTGCTGATAAATTGCGGTGGTACAAAGGGCGAGGGAATCATTGGCGAAATAATACACATCAATGGTGAACTACCCGAAGAAACAGAATCAATCGATCTTTTCTGGACCATCAGCAGCCAGCCGGATGCCAGCAAACTATCCATGAAAACTCTTGAATTCAGCAAGAATAAATCCGAAATGTCTTTTACTCCCGATGCGGTAGGAAAATATGTTTTTGAAATGGAAATTTTCCAATACGGTGACGAATTGGAAACCCAGAAATTCACCTATAATGTTGATTCAGTCGAACCGCTGGTGGCAAGTGAAACAGAGGATGAGGCTCTAGCGGATGAAGAGGATGAAGATTGGCTGGATGAAGAGTATGATGAAGAGCTTGAAGACGAAGAATATGAAGATGAGGTTTATGAGGATGAAGGGTACGACTATGCTGAAGAGGCAGAATATGATGAAGAGTATGAAGAGGAAATAGAGGAAACAGAAATAGCTGCTGCAGAAATAAATCCGCCAGCAGTAAAGCCTAAATCAACCGCTGCAAAACCCGCGAAGAAAAAAAGTTCCCGTTATGTAATACCTTTTGATAAATCACGTTATACCATTCAAGTTGCCTCCAAAAAGAACCTGAAAGATGCGGAAAAAACCGCTGCAAATCTGATTGAATCAGGATATGATGCCTACATTCAGAAAGCGTATTTTCGTGATACGGATGAAGTCTGGTTTAGAATCCGTGTCGGCAGCTATGATAACCGGGAAACGGCACTAGCGGTTGGTAAAGTTATCGCCAGTGCTATGACCACGGATGTCTGGGTTGATTTTGTAAGATTTGAAGAATAACCATTTTCACAAACCAAGGAGGAAAAAATGGATCCAATGAAACTGTACTTTGATGTACGGGACATTTTTCGCGCACCCCGACTCGCACTGAGTGGAAAAAAAGTCATTATTTTCATGCAGGCCAATCTGGTCGGCTATGCGGTATACTGGGTGTTGAATTATCTAGGCGCTGCGGTCCATGGCATGGCTTTTTCTGATACCTGGGCAGCCTATGGACTTTACCCCTGTTTACTGAGCCTTGATTCCCTCTCCGGCATTGCCTGCCTACTGTACTGGATGGGCGCTGCCTTCTGGTTTTATGCCATCTCTTTAGGCGCCACTGCGGTATCGCGCGTAACCTATAAACAGCTGAAAGGTGACGAATTTTATTCCGGAGGGGATGCCTGGTCCTATGTCAAGAAACACTGGCATCCGGTTGTTTTCAGTTCCATTTCACTAGCCTTGATACTTGCCTTCCTTTTCTTCCTCGCCGCTATATTCGCCTTATTAGGTAAAATACCCTATGTTGGTGAATTTCTATTTGTGCTTCCTTACTTCCTGTATTTCTTTGGGTCGGTATTTACCATCTACACCGGCATCGTATTCCTGGTCGCCCTGGTCTACACACCGGCCATTGTTGGTACCTACGAAGAAGATACTATGGGCACAGTCTGGCATAATTTTTCCATTACCTGGGGTCAGCCCTGGCGAATCATTCTATATCACACTGCCCTGGTACCAGTCCTGGTGCTGGGTGCGTATCTTTTCTCTCATGCCTGGATTAGCGGCTATGGATTGATCAATGCAGTGTACAGTCATGAATGGTTCATGGGGTCAAAACTGCTCAATGTTGTTGGTTGGGCCACCCAGGCCGTTCACCCGGGTGCATTGTGCTCCCTGCTGGGTAACATCTGCAGTATTTGTAGCGCCTGCTATGCCGGCTGTGCAAGCTGCGGCTCATTGCTAACATCCAGTGGTGTTGCACTCTCAGGCACAGAGCAAGTAGCTGCATTCATACTGGCAGTTTTCCTGTTCTTGCTGATCGTTTCGGCAGTATCCTATACAATGGCCGTACTTTCAGTAGGCGAAACACTGATGTTCATCATTTTCAAAAAACGCTCTGATGATGATAATCTATTGGAAAGAAAAGATGAAGAAGAACTTGAAGAAGAGGAAGATGATGATGATTCCTCTCTAGATGATGATGAATTTGATGATGACAGTGATACGAATGCAGGAGAAGATGAAGAAGGATCAGAAAATGAAGCGGATCAGGATGATTCCGAAACGGAGGATAATTCCTAGGTAAGTAGCGCTTCTCATCCAGGGGACAATACTGTTTTACCCTTTGGATGGATCTTGACAAGCTGGGTAATTTTCTATGATACAAGTGAAGTTATTTAGAGCGGATTTAGAACGCGGTTTAGATAAACAGCTTTTTGAAATTTCCAGCGAATATTTTGTCGACCAAATTGTAGAGTTTGCAGAAGAAAAGATTACCTGTTCCCTGACATCGGAAAAACAGTGGCATGGATACCGCTTAACCGGAGAAATATCCATTCCTTTTTTCGAGACTTGTGATCGTTGCCTGGTTGAATTTACCGATCAGCACACGGCCGAATTTTTTATCCTACTGACCAATGATACTGAACTATTAAGCACAGAAGATGATGATGTAATCTGGTTTGGTGATGCTAAGAACACAGTTGACATCGGTCCAGTCATCCGTGATCTGGTCTTGGTTGAAGAGCCGTTTAAGAAGATATGCAGTGCTGATTGCAATGGAATTTGTCTGCATTGTGGCGCAAATCGAAACCAGGAAAACTGCGGTTGTGATGTAGATGCCGTGGTAGATGACCGCTGGGAAAATTGGAAGCAAATGATTAAATAAAATAATAAGAAAAAAGAATTAGGAGAAAGAAATGGCACTTCCAAAAACTAGAATATCAAGAGCAAGGGGCCGTAAACGCAGAACCCATTACAAGGCGGGACATGTGGCCATCATGGCCTGTCCACAGTGCAGTCAGAAAAAAATGCCGCACCGCGCTTGTCCAAATTGCGGTTATTACCGTGGCAGACCAGTTATTTCGGCTGCTGACTAACCACATTTAATGAAAATTGCTTTAGATGCTATGGGGGGAGATCTGGCACCTTGGTCCCCTGTTAAAGGCACACTGCAATTCCTGCAGGATCATACTTCCGGAATGGAAATAATCCTGGTCGGTGACCAAACCATATTAAAGGAAGAAATAGGAGACTCTGTCCCTAAAGGTATCAGGATCCACCATACTACCCAAGTGGTGACCATGCATGAACAGGGCTCCAAAGCAATAAAAACCAAACCAGATTCATCTATTGTGCAGGGTATAAACCTGGTCAAGGATGGTCTTGCAGATGCCTTCGTCAGTGCCGGTCACACCGGCGCGATCATGGCTA
>Ga0207966_1001588_pt1 | contig 12310 bp, 9 predicted proteins | sample Knorr_S23_td_NAD_FD_185611 | JGI IMG/M metagenome (GOLD analysis project Ga0207966, IMG submission 185611) | Marine microbial communities from Southern Atlantic Ocean transect - Knorr_S23_td_NADW_ad_2500m_LV_B (SPAdes) (version 2) | ecosystem: Environmental > Aquatic > Marine > Oceanic | place... | reverse complement strand
ATTGAGGTTTCCCAGTTAGTGGAACTTCAGGCTGTGGACACGCAACTGCAGGATTTAAATGAACTATTAGGTGATTTACCCAAAAAAGTAGACAAATTGCGCCAGGAGGAAGAGTCGCTGATTAACGCGGTGGATAAGGGAAAAAATCGTTTAAAGGAAATTAAACTAGCATTAAATAAAGCCGAGCACCGTATGGCTGAAATAAAACAAAAGATCGATAAACTGAAAGATCAGTTATCCCTGGTCACATCCAATAAGCAGTACGATGCTCTGACTCAGGAAATAGAATACCTCAAGCAAGAAATGGATGAAGTTGAACTTGAAGATCTTGAATTGGAAGAAGAAAAAGAAACATTGCAGAATGATCTTCAGGAAAAAGAAGAGAATCTTGAGTCGCTAAGTGAAAATCTAAGCACACGCAGAGATAGACTCGAGGATCTAATTGCTGAGTCGGCGGATAAAAAATCTGAGTTGGAAAAAGTGCGAGAAGAAAAATCAATACATATTGATCCATCTTTATTAGGTAGATATATGCGCATTAGAGATGCCCGGGATGGTCTTGCAGTAGTGACTCTTGATGGGAATTCCTGTAGTGGATGTGGATTTGTAGTGCCTACCCAAAGTGTGTCTTTTATTCGGAAAAAAACTTTGCTATATAATTGCGATATTTGCAGTCGCTTCCTTTATTTCGATAAATAGATAACCAGTATATTACCTGTAAACATTTCGTCCTTGGTTTTTCCGATTTAGTCCTTTAATCTTCGCGGCTTTTTGACAGTCTGAGTTGATCGAGTGGTTACTCTGAATTTCAGAGAGGAAAGTCCGAGCACCGCAGGACAAGGTGCCTCCTAACAGGAGGAATCCACAAGGATATGGAAAGTGCAACAGAAAGTAAACCGCTGATGGATTTGCTAGCGCAAATCACAAGTAAGGCTGAAAGGGTGGTGTAAGAGACCACCAGTCTCTCGGGCAACCGGGAGAGCTTGTAAACCCCACCTGGTGCAAGATCGAATAAGCTTCCAGATGTTGTTCGCATCATTATGAGAAGCGGGTAGTTCGCTTGAGGCGATCGGTGACGATTGTCCCAGATGAATAACCACTGACCCCTGATTTATCAGTGGGAGACAGGACTCGGCTTATAGATTTTCTCAGACTGTCAATCTTTATAACTCAGATTTATTATATTTCAGATTATTTTCTTTTCTACCAATTATATAGATTGACATGCGTTGGGTATTTCAAGAGCCAGATAAAAAACTTGTAGAAAAACTGCAGTCTGAGTTTGATACTTCATCTGCTATTGCTGTTACCATGGCCAACCGTGGCATAACATCAAGGGAATCATCCCGAGATTTTTTTGAGCCTACATTGGGCCAGTTACATGATCCATTTATTATGAAGAATATGGATCAAGCAGTTGCAAGAATATTGACGAACATTCGAAGCGGTCAACCTATTATGGTTTTTGGAGATTATGACGTTGATGGTACCACCGCAGCATCGATACTTTATTTATCACTGACTGATTTTGGCGGGGTTGTAAATACGTATATACCGCACCGGGAGCATGAAGGTTATGGTCTGTCAAATAAAGGTATTGATGCTGCAGCCGAGCAGAATATTGATCTGATCATCACCTGTGATTGTGGAATTAACGCTGTTGAACAGGTTGCTTATGCCCGTGAAAGGAGTATTGATGTAATCATCACAGATCATCATATCCCAGATAACAGGCTACCTGCTGCAGTGGCGATTCTAAATCCAAATCAATCTGATTGTGATTACCCATTTAAAGGACTTTGTGGCGCCGGGGTCGCGTTTAAGTTAGCTTGTGGAGTAAGTAAAAAATTAAATTGGCCATTGAAAGATTTATTGTCTTTGCTGGATCTGGTTACTTTAGGTACTTCCGCTGATATGGTACCCATATTAGATGAAAATCGTGTGATTGTAGCCAAGGGTTTAGAATTAATAAATGATGATCCTCGTCCAGGATTGAGGGCACTCTTGAAAACATCCGGTTTATTAGACCGGGATATTGATGTTGGTAATCTTATATTTGGTGTGTCGCCCAAAATAAATGCTGCTGGTCGGCTGGGCGATGCGAACAGGTCTGTTGAGCTACTAACCACGAAAAATAAATTTTTGGCAGCTGATCTTGCCAGCAATCTTGATGAAGAAAATCACCGTCGTCGGGATATTCAAAAAAAAGTTGTTAATGAGGCCTTGCTGAAAGCCAAAACAGAATCGGATCTCTCCCGGGATCGGGCCATTGTTCTGGCTGAATATGGCTGGCACCCAGGTGTAATTGGAATAGTTGCGTCGCGGATCAAGGAAGAATTTCACCGGCCAACAGTAATTATAGCTATTGATAATGACGGAATTGGTAAAGGTTCGGCGCGAAGTATAACTGGGTTTGATTTGTACGAGGCATTAACAGAAGTAAGTGATCATTTAAAGAATTATGGTGGTCATCCAATGGCCGCCGGATTGACACTATCAGAAGAAAAATTCGAGGATTTTAAGAAAGCATTTCTTAGCTTTGCTGAATCAAAACTTAGTGAGGGAGATATGGAACCTAGACTGAAGCTTGATGCAGAAATACAGCTTAATGATATTAATAGTAGATTCATGCGTTTTCTGGAATTATTAGGCCCTTTTGGCCCTGGAAACATGCAGCCAAAGTTTGCAGCAAGAAACCTTAAAGTTGCTGGTAATCCTCGTATAATTGGAAATGGTAATCATATCCGTTTCAAAGTAAAACAGGAACGGACCTCTTTCCCAGCAATTGGGTTTAATTTATCTGAACATTATGAAGATTTGATTAATGGTAGTTCAGTTGATTTAGCGTTTGTGGTAGAGGTGAATGAATGGCGCGGAAAAAGTACCATTCAACTAAATTTAAGGGATATTAAACAGGCTAATAGTACATGAATCGTGCAAAAATCACAGGAATAGGATTTCATGTACCCGAAAGAGTAGTGACCAATCAAGATCTGGAAAAAATAATGAATACCAGTGATGAATGGATCAAGGAAAGATCTGGTATCACTGAGCGGCACTGGGTTGAAGAAGAAAGTAACGCTTCTATATTAGCTATTGAAGCAGCAAAAAATGCCATGGTAGATGCTGGTATAACAGCATCTGACGTTGATCTAGTTATTTGCGCTACCTTAACATCTGATTATTTCTTTCCCGGTATAAGTAACCAGTTGCAGCATGCCCTCGGGATGCGAAAGATAGGCGCTTTTGATATTAAAGCTGCTTGCTCTGCTTTTGTATATGCACTTTCTATTGGCGATCAATTTATTCGAACCGATCAATACAAAACGATTTTGGTAGTAGGAGCCGAAGTACAATCCACAGCTTTGGATCTATCTGATGAGGGTCGAAACATTTCTGTTTTATTTGCTGATGGTGCGGGGGCTGCGGTCCTCCAGACAAGCAATAATGAAACAGGTATTTTATCTACCCATTTGCATTCTGATGGGAAATATCTTAAGGAACTGTGGTGTGAAGCACCCGGCACGTCAAATAATCCCCGTCTCTCAAAAAGAATATTAGATGAAGGTAAACATCTCCCCTACATGAATGGCCGAGAAGTGTACAAAAATGCTATTGTAAGATTCCCCCAGGTCATTCAAGAGGCACTGGATACAAATAATTTAACTATAGATGATGTTGCCCAAATAATACCACATCAGGCCAATAATCGAATTAGTGAAGCAGTAGCAAGGCGAATGGGGATAGGGATGGATAAGGTTTTCAGCAATATCAAATACTATGGCAACACCACTGCAGCATCAATTCCAATTGCCATGTGCGATGCTCGTGATAAAGGATTATACGGTCCTGATGATATTATTATCCTAGCCGCATTTGGAGCAGGATTTACCTGGGCATCTGCGGCTATCCGTTGGTAATACCCTGGTAAATAGTCGTAATTTTCACTATTGAATATTTATTAACTAAAAATGGATAAACTTTTCTTTTCAGAAGAACACACAATGTTAGTAAAGATGGTAGCTGACTTTGCAAGATCCGAAATCGAACCTGTTGCTAGAGAATTAGATCGCGAAAGTCGTTTTCCTAAGGATATAATCACCAAGATGGGAGATCTAGGGCTGATGGGAATCCCGGTTCCGGAGCAATACGGTGGTGCCGGTATGGACACTGTGGCCTATTCAGCAGCAATTATGGAATTAGCCAAAGCTGATGCCTCAGTGGCGATTACTGTGGCAGCCCACACATCCTTAGGCACAATACCTATAGTTCTTTCAGGTTCAGAAGAACAGAAACAAAAATATGTACCAAAACTAGCATCAGGTAAGATGCTGGGTGCATTCGGTCTAACAGAACCGGATGCGGGTAGTGATGCGGGGGCAACGAAAACAACTGCTGAGAAAAATGGAGATGGTTACATAGTAAATGGCGGAAAAATATTTATAACGAATGCTGGTGTAGCGGGTATTTTAAGTTTTACAACACAGATAGTTGAAAATGGTGAAAATAAGGGGATAGGTGCTTTTGTTGTGCCTACAGGTATAGATGGTTTAACTATTGGGCCACCGGAAAAAAAGATGGGTTGGAAAGCTAGTGATACGCGACAATTGTTCTTTGAAAATATGTCTGTGCCCGAAACCAATATGATTGCTGAACCAGCTGAGGGATTCAAAACGTTCCTAAAGACACTCGCTGGTGGCCGCATATCTATTGCTGCATTGGCAGTTGGTACCGCTGAAGGTGCATATGAAAGAGCATTACGCTATTCTAAGGAACGTTCTGCCTTTGGCAAGAAGATACATCAGTTCCAGCCCATCGGTTTCAAATTAGCGGATATGGCTACCCAGATTGAGGCTGCGAAACTGCTTACATTCCATGCTGCCTGGAAAAAAGATCAAGGATTAGATTTTATTAAGGAAGCTGCCATGGCAAAGTTATTTGCCAGTGAAGTGGCGATGAAAACTACAACGGATGCTATTCAGGTTCATGGTGGCTATGGCTATGTAAAAGACTATGATGTAGAGCGATATTTCCGAGATGCAAAGGTACTTGAAATTGGTGAGGGCACAAGTGAGATCCAGCGCTTGATTATTTCCAGGGAAATATTGAAAACAATAGAGGATGTAGTTTGAAAAGAATGAACTACAACCAATCCATTGTAAATAGATCTAAAGAATTTTTTAAACAAAACTGGCCTCAGATAATTATACTCATAGGCCTAACTATTATTTTGTCGTTATTTTTCCAGAGCGGACGCTCGTTGCAATATAGTTATAATATTGATGACATCGCCCGCGAGCCAATTATTGCGCCATTCAATTATCCAATACTCAAATCGCAAGAGAAACTCGAAGCCGATTTGAGCGAAGCACTAAAGTCAGAGCCCTTTATATTCAACAGAAAGCAGGATATTGTTGATGTGCAGTCATCCAAAATAACAAACTTTTTCATCTTGGTTAAGGATATTCGTACAGCCAACAAGAATTTACTTAATTCCAGAAATTTGGTGTATGATTATCGTTACACCGAAAAATTTCAGGAAGCGAAATCGATGGCCACAGCAGATAGCGCCTATCTTGCGGAACGGGTCAATACATTCTACAGCCACTATTCTTTTGCGCAAGATAAAGCTGATTGGAATCAGTTCTTAAAACCTGTATCACAGGGAGGTCCTGAATATTCTTTACAAGATTTTGAAGATGAAATTCTACAAATCTGTCGTAATCGCTGGGCCATAGGAATCCTCGATATACAAAAATCTAAAGTCATCAGTCTCGATTTAGCAGTGGACCAGGGAGATATTCCAACCCTATATAAACCAGGTGAATTGAATGATTTGAATCAGGCTTGGACTGAAGCCAGAGTGGAGATCACCAAACTTTACAGTGATGAAACAGATGTGCGTCGTGATTTGGGATATGACCTGATCATTGAGTTTATGAAACCCAATTTGATTTATGATAAAGAGACCACGGAGCGCCGGCAGGAAGCGCAACAAGACAGGGTCCCGCGCAGCCAGGGAATTGTATTGAAGGATGAAATGATTGTGAATGCAAATCAACGTATTAATCAAGAGGATCTGCAAAAACTCCGTTCACTCGCAGTTGAAATTAGCAAAGAGAACCGCACACTTGGTCTGAAAGAATCTTTCATAACGTACCTCGGTCGTTTATTTGTTATCGGTATTGTCGTCTCTTTTTTCTTTACATTTCTATTAACCTATAGATCCTATGTGTTTCAAAAATGGCGTATGGTTTTAGTGATCGGATTGATTTATGTATTTGAAGTGGTAATAGCAAATTTATTTGTTTATCAACTTGGATTTTCAGAGTTCTTAATACCGGTATCAGTGGCTGCAATGCTCCTCACAATTTTATTTGATGCTCGTATTGGATTCATGGGGACTACTTCTATCGTTTTGTTAGTTGGTATTATGATTGGGAATAATCTAGAGTTTATTGTAACCGGTTTATTCACTTCATCCGTCGCCGTATACACTGTTCGCCGTATCCGAACAAGAAGCAAGTTTATTACAGCTATATTTGCTCTAGCGGGGGCGAGTGTAATCTCCGTGCTTGGCCATGGTTTGTATATGGGACATGAGTTGAATACCATGGGCATTGACCTGACTTATTTGGTTGTTAATAGCATTTTCGCTCCGATTATTACCTATGGACTCATTATCATACTGGAAGTTTCATTTGGTATAACAACTGACTTGGCATTGGTTGAACTGCTTGATTTCAATCACCCGTTGCTGAAACGTTTACAGCAAGAAGCAAATGGCACCTTCAACCACAGTGTAGTTGTCGGCAATCTTGCCGAAGCGTGTGCCGATGCCATTAAGGCACAATCACTGCTCTGTCGAGTTGGAGCGTATTATCATGATCTTGGAAAAATGGAACGCCCTGAATATTATATTGAGAATCAGTTTATGGGTGAGAATAAGCATGATACACTAACGCCAGTTATGAGTGCGAAAATTATACGTAAACATGTGGATGACGGGCTCAAACTGGCTAATGAATATGGTTTACCTAATATCGTTAGTGATTTCATCCCAATGCATCACGGCACATCACGAGTAGAATATTTTTATAGGATGGCAAGAGAGCAGGCAAAAGATCCAGATAAAGTAGATGATAGTGCTTTTCGGTACCCAGGACCAAAGCCGAACACAAAAGAAACAGGAATACTGATGATCTGCGAAGCTGTTGAAGCAGCTGTCCGATCTATTAAGGACCGGGATATATTAAAAATTGAGGCTATGGTAAATAAAGTGATCAAGGCACGTGTGGATGATGGGCAACTTGATGAATGCCCTCTTACTCTTGATGATTTGACACGAATAAAAGGTACTGTCGATGGGAATACAGGAATGATCCCCGTCCTGCGGGGTATCTATCATATTCGTATAGAATATCCAGAAGATGATTCGTTACCAGCCAGCGTATGATCAACGTAAGTGTTGAGATTGATCCGGCGCTTGAAGGCCCTGATCCAAAACAATCAAAAAAAATACTAAGATCCATTCTGGAAACTGAATCAGTAGTTGATAGTAAAATAAACCTTATTTTCGGCGATGATAAATTACTCAGCAATTTGAAAATTGAATTTTTCAATTATGATCATTTAACTGATGTCATTGCTTTCCGGATAAATGATTATAGTAAGGCTGAGGTGGAAGGAGAAATATATATTAGCTTAGCGCGTGCTATTGAAAATGCTGAAAAATATGGTGAACCGTTATCAAAGGAATTGGCAAGATTAATAATCCATGGCGGTTTGCACTTGCTGAATCGTCGAGATGAGACAGAGGATGAAAAAAATAAGATGACAGCCTTGGAGGATAAATATCTACAACAAGTAGAGTGGAATAATTTGATTTAAGGTTATGAGTAGTAAATCAACAGGGAAACGCTTTGAAGAACTTGTTACTATTGTTGAACGATTAAGAGCGCCGGATGGTTGTCCCTGGGATAGAGAGCAAACCCCAGCTTCGCTACTACCTTATTTGCTGGAAGAAACTTATGAAGTCATGGAAAGTGTTGATGATAGAAACTGGGAAGTGTTAAAAGAGGAATTAGGAGATTTGATGCTGCACGTTGTTTTTCAAGCATCCATTGCAACGGATAGTGAGAGATTTAATATCGATGAAAGCCTGAAAAAAGTTAATGAAAAATTGGTCCGACGTCATCCCCATGTATTTGGGGATACCAAAGCCGATGCCGCCTTTAATGCGAAGCAGAATTGGGAAGCAGAGAAGCAAAAAGAAAAGAAACGGGACTCTCGGTTGGATGGTGTACCGGTAACTTTACCAGGATTGGTTCGGGCACAGCGACTGCAAGAAAAAGCGGCCTATGTTGGCTTTGACTGGGAAAAAATAGAATCTGTATGGGAAAAAGTGCACGAGGAATTGGAGGAAATAAAACTAGCCCAACAGAAAAATAATAAGGACTTGTTAGAGGAAGAGATCGGAGACACTATTTTCGCATTGGTTAATTTGGCAAGGTTCATGGGAATACCTGCAGAAGATGCACTTCGAAAAACCAATAATAAATTTATAAATCGTTTTAAAATGATTGAAATGGAGCTAAAAAAAAGAGGTAAAACATTGGAAGAATCTTCACTGGATGAAATGGACAAGATTTGGAATACAGTGAAGAAAAAGTCTTAATTACTTTTTTCTAGCCGACAGCCTTATTGTGCAGTTAAATCACAATACCCTTATCTTCTGTTACCCATAATAGATTATAAGAATAAATCAGGCATCAATACAGTCATCCCCATGTATTGTTACTATGAGCCTGCGGCTACCACCACGGTTACGGTGTTCGCATAAATATATCCCCTGCCAGGTTCCTAGATTGAGTTGTCCATCAGTTATAGGAATACTTATCGATGATCCCAGTATGGATGATTTCAAATGTGCAGGTATATCATCGGATCCTTCCATAGTGTGTATATAGTAAAGTTGATCTTCTGGTACCATATGATTGAAATGGGATTCAAAATCTGTCCGTACGCTGGGGTCGGCATTTTCATTAATGGTGAGCGAAGCAGATGTATGTTTTATAAATATATGCAGTAACCCATTTTTAATTGTTTTAGTAACCGGAATACTATTTAGTATATCGTTTGTGATTAAATGAAAACCGCGCGGTTTAGCTGGTAGTGAAATCTCTTTTTGAATCCACATATTATAGTGGTTTATTCATCCAGATACGGGTATTAGAATTGGATGTTTTTTCAATTCTACTGGTTATTTGAAATCCACGGTTTATTGCAAGTGCTAGCATTGCTTTGTGTTTTTCTCTGGTTTGCATCCTAATAGAGTTATATTCGTTCTTCTTTGCCCAGGTATCCTGGTGATCAGCCAGGTTATTAGCAATACCTTTTCTACGATAATTTGGCAGGACGCCGCCCATCCAACTGTAAAATGATCCGTCAGAATATCTTTGGTAACCAATTTTAAAGGCAATTGGATTATGATCATCATATGCTGTCAAAATATGATGGGAAATACCTTGCAGGCGTTTTGAATATTCTGGCATTTCGTAAGGATCTTCAAAATCTGGTATTTTGAATGAAACCATAACTGCATCTTTAAGCTTGCCTTCATGGATAAAAAAATTTTCCATTATGTTTTACGTTCTTTTTTTCTTGCAGCAGGGAAAAGAATATTATTTAGTATTAATCGGTACCCCGGTGAATTTCTATGTAAAGATAGATCAGTAGGCGGATCTCCAACAAAATGTTGATAATCTTCTGGATCATGTCCGCCTAGAAACGTATATGTGCCTTGGCCAAAATTGCCATGCAGGTATTTGACCTGCGGGGAGGCCGGGTCTTCCCCCATTATTACTACGTGCTTTTTGATGTGCTTGCGGTGAAAACCAGTAGTCTGCCCCATAAATCCTTTGATAACTGTTACATGATTTTGGGTTAACATCGTTGGGACAGGATCATATTTTGCAGAAAATTCGAATAAGGTGAAATAATCAGCTTCAGCACCGCGTGTCACCGGGTTATGACTTGGCGGGAAATCAATATCTGAAAATTCATAAACCATTGGATCTGTCATAAGTGAAAAATTGGTGAATGCGAAAGTTTTTTTATAATCAAGTTTTGAGTCGACATTTGACGTGATCGGTGTACCGTCAAAAACATGATGAGCAGCATCAATGCCCTCCTCGGCTAAGGCAATATCATAGGTATCAGTGGCGGAACACATAGCAAAAAGGAAGCCACCGTTTCCTACATAGACACGAATCAAACGAGAAAGCGCTTTTTTTTGTTCGTGAACTGTAAGAAAACCAAGGCTTCTAGCCATGGCTTCGAATTTTTCTTTTTGCTCAATGTACCACTGTGCTGTGTGATAATTCCGGTAGAATTTGCCGTATTGACCAGTAAAATCTTCATGGTGGAGATGTAACCAATCATATTTTTCTAATTCACCTTGAAATACTTCCTCATCCCATAGGGTTTTATAGGGCACCTCGGCATAGGTTAAGGCCAGTGTGACAGCATCATCCCATGGCTGTTTATTTTGGGGAGTATAGATGGCGATTCTAGGCGCCTTTTCCAATAGAACGATATCCATGTTATTTTGCTCGATTTCGGTATAAATATCTAAAACACCATTGGCTGTTATTCGATTAAAACTCACCCCGCGTATTCTGCATTCTTGCGCTATAGGTGAATAATAATCTATTAGAAATGAACCACCACGATAATTTAATAACCACTCAATGTTTATATTTTTTTCCAGTGTCCAAAAAGCTATTCCATAGGCCTTTAAATGATCTTTTTGGATCTGATCCATTGGTATTAATAGCTTATCGGCAGCCACAACAAGTTGTAGAAATGAAATAACGATAATTACCGATCGTTTCATTTAGCTTTCCACTACGTTTTTCAACTGCCGCATGTGCATCCTTACTGGTTCAGCCAGCATGGACATGGGGTAGGACTCTAATAAATTATTATAAAATTTCATTGCCTTGTCAATGTCGCCATAGAACTGTTCATTAATTTCACCCTGGATTGTAATTCCTTGTGGAGCAAATGGTGTTTCTTGTAATAATTGTGCAATATTTAACGAAATGCTTACATCTTCCAATAATAACCTTAATAGACATTCTCGAAGCATCACTATGGGCAAGATAGATACATCCGGGTAATTTTCCCTTATGAAGGCCAACATTTCAGCTGCTTCTACTAACTTATACTGCTGCAGCAATCTCTCTGCAATTGAGTATTGTACTAACGCTTCCTTATCTGTTTCACTACCAAAGGTGTAATGCTGCGCAATAATATCCTGCAATTCCATTAAATCGTTAAAATACTTATCGTTCGGCAAGGCATTTACGATCACGGAATCTAGAACTGTTTTAGCTGTATCAATTGTACCTGTTAAAAATGTTAAATGGATTTCTTTCATCGTAAATGGGCTGATACTGGTATTCTTTTCTGTTCGATGCTGCAACTTAAAATGGTTGCGGGCGGCTTTTAAATTTCCTTCTGCGATAAAAGTCTCTCCAATACGGAGTAGAATATTTTGCCGAAGATTTTTATCTGGACGTGATGCCAACGCAGATAAATAAGAAGTGCGGGCCCCATCAAAGTCTCGTGTGATCTTGAATTGAATTTCACCAAGTCGAAAATGTGCCTTTGGCGAGAATGATGATGTAGGCAGTTCCTGCAAAACTCTTTGGTAAAGTTTGAATGTTCTTTCGAGTGATTCACGAGATCTCGGGGAAATCTGTAGAAATTCGTTTTTGAAAAACAAATTATCTGGGTAAAAAGCAACTAGTGAATTGTTCAGAGTTTTAGGCAATAATTGATCTTCATATGTTTTACCCAGGCCTAATAATGCTTCTCCAATTATTTTTGGTGGTAGTTCTAATTCAAGATCTAGAAGTTCCTGATAAGCTTCGATACTCAAATCATATTGACTTTCCTTGCGTAAATTTCCAGCAATTAATAGCCAACGTTTAAAATCTGCATTGTTGTGCAGCCCCATCGATCGATGAGTACTTAGTGCCTCATTGTAGCGACTGGTCTTAAAATAATATCCTGCCAATAATTTATCGATAATCACATGGTTATTTTCTAGAGCAGAAACAAGTTTCTTTTCTATTAGCAGGTGATTTTCAGGATCGTCACTCATTAGCAACACACGATCAGTCACAAGCTTTTCTTGGTGCGGATGCTCTATGATGTAAATCAAATATTCGTCTAGCGCACGATCATAAGTTTGCCTTGAGTAGTAATAATTTGCCAAATCTAGGGCCAGAATATCTTTTTG
>Ga0207966_1001584_pt1 | contig 12332 bp, 9 predicted proteins | sample Knorr_S23_td_NAD_FD_185611 | JGI IMG/M metagenome (GOLD analysis project Ga0207966, IMG submission 185611) | Marine microbial communities from Southern Atlantic Ocean transect - Knorr_S23_td_NADW_ad_2500m_LV_B (SPAdes) (version 2) | ecosystem: Environmental > Aquatic > Marine > Oceanic | place... | reverse complement strand
CACATTAATGGGTGTAATAGCCGGTTTAGGTGTAGGTTGTCATAACTTATTTTCGACAGTATTGCAGCTTACGTTAACGAATCGGTAAAGGAGCGGTGCTCTGATGGCAGACAACGGTCAAGACTCGGAAGGATACCGGGGCAGCCCACAGCCGGAACGGACCTCTGAGGAACAGGACAAACAAGCCCTGCTCCTGAAGCTGGCCGAGCGGACCGTTCTTCAGGCTGAGGCTCTGGCCCAAGAGATCAACCACCGGGCTAGAGAACAGAGCGAAGCGGAAGGCGCCACGATCCGCGATAACTACCTGGCAGAAACCACGGAAGAAGCCCGAAAAATAGTGGAAGCGGCGGAACAGGAAGGGGCAACGATCATTGAAAACGCGTCCACCAAGGCTCGGGTGGAAAGAGATCAGATTTTAGGTCTGGCGAAAACCGAACGCCAGGAGATCGTTGGCAACACCGAGTCAGAAGTGCAAGAGATCGTGGGGAACGCCCAGACTGAGGGCGAAGACGTACTGGCTAGGGCCAATCAGCTCGCTTTGGCTATCATCAATGGGGCCAAGGCTAGAGCGGAGAGTATCGAATCTAACGCCCGGCTGCGTGGAGAGTTCATCGTTAAACAAATGAGCCAGAACGTTGCCGACGGCATCCGCCGCGCGGTGATCGAAACGGCCAACAACATGCTGCCCGCCCTGGAGGAACTTGGCGAACAGCCTTTAGAAAACATTCCTAGGGACAATGCCGCGGGAGTGACCACTTTAGAGAGGGAGTTGCTGGAAAAGGTCACACCCAAAGAGGATTACGGACCTGGTTCGGATCCTGCCGATATAACTCCCGGCAACGGCGCCCATCCGGCCGATAAGAAAAAGCCCCGTCCCTCGACCGGCACTCCGGCCAGTTCGAGCGGAAGAACCCAGTAGGCCCGCGGCAACCGGATAATTGAGTCGCACCAGGAGTCCCATCATCTCTGAGAGCGTGAGAAATTTATGGGGCAGGGATTTTGCCCTCGTTCCGGCCGGATTGTCCGAAGGTGACGTTACCGCCTTCGTCGAAGAGATGATCTCCGGGCACAAAGAAGCCGATGAACGGCTGGAGCACCTAGACTCACTGCACCGGTTGGCTACGGAAACGCTTCAAGAAGCTCAAGAACTAGCCGAACGCCACAAGTCTGAAGGCCGGAAACAAGCGGACGATGAAGCACAGACAGTCATCGCCGCCGCCACAGAGCGGACCCGGCTCATCGTGCAAACCGCGGAAAAGCTTGCCAGCGACCTGAAACAAGACGCCAAAACGGGATCAGAGCGACAGATCGCCAGCGCTATTCTAGTAGCCGAAGCTAAAGCCAACGAACTCATTGTTAGCGCCCAAGCCTCTGCCGAACGACGCCTCAATGACGCCCAGCACCGGGCGGCCACCCCACCCGGCGCTGATGATCCCCAGCCTGCCGGTCCGGCGGGTGGTCAGGTTCAAGCTATGCCCGCGCCGAGTTCGGATCAGAAGACTCGGCACACCTTTCGCTGGAACGCCGTGCCTGGGGCGACTCGCTAAGGTTTGTACCTCTGCCGGCCTCCCTATGGCAAAGAGGACTTCGTTTTCGTGCAGGAAGACCTAACCGAAACATCGATGATTCTTCCCATAGACCTGGAGCCTAACATCGTCTATAAATGGACCATCCGCGCCGGCAATGCCAAAGGATGCGGGAAACCCAATCAGTTCAAGGAATATCTCACCTGACCCATCACCTAGATCTGCGCCGTCGATCCGCGTAAGCGTCCACCGCCATTCCGCCCTGTCTTCCTCTTTATGAATGCCCGTCTTGCTATATAACTGGCAATTCCCGGCGCCTCACCAAACCCGGTTGTCCTGGCCACTAGAGGCCATCCTCAATCAGCCGTGTGCTACAATCCCGGAGAAAATCGCCTCAACGTATCAGGCGGCCTAATTTCAATTTATTCAAGAGGTAGCGATGGCGCTAATGAGAGCCGGTCAAGCGATAATTGAAGGTCTACGAGCCGAAGGTGTGGAATACATCTTCGGCCTGGTGGGGACAACCACCAACAGCATCGTCACCGAATTGCCGGGGCGGGCCGACATCAGGTTCCTGGATACCCGGCACGAGGAAGGGGCGGCCTTCATGGCCTACGGATATACTCGGGCTTCCGGCAAACCGGCGGCCTGTCTCACCACGTCGGGCCCCGGCAGCATCAACCTGCTTACCGGCATCTCCCTAGCCTACAAAGGACGGGCCCCGGTGATCGTCATCGCCGGAGATACGGCCCAAGAGTACATCTACCGTGACGGCGCCCAGGCATTCGACCTGGTGAGCCTGTTCAAACCCATCACCAATCTGGCGTTACAAGTGAACCAGACCGAAAGAATACCGGAGATGCTCCATTATGCCTTCCGGCATGCCCTCTCCGGCAAGCAAGGACCGGTATTTCTCGACATACCCAGAGACTTGATCGACGGCAAGAGCCTGGAGACCGACATACAAGCGCCGGAGACTTACCGGGCAGTAAACGGACGCATCGAGGGAGATGCTCAAGCCATCCAACAGGCGGTCGCGCTACTGAGTCAGGCGCGGCGGCCTTTGCTGCTGGCGGGAGGCGGTGTCATAGATTCGGAGGCCAGCGACGATGCGGTCGAACTGGCCGAACTCCTGGATATGACCCTGGTCCCCTCCTACGGCCACAACGACGCCGTGCCCAACAACCACCGGCTCTATATCGGCCCACCCGGCGGGCGGGGTTCCGGCGAGGCTGCGGAGGCGATAAACCAGGCCGACGTGATCCTGGCCTTGGGAACCCGGATCAATCAGGGAAGCACGTCTTGGAACTACAACGTGGTCAATCCGGAAACGAAGATCGTCCAGGTGGATATCGACCCTCAAGAGATCGGACGCAACTATCCGGTTGCCGTGGGCATGGTGGGCGACGCCAAGGCCGTGGCCCAGCAGTTACTCCGAGCCTTGCGGGAGGAGTTCCCGGAGGGCCGTCCCAATCCTGAGTGGCGAGCCAACACCGAGAGCCTGGCCCGGCAACGGCGGACCCGGTTGGATGCCGAGAAAGAGATTCCCGGCGACCCTATGATGCCCCAACGGGTCTACCCCGAGTTGTCCAAAGTCCTGCCGCCGGATTGCATGGTGACCATCGACGCTGGAGTTTCAGCGGGATTGGCTTATGACCGGCTGGCCTTCCAAACACCCCGCACCATGTTCAACTACGCCGGACAGGGCGGGCTTGGTATGGGTCTGTGCGTGGGCCTGGGCACCAAGCTAGGCCGGCCCGACCGTGCTGCCATCGCCATCCAAGGCGACGGCGGATTTCTTTACACGTCCCAGGAATTGAACACGGCGGTTAGATGGGGGATACCGCTGGTGAGCATCGTGCTGAACAACAACTGCCACGGGGCCGAGAAAGCCCAACAGCAACGCTTGTTCGACGAACGTTACATCGGCGTGGACCTGGAAAGCCCGAGGTTCGATAAACTGGCTGAGGTATACGGGGCCAAAGGATATTATGTAGAGCGCCCCGAAGATATCGCGGACACGGTTCGTGACGCGTTGGATCAAAACGGCCCCACCGTGATCGAAATACCCATCGAAGAGTATTTCCCTCCGGCAGCGCCGCTGCCCGGGTCTTCCCGGTAATCCTAATCGCTCAAGATTACCCTCGAAAAGATCATTCACGTTAATACCCGGCCAATTAAAGGAGCTTACGATGGCTAGCATTTTTGAAGAACTCGGCGTGCGCCCGGTGCTCAACGCCATGGGAAACCGGACGCTGTTGGGAGGGTCCACTCCCTCCGCCGCCGTCCGCGCCATGATGGACGAGGCCGAAGAAGACTACGTTCACATGGGCGACCTGATGGACACCGTGGGCCTGAAGATTGCCGAGATGATTGGCGCCGAGGCAGCCTTGGTGACCTCTGGATGCTCGGCAGCGCTGGCCGTGGGAGCCGCGGCCTGCATGACGGGCAACGACCAAGAGAAGATCGACCAGTTGCCGGACACCACTGGCATGCCCAACGAGTTCATTATCCAACGACAACTTAGGATCAAATACGACCGGTGCATCACCATTCCCGGCGGCAAACTGGTGGAGGTTGGCGACGTTGAGGAGACCCGCCCGGAGCACATCGAGGCCGCGATAGGGCCTCGCACGGCGGGCATCCACTACCTGGCTCCGGGTAACCGTCCGGGAGCGTTGCCGATAGAGGAAGTGATCCGCATCGGACAAGCCCACAACATCCCGGTCATCGTGGATGCCGCCGGGGAAGTCTACCCGACAGACAAGTTCGGCCGGTACGTCAAGATGGGCGCAAAACTCGCGGCCTACGGCGCCAAGTACTTCGGAGCGGTCAATTCCAGCGGCATGCTGGTTGGCGACAAAGACCTGGTAGAGATCGCCCGCGCCCACAGCTTCATCGGGTTCGAGTCCAGCCAGTCCCGGTCCATCGGACGGCCGATGAAAGTGGACCGTCAGGAAGTTGTCGCGGTTTACGCGGCCTTGCGAGAGTGGCTGACGATGAACCACGAGGACCGTTTCGCGTCCTACGAAGTCCGGGTGGCGCGCCAGAAGGCCGAACTGAAGGACATCCCAAACATCGAAATGTTCAAACACCCCGCGGAGGGACCGCCTTTGGGATTACTCGTCCGTATGGATACCGCCAAAGTGGGCAAGACCGCCGGGGAGGTCGTTGCCGAACTGAAAACCGGCAATCCCAGCATCTGGGTCCGCTCCCCCCAAGCCCGGCCCGACGAATACCCGGAAGGGGAAAACGGCTTCATCATCCTGATGCACCTGCTTAAAGAAGGAGGCGAGAAGATCATCGCCGAGAGGCTGGCGGAGATCCTTCCAAGATAGTACCAAATTTTGTAAGTAGCCGCTGGAACCTTCCGTTCGCCCTGAGCTTGTCGAAGGCCCCTTCCAGGGAATGATGGTTCGACAGGCTCACCACGAACGGGGTTAGTAACGCTGATCTTCGCAAGGATGTTATTGGGATCTACGCCGTGGTCAGCTTCGGCATAAAGTTTGGCAATGCGGAGATAGTCGCACAGTAATCTCGTGCCACTTTCCAGCTCCCAGCTTCGTTAACGTAGTTAGGTACGAGGAAAAACGGTACTGGAAAGTTGGTGTCTGAGGAAAGGAATGGCCGACTCAGCTTCCGAAGAAGCGATCCTCAAGGAAATCAACCCCGATGAACTGGTGGAGTTGGGCAAGTCCCTGGTCCGCATACCCAGCTTCATCGGCGAGGAAACCGCCCTGGCGCGGTGGCTAGCCAGCTACTTCTCCTCCAGGGGTTATGACGTCCAGCTTCAAGAAGTGGACAAAGGTTGGTTCCAGACGGTAGCCACCCTCAAGGTGACTGGTGGAGGCCGCAGCATCATGTTCAACGGCCACCTGGACATCAATCCCCTGGCCACCGGTTGGACCAGGGATCCATTCGACCCCTGGGTGGAGGACGGCAAGCTCTATGGTGCGGGGATCCGCAACATGAAAAGCGGCGTCTCATCCATGATCCACGCCGCCGAATCCATCAGAAAGTCAGGCGTGGGGCTGGCCGGGGATATCGTTGTTGCCTGCGTCGTCGGGGAGCTTCAGGGTGGCTCCGGGACCAAGTACCTACTGGATCACGGCTGCCAGACCGACTTCGCGGTGGTTACCGAGCCCTACGGCGCCCACAACGTGGTCACCAAGCACGGCGGCATGTCGGTATTTTCCCTGCACGTAATGGGCAAGCATCCCTCCGGAGACGACCTGGAAGGCGTGGACGCCATTCCCATGATGATGAAGGCGATTCAAGCGATCTACGACACCAAGCTTACCCACCGGCCCTGGGACATCCCGGGGTTGCCCTGGGTAAAGATCGGCTCAATCATCGGCGGCCGCGGCGAGTCCCACGACCTGCGGTCGGTCAGCCGCAACAGCGACCTATGCACCGCCTTCGTCGCGGTGACAACGGTGCCTGGCATGACGTCGGACACGATACGCATGGACTTCGAGCGAAGCCTGAGCCAACTCCGGGAAGAAGAGCCCGGCTTCGAATACCAACTGGTCCATCCGGTGGAAAGCAAGTTCAACATCTGGCAAGTCGACCATCCGCCCATGGACATGCCGGCCGATGAAGAGATTGTCCAAAGGGTTGCCGCCAGCTACCAGAAGGTTACCGGACAACCGCCCCAGGCCATCGGCGCCCCTCCTTCGGCGTTGAGCGCCCGCTACGGCGACGACGACGCCCATCTCTGGGAGGCAGGAATACCCGCCCCGATATATGGTCCGTCGGGAGGGTCCTACGGTGAGGACTTTGCGCTGATTGAAGAGATGGTTCTTTGCAGCAAGGTCTTGGCTTTGACGGCGTTGGATATTTGTGGGTGATGAGGCCGAAATCCCCCCAACCCCCCTTTACGAAAGGGGGGCTTTTTTTGCCAATCTATCAGGAGATCTAGGATAATTTCCAATGACCCCTATCAAAGGATTCGCATCAGGTTTAAGCACTACAGAAGAGGTGATTGTTGACAAGTAGCAGTGATCTTGTGGTGGTTGGCGCGGGGGTAGTGGGGGCCGCTATCGCGTTTTATCTGGCCAAGAGCGGGGCGAGGGTTACGCTGGTAGATCGGGACGCGCCCGGTGGGCGAACATCCAGGGTTTCATTTGGGTGGATCAACGCCTTGGGGAAGCGTCCGGAGCATTACCACCGGCTCAGCCGCTTGGGAGTGGATACCTATACCCAACTGGAAGAAGAACTGGGGCCTGGGTCGGGCATCGGGCGCGGCGGGGGGCTCCACTGGCCGGGGCCTGGTGCGGAAGGGCGGGCGGAACAGGCCGCTCTGGTGCGTGACCTGGAAGAGTTCAACTATCCGTATAGCTTGCTGACGTCTCAGGAAGCCGCCGAGTTGGAACCCAACCTGCGGGTTGACGGTGTGGACGACGGCATCTTGTACGCCCCCATCGAACGTTGGGCCGATGGCGATCTGCTGGCCAGGGCATTGGCCAAGCAAGCCGTGGAGTACGGAGCGACGTTGGCGTCTCCGGTCTCGGTCCGCGAATTGATAACGGACGGGTCACGGGTAACGGGCGTCGCGACTTCCGATGGGTTATTGTCCGCCGGGGCAGTGGTGGTTGCCGCCGGGACGGCCAGTGTGGGATTGCTGGCGCCCCTCGGGTATCAACTGCCTTTGGGCCGAGTCGTGGGAATAACCGGAATCGTGTCAGCGCCGGCTGGGACTGTTTCAAGGGTGCTCTATCCGGGCGCGTATCACGTCCGTCCTACCACAGACGGCCGGGTTGCTATCGGGTGCCGGGACATGGACGATCTCGTCGACGAAGACACCGACACGTCCAGCCCTCCGTCCTGGATGAATCAGCTTCTGGACATGGTTCGCCGCGATTGCCCTTCGTTAGGAGGAGGCCGGATCGAGGAACTGCGGGTGGGCGCCAGGCCAATGCCCGTCGACGGTCTGCCTATTGTCGGTCCCGTCCCCGGCGTCCAAGGCGCCTATGTGGCGGCCATGCACAGCGGCGTTTCTCTGGCGGCCATAATCGGCCAAACGGTGGCCGGAGAAATCACGTCAGGCAACGTATTTCCCATATTGGAACACTACCGGCCGGACAGGTTCTCATAAAGCGCGGACACGTGTCTATTAACGTATGGAAGCAGACTCCAGATTCTTGACATGGTTGACCGGCGCAAGTAGCATTGTATCTATCCGAATTACTCGGTAAAATAGTCTTTATTCCGCTTTTATCTGGACACGATAGAAAGTTATTAAGAATCGTCAACATCTAACCGGCGGAAACCGGTTACTCACACTGAATACAGCGTGGAAAACCACGTTGATCTGGAACAGGAGGGATTAGGATGCCAAGTCAAGACGACATCGCATTGATGGGCCACCTGATGCGCCGTGCCGGCTTCGGGGCTCCCCAAGAGGAGCTCCAAACCCGCTCAGCCAAAGGATACGACGCTACGGTAGAAGAACTTCTCCACCCTGAAGAGCTACCCGCGATCGACGAAAACGAATTTTACCGGTATTTCCCCGGCTATGAGGGCGCTTTGGGACCGCCCATCAATCAGGCCGAATGGGTGTACCGGATGATTAACACCAAGCGGCCCCTGGAAGAAAAAATAGCCCTGTTCTGGCACCAGTTGTTCGCCACGGGCAACTCCAAAGTGGACAATCCCCCCGAGCTAACCCAGCAGATCAAGATGTTCCGCAATTACGGGCTGGGCAGCTTCAAGGAACTGCTGGTGGAGCTGGCCAAGAACCCGGCGATGATCTACTGGCTGGACAACAACGGCAACCATAACGGCGCCATCAACGAGAACTGGGGCCGTGAGTTGATGGAGTTGTTCGCCCTGGGCGTGGGCAACTATTCCGAGGACGATATTAAAGAGGCGTCGCGGGCCTTTACCGGGTGGACCATCGCCCCTAAGATTCCCCGAAACCCATTAGGCCGTTTCTACTGGAATTTCGAGTACAAGCCCGAAGACCACGACGACGGCGAAAAGACCTTCCTGGGGCACACCGGGAACTTCAACGGCGAAGATATCATCAATATCCTGGCCGATCAACCGGCAACCCCCCGCTTCCTGGCACGGCACCTGTACAACTTCTTCGTCGCCGATGAAGCCCAAGTACCGGCCTGGAACATCACGCCGCCCCGGGATCCGGAGGCGATACAGACCCTGGTGGACGCCTACAACGACTCCAAAGGCGACATCCGTTCAATCCTACGGGTACTGTTCAAGTCTGACTTCTTCAAGAGCGCCCGCTTTGAGCACGTGAAGAGCCCCGCCGAGTTGGTTGTGGGCACCGTACGCATCGCAGGCAACTACAACGGACCCAGGCCCGGACTCACCCTCTTGGCCATGGAGTGCAACTGGCAAGGCCAGGAACTCCTGAATCCTCCCAGCGTGGAAAGCTGGCACACCGGTTCTGAGTGGATCGACGGCGGCGCCCTGGTAAGAAGGGTGAACTTCGCCGCGGGCGTCCTGGGAGACACCTCTCTGCCGGGTGTCCGTTCCGTGGTTGAGGGGCTCAGATCCAAGGGCAGCCTGGCGCCGGCGGATTTCGTGGCTCAATGTCTAGAAGCCCTTGGACCCTTGGAAGTTAGCGAATCGACCCACAGTGAGCTGCTGGACCATGCCCAAGAAGACGGAACCCTGAATTGGGACACCGACGAAGAGCGCACCGCGTCCGAGAAACGGGTGGGCATCATGCTGGCGCTGATCGCCGCCTCCAGGGACTATCAGTTCGCCTAGCAGCCAGCGGGCCGCTACAACCCAACAGCTACTTCAGGAGGATTCGAAGATGGCATCAACCAAGAAAGACCCAGTGGTGGTCATTCTCCAACTTACCGGAGCCAACGATATTCTCAACACGATAATCCCTTACACCAGCGGCGAATACCGGGACAACCGGCCCAAGGTAAACATTCCCGAGGACAAGGTCCTGCCCATCGACGACCAGTTGGCTTTTAACCCCAACATGGGCCCACTTAAGAAGATGTACGACGATGGCAAGATGGCCATCATCCACGGCATCGGCTTCGAGAATTCCCCTCGGTCCCACTTCCGGGCCATGGACATCTGGCACACCTGTGAGCCGGACATCGTAGGCACGGAAGGCTGGGTCGCCAAAGTGACCCGAGACCTGGACCCCGCCGGGGAAAACGTGTTGAAGACGGTTAACTTCGGCCAGGGCTTGCCCAGGGCATTGGCGCTACGCGGTGTGCCTATAACCTCCGTCTCCAACCTGGAGAACTACGGCGTGCTGTCCACCGTGCCCGGGATCGACCCACAGCAGGACCGCGCGAAGATCCTGGAGCGGTTCGCCCGCATGTACGCTCCCGCCATCGGCACCGGCGCGACCATGGACTACTTGGGCCAGACCGGACGTGACGCCCTGAAAGGCGCCGACATCCTCAAAGTCGCTCCTGAGAAGTACACGTCTACGATCGAGTACGCGGAAACTCCCATCGCAAAGTACCTGAGGGACGTGGCGCGAGTATACCTGGCGGACCTGGGCACCCAGGTCTTCTACACTTCCCACGGTCCCTTCGACACCCACTTTAACCAGCCGCCCATGCATCAAAAGCTGTGGACCGACGTGTCCAACGCCGTCAGCGACTTCTTCGACGACCTCAAGGAGCACGACGCCGGCGACAATCTAATCATGGTTATGTTCACTGAGTTCGGACGCCGGGTCAGGGATAACGGCACCGGGACGGACCACGGTGCCGCCGGCGGTGCCTTCGTCATCGGCAACAACGTCAAGGGCGGCATGTACGGGACTTATCCGTCCCTGAAGGCCGAAGACCTGAACCAAGGCGACCTGGATCCCAACTACGACTTCCGCGGCTTCTACGCCACCGTGATCGAGAAGTGGTTGGGCTTGGACGCGGTTCCCATCGTTGGCGGCACATTCGAGCAGATGGCGTTCGTCTAAGCGTTACGACCTCCCACCTTAATCCTCCCCCACAAGGGGGGAGGAGATGAGTCCCTTCCCCCATCTAGGGGGAAGGTTAGGATGGGGGTGATGGCCCTCAGAGCGTTCAAGTTCTCAAAATTGATCGGATCGGCTTACGGGAACAGGAGGAAGCAATGCTGACCACAGTCGCCGCAGGGCGGGTCTTCGACTACAACTACTGCATCGGCATGTACGCGATGAACGGCCAAGGCCTTTGGACCCCTCAGGACTTTGCGTTGGGGTCAGGCGGCATCATGTACATCATCAACCGTGGGGTTGAAGAAGTAGGCCAGCGCATCTCTAGAATAACCGTCGATCATGAATTCTTGGGCCAATTCGGCGGCTTCGGCGCCGGCGACGGCCAGTTCATCTGGCCCGTTTCCATAGACTTGGACCGTGACGAAAATATCTACGCCACCGACGAGCGGCTCAACCGCATTTCGGTCTTCGATAAAGAAGGCAAGTTCTTAAGCAAATGGGGCACTCCCGGCACCAGCGACGGTGAATTCGCGGGCGCGTCGGGTATTGCCTTTGACGCCGATGACAACCTCTACGTGGTTGATAGCAAGAACCACCGGGTCCAGCTATTCAGCAAGGATGGCAAGTTCATCTCCAATTGGGGAAGTCAGGGCAGCGCTCAAGGCGAACTCGAGACCCCCTGGGGTATCTGCGTGGACAATAATGGCGACGTCTACGTGGCCGATTGGGGCAACAACCGGGTGCAAAAATTCTCCCCCGACGGCAAGTTCCTGGTCCAATTCGGGAGCGCCGACGCCAAGGCGGGAGACCTGGACCACCCCTCGGGAGTCGCTGTAGACTCGGAAGGCGACGTTTACATCACCGACTGGTCCAACCACCGCGTCCAGGTCTATGGCCCTGACGGCAAATTCGTCACTACCCTAGTCGGCGACGCTCAAACTCCGTCCCCGTGGACCCAAACTTATATCGACGCCAACCCGGACATCATCAAGGCGCGCCGCCGGGCCGACATGGAGCCCGAATGGCGCTTCCGCCGTCCGGTAGCCGTGAACGTTGACGCTAACGACCGCATCTTCGTCCTAGAAGCAGCCCGCCACCGGCTACAGATCTACAACAAGGTAAAGGACTACGAGGAACACTCCATAAACCTTTAAGCCGGTGCTAGCCACTATTGGCAACGATGACCCAGAACAACCGTAGGGGCAGGTTTTATACCTGCCCCTACATTGCGATTAGCATCCACACACGAAAGCCCACGATCGCCAACACCTAACTAGGGCACATGCACCGTTAGCTCGCAGGTTCTGCTGGCCGAGTCCCCATCTCCCTCTTGTCCGTCGCAGAAGTCATTGCCAGACGCGCCGAAGAGTGGGTCATCCCCCTTGCCGCCATAGAGAAGGTCGTCTCCAGCGCCTCCGAACAAAGTATCGTTGCCGTCACCGCCCCGGAGCAAGTCTTTTCCCGGCCCGGCAAACAGACCGTCTTTACCTTCGTCTCCGATCAGAATATCGTCCCCAGCCCGGCTGAAGATCCAGTCGTTGCCCTCACCGGCCATGATGATATCGTTCCCGTGCCCACCGATGAGAAAGTCGTCGCCAGCCAGGCCCACGATAGTAACTCCGACCCTGGACTCGCTGCAATCGATCACATCCGGTCCCATGGTCCCCACCACTCCCCGGCCAACTTGTCTGGCATGTCCGGTACAGAGAATCTGGGCATACGCCACATCCGCTTCTCCGGGAGACACCAGGGCAGTAACCGCGGCCAGGATAGCCACTAGCGCCATTTTTTTCATGTTTGTCTCCGTCTCCAGCTCCCACTGGGAAATTCGGGACATGAGCCGATAATGATGCCAACAGTATAAAGAACCAGGAGCAAGTTGG
>Ga0207966_1001582_pt1 | contig 12340 bp, 14 predicted proteins | sample Knorr_S23_td_NAD_FD_185611 | JGI IMG/M metagenome (GOLD analysis project Ga0207966, IMG submission 185611) | Marine microbial communities from Southern Atlantic Ocean transect - Knorr_S23_td_NADW_ad_2500m_LV_B (SPAdes) (version 2) | ecosystem: Environmental > Aquatic > Marine > Oceanic | place... | reverse complement strand
ATGTTTGCATCGATTTTCATTTTGATGTTTTTGCCTTGGTTAGATAGTTCAAAAGTTAGATCAGCAACTTTTAGACCAATTTATAAAAAGTTTTTTTGGGTATTGGTAATCACTGTAATTTTGCTTGGTTATTTGGGTGCAAAACCACCAGAAGGAATTTATTTAGTTTTTGCTAGGATAGCCACGGCTTATTATTTTGTTCATTTCTTAATTTTACTTCCTCTACTTGGACGTTATGAAAAAACTGATCCATTACCCACGAGTATTTCCGATCCAGTTTTAAATAAACCGAGTTTAATAGATAAGTTTAAAAAGAGTGCAGTACAATATGAAGGAGATAATGTTGATTCTTTTAAATAGAATTATACTAATAATTTTTATTTCCACAGTTTCTTTTTCAGTTCATTCAGAAGAAACGAATAAAAATTATGTAAAAACCAACTGGAGTTTTAAAGGAATTTTTGGAACCTTTGATCGTGCTTCACTTCAAAGAGGTTATCAGGTTTATCAGGAAGTTTGCTCGGGATGTCACTCCGTTCAATATTTAAGCTATAGAAATTTATCAGAAAAAGGTGGTCCGGAATTTTCCGTAGAAGAAGCTAAAGCAATAGCAGCTCAATTTGAAGTAGAGGATGGACCTAATAATGATGGAGAAATGTTTATGAGACCAGGTCGGCTGTCCGATAAATTTGTAAAACCGTATCCAAATGTTGAAGCTTCAACAGCCGCTAATGGCGGAGCTTACCCTCCAGATATGTCTGTGCTTGCAAAAGCGAGAAAAGGAGGGGCGGATTACATTTACTCTCTTCTTTTAGGATATGAAGAACCTCCCGCAGGTTTTGAAATCGAAGAAGGGGTTTATTACAACAAATATATGTCTGGTAATAAAATTAAAATGACAGCACCACTTTCTGATGGACTTGTTGAATATTCTGACGGAACTCAGTCAACAACGGCACAAATGGCAAAAGATATAACAACATTCTTAGTATGGACAGCCGAACCACATCTTGAATCTCAACATAGAATGGGTTTCAAAGTTATTATTTATTTAATCATACTGCTTACTTTGGTCTATATGAGTAAACAAAAAGTATGGTCACGAATTGGTTCTAAAAGTACAGAAGAAGAAGAAACTTTTGATAAAGTTGAAAGAGCCGTAACTGAATATGAAGGAGAGGATCCTAAGACTTTTAAGTAATTTAAAAATTAAACGCCAGTTCTAAAAAACATCACATCTCCATCTTTTACAATATAATCTTTTCCCTCAAGTCTTAATTTTCCAGCATTTTTACATTCGCTAAAACCTTTATATTTAATAAAGTCTTCATGAGAAACTGTTTCAGCTCTAATAAATTTTTTCTTAAAATCAGTGTGAATTACACTGGCTGCGTCAACAGCTTTAGAGTTTTTTTCGATTGTCCAAGCCCTAGTTTCTTTTGGAGTTGAAGAAAAAAATGTGTTGAGTCCAAGAATATTATAACCAGTTTTGATTAAATTGTTTAAACTGGTATTTTTGATTCCAGATTCAAGCATAAAGTTTTCCCTATCTTTTGTTTGTAGGCTCATAATTTGATCTTCTATATCAGCACAAATTACAATTATATTTTCATTTGAAAATTTTTTTTTACATGCATTCGAGTATTTATTACCTCCCGGCAAGCTATTTTCATCAACATTACATACTATTATTTTAGGTTTTAGAGATAAAAGACCTGATTTCTTTATTAAATTTTTACTAAATTTTTTTTTTAATTCTTCTAAATTTTTTCCGCTATTTATTAAATTTAGACATTCCTCTAAAAAATTTAACTCTTCTTTCTCTAGTTTTTTTTTATTACTTTTTTCTAGTCTTTTTTGCAAAGATTCTAAATCGGATAATAAAATTTCGGTTTCAATAATTTCAATATCTCTTATCGGATCTACGTCCTTATTAACGTTTTGTATTTTTTCTGATTCAAAACAACGTGTTAAGTTAATAATTGCATCAACTTCTCTAATGTGAGAAAGAAATTTATTACCTAGCCCTTCACCTTTAGAAGAACCCTCAACAAGACCAGCGATGTCAACAAATGTAATTGATGCATTAATTGTTTTGAGTGATTTTGATATTGTAGATATTTTTTTCAACCTTTCATCTGGAACTGAAACTATGCCAACATTTGGATCAATTGTACAAAAGGGAAAATTTTCTGCCTGAGCTTTTTTTGATGTAGTTAATGCATTGAATAATGTTGATTTACCAACATTGGGTAATCCAACTATTCCACACTTAAAACCCATTATTACTTTTGATTAATTTTACTTGAAAAAAGATCTAAATCTTTATTTATTAAAATAGATAGGGATTCTATTATATTTTTAGTTACTTTTTCTACGTTTTGCTTTTCGTCACCTGAGAAGTTATTTAAAACATGGTCGACGCCTTCTGAATTTTCTTTTGGTCGGCCAATTCCTATTCTTACACGAGAATAATTTTTTCCGATTTTTTTATCAATCGAATCTATTCCGTTATGTCCGGCGTTGCCTCCACCAATTTTTGCTTTTACTTTTCCAATATCAATGTCCATGTCATCATGAAACACAAAAACGTCCTTCACATCTATTTTAAAATATTCAATAAGCTCTTTAATACATACTCCTGAGTTATTCATAAAAGTAAGTGGTTTTATTGCAAAGACTTTTTGTTCATTTATTTTTCCAGTAGTTAACAAGCCCTTAAATTTTGGTTTTTGTTTAGATAATTTAAATTTTTCGTTTATTGCGTCGATTACAAAAAATCCCACATTATGTCGGTTATCTGAATTATTTGGATTAGGATTTCCCAAACCAACTAAAAGTAGCATAATCTATAGTTTATCCTATGTTATTTTTTTTTAGTTTCTTTATTAACAGCTTTCCCTTTGTTACCCGAAGCAGCTTTTGCTTTATCGTCAGAAGGTTTTGCGGTTTCCCTTTTGTCATCCGAAGCAGCTTTTGCTTTATCGTCAGAAGGTTTAGCTGTTTTGTCTTTTCCTTCTTCAGTTTTAATAGTACTTTCAGTATCTTCAGCACCTTCAGCAGGCACCTCTCCTTCGGCCACAGTTTCTTCAACTTTTTTTGTTTCAACTAAAATTGTTGGAGCTACAACAGTTGCAATAACAAAATCTCTATCTGTGATTGTTGGAACAATATTTTCTGGTAATTTAACCGAAGATATTTTCAGACTAGTATTAATTTCGGTATTATTTAAGTCAACGACTATTTCATTAGGAATATTTTCTGTAGGACATTTTAATTCTACTTTTCTTCTTACTATATTTAGAACTCCACCTTTTTTTAATCCTGGTGATTTATCAGAATTAATGAATTTGACAGGTATTTCTAAAGTTAATATTAATCCTTTTGCAATTCTAATGAAATCAATGTGTATAGGTTCATCAGAAACCGGGTCATAAGCAATATCTTTTGGTAAAACTTTTTCAGGACTACCATCTATATCTAAATCAAAAACTTTAGACATGAAAGTTTCTGTTTTTATAAGATCTTGAAGGTGCAATTTTTTTAGACTTATATTCAAATTACTTTTTTTTCCACCATATAATACGGCGGGAATAAAACCATCAGATCGTAATTTATTTATCTGTCCAGACGAGGTTGTAATTCTTTTTGTAGCTTTTAAAACGTTCATAAATTGAAATGGTGTTTTTATATTATGTTTGGAAAAAAAACAAGTAAAATTATTTAAAAAGACTAGAAACCGATGTAGAATTTGAAATTCTTTTCATTGCTTCTGAAATCATTGGGGCAAGAGAAATTATTTCTATTTTTTTACTTTTTATAACTTTTTTTGAATTATCAATTGTATCTGTCGTTATTAGTTTCTTAATTTGAGATTTTTCAATTTTTTGCATAGCCACACCACTTAACACAGCGTGGGTAATATAAACATATACATCTTTTGCTTCCTTTTCTTTTAAAGCTTTTGCAGCGTTTACAATAGTTCCTCCTGAATCTATTATATCATCTACAATTACACAGTTTTTATTTTTTACATTTCCAACAATGTTCATTACTTCTGATTTTCCTGGTCTTGGTCTTCTTTTATCTATTATAGCAATACTTGAGTTTATTCTTCTACTTAGAGCTCTTGTTCTTTCGACACCGCCAACATCTGGAGCAACGCAAATTAAGTTCTTTAATTTCATTTTATTTTTTATATGTCTTGCGAAAATAGGTGTTGCAAATAAATTATCTACAGGGATATCGAAGAAACCCTGAATTTGACCTGCGTGCAAATCAACACTCAAAATTCTATTTGCGCCAGCATTAGTAATAAGATTTGAAACTAATTTTGCTGATATTGCGGTTCTTGGGACTACTTTTCTATCTTGTCTTGCATACCCAAAATAGGGAATTACTGCAGTAATATTTTTAGCGGAAGATCTTCTTAACGCATCAATACAAATTAAGAGTTCCATTAAATTATCATTAGCTGGATTAGATGTTGATTGAACTACAAATATACTATTACCTCTAATATTTTCATTGATTTCTACATAGACTTCACCATCGGCAAACCTTTTAATGTTTGAATTAACCAATTTTAGTTTGAGATGTCTTGCTATGTCTTTGCACAGTCTTAAATTACTTGTACCAGCAAGAACTTTCATAAGATAACTTGTTTATACAACTTTAATTTTAATTTTCAAATTAATTAAACATTTAATTAAGTCATTAATATGACAGAAATACATCTACCATAATCTTGCTCTTTGTTAAGACAAGATCTTCTATAGCTATAAAAAAAATCTTTTTCAGAAAACGTATCTTTTTCTATGTTTTCAATGTTCTTAATATTTAGATTTGATATTTCTTTATTTATGTAACCCCTTAGATCAAAAACATAATTTTCATTGCTAATCTTTTCAAAAAAAATTTCGTTTTTTTTATTTTGATCAACAAATTTTTTAAAAAGGTCAGTTTTGACCTTATAATTTTTTTTATTTATACAAGGTCCAACAACAGCTACTAAATCATTATTATTTGAGTTTAGTTCATTAAATTTTTCTACTGTGTTTTTGATTATTCCATTAAACGCACCTTTCCATCCTACATGTGAACAACCAACTATTTTATTTTTTGGATCATAAAAAAAAATTGAAGCACAATCAGCTGTGAGTATACTGATTCCAACATTTTTCACTTTCGAAACTATAGCATCACCGGTAAGTTTATTTTTAACATTAGCATCAGAATTAAAACAAATAACTTCATTAGTGTGCTTTTGGTTTAAAGTTATTAACAATTCTTTTTTGCATCCAATTTTTTTGCTAACTAATTCAAGGTTTTTTAAAACATTTTCCTTTTTATCAGCCGATTCCAAGCCACAATTTAAACTTTCGTAATTCCCTTCAGAAAAACCACGTTTTCTAGAAAAAAAACAGTGCTTTATATTTTCAAATTTTTGTAATTTTTTTGAAAAAAACATAATCAAAAACCTAAAGAAAAATTTCCACCTTTCTTTTGGGCAAATATTACTTTAAAAAGATCTCCCATTTCCTTGGGATCTAACAATCTTTTTAGTCTAAAGAACATGTTTGCTTTTGCTTTAAAGGTCATTTTTTTGGATAAAATATTTGCTCTTTCTAAGATGCCAATTTTTTTCAAGAATTCACTTTGATTTGTTATTTTTTTTACATCAAGATTATTTTTATTTAATATTTCATGAAATAATTTAAAATTTATGTGTGATGTAATATCCGAATAACCGGGCTTAAAAAAAAGATCTAAGTATTTATGTTTTTTAACCGACTGCAAAGTATTCTGGTTTTTTTTTATAGTATAGCCATAATCAAAAGTTAATAATGCACCTTCAAATTTATTAATTTTTTTTGCAATAGCTTTAAGAAATTTTAATGCTTCTATTGGATATTCAATAGTGTTACCAACAGAAATTAAATTTAATTTTTGTATGCGCTTTATTAGATTATTATTTGCTTTTTTATGTAAAAATCTTATTTTTTTATTATCATCTGATAAAGCAACGTGTTTCTCAAAAAATAATTTTTTCTTTTTATATATTTGTTTAATAGGTAATGCGTCAAAAAATTCGTTTCCTAGAAAAATTACTGGTCCATAATTTATTTCCTTTATTTTTTTGATCCATTTAACTTTTCTATTATTAATCTTTGCTTTTTGAATTATTTTCAGCTTGTCACTTATTTCGAATAGATTTATTTCTAAAGAATTATAAAAGTTCTTAAATTGTTTAAATGTTTTTAATAAGGCCCTGCATAAAGAACCATCTCCCGGCCCAAGTTCAACTAGTAAAATTTTGCTTGGCTTACCTATATGCTCCCAATAAGCAACACACCATATTGCTAACATTTCTCCAAAAAGATTTGAAATCGAGGGTGATGTAATAAAATCCCCTTCTTTTCCAAAAGGGTTATTTTTCATGTAATAACCAAATTTTTTGTCATAAAGAGCAATATTAATAAATTGGTCTAAAGGCATAAATTTTTTTTCTTTTAATATATTAATTATTTTGTTCATTTTTTTTTATAAAAAAGATAATTAGAAAACCAGTTATTAGAGTTAAAAAACTTAGTAAAGTTCCCATTGAAAAATAATTAAAAAGATATCCAAGATGTTGATCAGGTTCTCTGAAATTTTCTGAAAATATTCTAAAAATTGAATATAAAATTAAGAAGAAACTTGAAACATATCCAGTTTTAATTATTAAGTTTTTTTTTAAAGCTAAAAAATTTATTAAAATAAATAGTACAATACCTTCCAAAATTGCTTCGTAAATTTGCGAAGGGTGTCTTGAAATATTTCCACCATTAGGAAAAATTATAGCCCAAGGAAGTGTTGAAATTTTTCCAAACAGTTCTCCATTTATAAAGTTTGCTATTCTTCCCAGAAAAAGTCCAATAGGGCTAACACAGGCAACAATATCAGAAAACTTAAAAAAGTTAGTATTTTTATTTTTTGAAAATATGTAGATTGTAACGATTACCCCAAGTAACCCTCCGTGAAAAGACATTCCTCCTTGCCAAATTTTAAAAATTTCCGTGAAATTTTGACTATAATAGTCAAAATTATAAAATATTACGTATCCTAGTCTGCCACCTAAAATAATTCCTATCACCAAGTAAATTAACAAATCATCAAATTCCGATTTTTTAACTGATTCAAATTTATATTTGTTTTTTGCAGTTTCTTTAATTATTTTGCCAGCATATATCCATCCTATGATGATTCCCAAAATATAGGCTATAGAATACCATCTGATTTCAAAAAAACCTAGATCTACCAATACAGGATTGAAATTGTGAATAATCATTTTAAAAAAATATTTATTTAATAATCAAATTAAAATAACTTAAAGATATTAAAAAATACATGGAAAAATATAATAAGTTACTAAGAAATATAACAGAATTAATTGAAAAGGGGTTGTTCACTTCAAAAGACTTAAAGAAAGAGGTTGAAGAATTGTTAAAATTCAAAATGGAAATTGTTGCAAATAAATTAAATCTTATTTCAAGAGAGGAATTTGAGGTGCAAAAAAAAATAATCGAAAAATTGCAAAAAGATCTGATTAAACTTAAAAATCAAAAAAAAGTTACAAAGGTAAAGAAATCTTAACTCTGAGTCCTTGCAAAGGGCTTTTATTTAAGGAAATATTACCACCGTGCGAACGAATTATGTCGTTGGCAATTGATAGACCTAAACCTACTCCTGATTTATTTTGCCCTCTACTTTTATCAATTCTATAAAATGGTTTTATAACATTTTGATATTCTTTTTCAGGAATTCCAGGGCCATCATCATCAACAAAGATTATTATATTATTTGATGTTTTTTTTGCAAAAATTTCTACTTTCTTTCCGTAAGATAATCCATTGTCCATTAAATTAACCAAGCATCTTTTAATTGAATTTGGGCGCACGTTAATTTCTAAGTTTTCTTCAATAGAAAAATTAATTTTTTTATTTTCATATTTTTTTGTAATATCTTTAATTATATTATTAAGACTAACTGTTTCTGTTTCTTCATTTTTTTGATATTTAGCAAATTCTAAATACTCATTGAGCATTCTTTCCATCTCTTCAATATCATCGCTCATTTTTTTTGCCAAATCTTGTTGTTTTAATAAAGCTAACTGCAATTTTAATCTTGTTAAGGGGGTTCTTAAATCATGACTTATTCCTGATAGCATTTCAGATCTTTGATTTAACTGAATGGTGATTCTTTTTCGCATCTTGTCGAATTCATAAGCTGCTTGCCTTATTTCTCTCGCTCCGGAAGGTCTAAATTCTTTTATAAATTCTCCTTTTCCAAATTTCTCAGCCGCTTTAGCTAAATTTACAATTGGACGAGTTTGATTTTTTAAAAAAACTATAGCTATCATAATTAATAAAAGTCCTGGTAAAGTTATCCATAATGCAAAAATACGGACTGATGAAGGTGCAATTTTATGCTTTGGAAAAAATATTTGAAGAAATCCATTTTGGTATTTGATTCTTAGTTCCACTACCTCTTTATATGTAGTTGTATCAAACCAGTATCTGGTTCCAAAAGTGGACTTAAGTTCTCGTCTTAGACTTCTATCCATAGGGCTATACCATCTTTCTTCTAATGTTTTTGGAAAAGATTCATTTTTTTTGAAAGAAATAACAAAATCAAAATTTTTGTTATACAGATCAATTATTGTTTGTTTTTGTTCCATATCAGGACCTACATAAACATCATATAAAGTATGAATTTCACTAACTAAAGAACGAGTCATTCCTTTATTAGCTTTTATCCAAAGACTATCAAAAAAAACTACGGTAATAATTATTTGTAGCAAAATCATAGGTGTAGCAACAATTATTAAAGATCTGTAAAAAAGTCTTTTTGGTAAAATTTTTTTAATGATATTATTTAATCCATAAAACATAACCTGATCCTCTAATTGTTTGTAAATATTTTGGGTTTTTAGGGTAAGATTCAATTTTTTGTCTAAGTCTGGTGATCATAACATCTATAGTTCTTTCTTTCGAAATGTTAATAATTTTTCCTATATCATCTCTAGAAAAAACTTTTCCTGGAGATTCTAACATTTTTTCTAAGATTTTTTTTTCTTGTGGGTTGATTTTTTTTATCTTGTTATTTATTTTGATATGAAATTTTTTTAAATCAACTAATGTATTCCCGATATAAATTTCATCTGGTAAAATGGGTTTTTGAATTTTATTTAAAATATTTTTTATTCTTAATAAAAGTTCTTTCGGTTCAAAGGGTTTTCCAAGATAATCGTCTGCACCCAACTCCAATCCTTCTATTCTATCGTGTGTTTCACCTTTTGCTGTTAAAAGTATTACTGGTATTGGATCATTCTTTTTTATTTCCTTTGTTAAAGATAGGCCATCCTCTCCCGGCATCATAATGTCTACAATTAGTATATCAAATTTTACTATTTCTAATTTTTTTTTTGCATCCATTGCATCTTTTGCTGTTGTAACTAGAAAATTATTTTCTACAAGATATTCTTTTACTAATTCTCTTATTCTATCATCATCATCAACCACTAGTATATGAAATATTTTTTTATTCATTAATAATTTTATTCAAAATACTTTTAAATTTAATTACTGAGTCTGAGTCTGAATTTTTAAGAGCATTATAAATTCTTTTTTTTTGTTCTATAAATATTTCCTCAAAAATTTTTTTCCCTTTTTCATTTAAAAATATTTTTCTTTGTCTAGAGTCTACTTCTCCTTTTTTTAATAAAATAGTGTTATTTTTTATTAAATCTCTTAAAACTCTATTTAAACTTTGTTTTGTAATTTTAAGTTTACTTAACAAGTCCGAGACAGTTAGACCTTCATGTCTTTCGATTAAGTGTATTGCTCTATGATGAGCTGCTCCAAATGAGTATTTTTTTAAGATTTTTCTTGGATCGGAATAAGTGTCTCTGTAAACATAAAATATTTGTTCGATGAACTCCTTAATCTGGTCATCTTTTAAATATAATAGGTTTTTCATAATTTACTTTAGGTCAGTTATATTGACATATCTATCTAAGATAGATACTTTTTTGAACTAAATAAATCAATTAAGATCAGTAAATTTTTTATGGAACCCATACCTTACGATAAAAGATCGGGAAAAATTTGGTTTGATGGCGCACCAATAAACTGGTCTGATGTAAAAATACATGTTTTAAGTCACGGACTACACTATGCTAGCTGTGTTTTCGAAGGCGAAAGAGTTTATGATGGAGAAATATTTAAACTCGAAGAGCATACGGAAAGATTGTTTTACTCAGCTTCAAGACTAGGTTTTAAAATTCCATATACCTCTGAATTATTAAACAAAGCTTGTAAAGAAATCATTGCAATTCAGAAAGTTAAAAATGGATATGTTAGGCCGGTAGCTTGGAGAGGGAGTGAAATGATGGCAATTGCAGCTCAGCAAACAAAAATTCATGTAGCTATTGCAGCATGGGAGTGGGGATCTTATTTCGATTCCAATCTTAAACTAAAGGGAATTAAATTAGATATTTCCAAATGGAAAAGACCAGCTCCAGATACCATTCCTTGGGATACCAAAGCTTCAGGTTTGTATATGATTTGTACTCTCTCTAAACACGAGGCAGAAAAAAAGGGATTTACAGATTCATTAATGCTTGATTACCAAGGCAACATAGCTGAAGCAACTGGAGCAAATGTATTTTTTAAAAATAAATCTGGAGAATTACATACTCCTATCCCAGATTCTTTTTTAAATGGTATTACGAGAAGATGTGTCATTGATATTGCAAAATCTAAAAGCATAAAAATTGTTGAAAGAAAAATTAAACCAGACGAAATGACAAATTTTGTAGGATGCTTTCTAACGGGTACTGCAGCAGAAGTAACCCCTGTTTCACAAATTGACAAATATAAGTTTACAGTTTGTGATGTAATTAAAGATTTATCTGAAAGTTATCAAGCTTTAGTAAGAAAAAGGACAGCAGCTTAGTATTTCCTATATTAATCAATAGCATGGTTTATTCCTTTTTTTACGTAATCATATCCAGTGTAAAGTGTAAGAAAAGCAGCAATCCATAATAAAACAATTCCTATTGAGTGAGCGTTATAATCTCCAAAATTAATAAGCATGTTTCCACTTTCACCCGTCAACAAAATTGCAATTGCAAACATTTGTATAAATGTTTTAAATTTTGCTAAACTAGTTACAGGCATAGACACCTGAACTTTTGCTAAAAATTCTCTTAATCCTGAAATTAATATTTCTCTAATTAAAATAACTATTGCCGCAATGACCTCATAATTTACTATTGTTCCGTTCATTACCAAAAGGACAAGTGCACTGGCTACAATAATTTTATCAGCAATCGGATCTAAAAGTTCGCCAAGCTTCGATTCTTCCTTATAAAGCCTAGCCAGCAAACCATCTAAAAAATCTGTAAAGCTTGCTAATAAAAATATAAAAAATGGTATCCAATCGCCTAAAGCTCCAGGTAAATAAAAAGTTAATATAAATATTGGTACTACAATGATTCTGCCAATAGTTAAAATATTTGGTATTTTAAGTTTCATATTTTTTATTAGTCATGAAAAAAATCATGTATTTTTTTTGCCACAGAGGTTTCAATACCTTCTACCTTTTTTAAATCATCGAAGCTAGCTGATTCAACTGCTTTAGCAGATCCAAAATAATTTAACAAATATCTCTTTCTTGCTCTTCCTATTCCATTTATTTGATCTAATAATGATTTGGATAAGCTTTTCTTTCTTTTCATTCTGTGACTACTCACGGCAAATCTATGTGCTTCGTCTCTCAATCTTTGAAGAAAAAAGAGTAAGGGTTCCCTTTTATTCAATTTAATACTACTAGTTTTATGAATAAAAGTTTCATCACCTTTATTTCTATTTTTTCCTTTAGCAATAGCTATTATTGGAATGTCATGGAAACCATATTCGTCTAAAATTTTTCTACCTACCGAATATTGTCCTTTGCCACCATCGATAATTACTAAGTCAGGAATTATTATGTCTGTTTGTTTTTTGTTTTTAATAATTTTAGAGAATCTTCTTTCAAAAACCTCTTTCAACATTCCGTAATCATCCCCATTATTAAGTTCTTTATTCTTAATATTAAATTTTCTGTATTGTTTTTTTATAAAACCTTCTGAGCTAAACGTAATCAAAGCACCCACTGCATGGGCGCCCTGAATATGGCTATTATCATACACTTCTATTGTTCTTGGTGAGATATTTAATTTGAATTTATCAGCGACTTGATCAAGAAGTTTAATATTAGTTTCAGACTCAAAAATTTTTCTGGTTAAAGCTTCTTT
>Ga0207966_1001579_pt1 | contig 12365 bp, 6 predicted proteins | sample Knorr_S23_td_NAD_FD_185611 | JGI IMG/M metagenome (GOLD analysis project Ga0207966, IMG submission 185611) | Marine microbial communities from Southern Atlantic Ocean transect - Knorr_S23_td_NADW_ad_2500m_LV_B (SPAdes) (version 2) | ecosystem: Environmental > Aquatic > Marine > Oceanic | place... | reverse complement strand
AGCCTGACCTAAATAAACCTTTTGTTCTGCCTCTAACTCCCCCAGTTCTATCTGACCTTTAGGAAACAGGCAAATTACCGTAGATCCCAATTCAAACAAACCAAGCTCTTCGCCTCGATTGACTTGAAAAGGGGTCTTCAGAACTATCTGTTGATTTTTTGCACCAGACCTGTTTGAAACAAGATCATGGTAACAAACTCGAATGCGTCCTACCACAGTCGCACCAACTTTTACAAGCGCACATTCACCCTTGTCAGTTGCTAAAAAGGTGGTTAATCGTTCGTTCCTGGCAAAAAGTCCGGGGACGTGGTGTACTCCCATTGGGCTAACTGTCCACAAATCACCAATAATGTAAAAGAATTCCTGTACCTCACCTTCCACCATGCTGTGAACACGGTGGTAGTTGTGCGGGGCTAAATAAATGGTTATGAATACTCCGCCGTCATAATGTTCGGTTCGCTCCGGATCTTCCAATAAGTCTGCTAATCGATAGTCGAGTCCTTTTGCTTGAATCAGTCGACCTTTTTTAATAGTCCCGAATTCACCAATAAATCCATCTACCGGACTTACTATGACATCCGGATCCGGATCAACTGTCCTTGCGTCCGGAAGCAGGTGCCGGGTAAAAAATTCATTAAAGGTACGGAACTCTGAAATCGGCTGCGCTGCCTCAGTCAGGTCAACTCCAAATTTCCATGAAAACAATTTGATTAATGGAGTTAACAAAGGACGTGGAATTCGAGCATCCGCCACAATCCCGCAAAGTCTGCTAAAAAGATTGCGGGGCAAAATCCACATAAAATAATATGCCGGAGGGTGACCAAATCCCGGTATTGCCATCAGCCCCCGACTGGCTCAACTTTAGACTTATTTTGTCCCAAAAGATCCATGATATACGAACCCTCGACTGTCTCCTCTTTCATCAAAACTTCAACTATTTTGTGTAAAACATCGATATTATCCCTGAGAAGTTTCTTGGCTTTTTCATCGTGAAATTTAATAGTTTTGCGCATTTCCTTGTCAATCTCTGAAGCCGTCTTTTCACTGTACTCACGATCTTTGCCGATATTGCGACCAAGGACGTATTGTTGGTTGTCACTCCCAAAAACAATCGGGCCAAATGATTTATTCATACCCCAGCGGCAAATCATATTTCTAATTGTATCCGTTGCCTGCTGGATGTCATTGCTTGCTCCGGTAGTAACTTCATCAAAAATAATTTCCTCTGCTGCACGTCCACCCATCGCAATGGTTATGCGGTTGCTCAGAAATTCAAGATCATATGAGTGATTATCCTTTTCCGGTAAATATGCAGTCATTCCCAGGGCTCTTCCGCGAGGCACAATTGTTACTTTGTGTATTGGATCAGATTTCGGGAGGAGGGCCGAAACGAGTGCATGTCCAGCCTCATGGTAGGCAGTGTTGCGCTTCTCTTTTTCTGACATGACCATCGATCGACGTTCCGTACCCATCATAACCTTGTCACGTGCCCACTCAAAATCCGCCAAATTCAACTCTGTCTTGTTGTTGCGTGCACCTCCTAGTGCGGCTTCATTAATCAGGTTTTTTAAATCTGCACCTGAAAATCCTGGAGTACCACGAGCAATAATACTCATATCAACTCCATCTGCCATTTGCACTTTTTTAGCATGGATTTTCAGAATTTCCTCTCTACCTTTTACATCAGGTAGAGGAATGGTCACTTGCCGGTCAAAACGTCCCGGACGCAGCAGTGCAGGATCCAGTACATCCGGACGGTTTGTTGCGGCAATTACGATTATTCCTTCCATTCCATCGAAACCATCCATTTCAACCAGCAATTGGTTGAGGGTCTGTTCTCGCTCATCATTTCCACCGCCCATTCCCGAACCCCGGCTCCCGCCAACAGCATCTATTTCGTCGATGAAAATTATACAGGGCGCGTTTTGTCGACCTTGTTCAAACATATCACGGACCCTGCTGGCACCAACACCTACAAACATTTCCACAAAATCAGAACCGCTCATACTGAAAAAAGGGACTTCTGCCTCACCGGCAACAGCCTTTGCCAGCAAGGTTTTTCCTGTACCGGGTGATCCGGACATCAACATACCTTTTGGGATTCTTCCTCCGAGTTTTCGGAATTTGGCTGGGTCTTTCAGGAATTCAACCGTTTCTCTCAGATCGTCTTTTGCTTCTTCGATTCCAGCAACGTCATCAAAAGTCACTTTCATTTCATCAGGTTCCATCTTTTTGGCACGACTGCGTCCAATGGAAAACAATCCTCCTCCAGCTCCTCCACCCTGCATTCTCCGCATCAGTACCATCCAAATCCCAAAAATTAAAATGAACGGTCCCCAATTAATTAAAATGCTCAAATACCATGGAAGACTTTTTTCCGGTACATAGTTAATGGGGATTTGATAAAGTCGAAGGAAGTCGATTACACTTGGGTCTTCAGCCGGAATATAGGTGCGGTAACCCAGTCCTCCCTGAGTGAATCCCTCAATTAAGGAATCTCCTACAATCTGTGCATTAACCACATCACCCGCAGCAACAAGTGCTTTGAAATCGCTGTAAATCAATTCCTGAGAACGTTGAGGTCCGGATGTAATATCCCCGCTGTTGAACATTCTTGCCAAAAAAAATGCCAACACCACAAAACTGAGGATAATCAGAATATTCTCTCTTTTCATACTAAAAATCCTTCTGCAAAATAAAGATCGAAGTTTTGGATGATCGTAAATAACAGATACACCTAAAACCACAAAAAATAAAATTTATTATATAAAAAACAATGTTTAGTAGTACATGATAGCATACAACTGGTCTTACAGTTAAGTAAATTATTTTATACTCAAAATCATTTCAAACGTTATTTCATGAATCATTTTATTCTTTTTTCACAATTAAAACGATTTTTACATGAATCTTCACGCACATTAAAGTTAGGTCTACCGGTAATCATAGCACAATTGTTACAGACTTTGATGCAGTTTGTGGACACAGTGATGGCCGGACACGTCAGTTCCAAAGATTTGGCGGGACTGGCTATTGCAACGGCACTCTACCATCCAGTTTTTTTACTGATGTTGGGTATTTTGATTGCTTTAGGTTCGATTATAGCTCAGCTATTTGGGGCAGTAAAACCTGCAGAAATTGTTACAAATGTAATTCAGGGCCTCTGGTTAAGCCAGGTTTTAGCGCTGGTGAGCATTGTAATTTTAGCTAATCCCGAGCCAGTTTTGCATTTTATGGGATATGAAGCAAAGGTGATTCAGGTTGCCGGAGATTATTTAAGGGCTTTGTGCTGGGGGATGCCAGCCGTTTATGCATATATCGTTTTACGGATGTTTAATGAAGGCTTGTCGATCACTCGTCCAAATATGTATTTTTCGCTAATTGGACTGGCAATCAATATCGTAGGAAACTATACACTCATGTTTGGTCACTTCGGTTTTCCTGCCCTTGGAGCAGTTGGTGCAGGATGGACAACAAGCATGGTGCACTGGGTTATGTTCAGTGTTATGCTAGCATTTTGTTTAAAAGGCTCACTGTTTAAAAGCTACAGAAAATTTTTGTATTTTAGTGGCCCCGTCTGGTTTCATCTGCGTGAAATTTTGCGAATCGGCTTACCAAACGGTTTCAGCTTCGCAGCTGAAGTTGGAATGTTCGCAATGGTTTCCTTGCTGATGGGAACTTTTGGGGTTTCGGCAATTGCAGGACATCAGATAGCAATCAATGTTGCTTCGTTAACATTTATGATACCAATGGGACTTTCAATAGCCATAACTATAAGAGTGGGCCAGGCGAAGGGCAGGGACAATTGTATCGAGGCTCGATATATAGGGTATGCTGGAATTTTACTCTGTATTATTGTCATGGCAGTATCAGCATCTATATTTGTTATAGTTCCGGAAATGATCGTAGGATTATATACGGAGGATCTGCAAGTCCAGACGCTGGCAATTCAATTACTTTATATGGCAGCGATATTTCAGTTGTCAGACGGAATGCAAGTAGGTGCATTGGGCGCACTGCGTGGACTTAAAGATACAAAGATACCGTTAGTTGCAAATATAGCAGCATACTGGGGCTTAGGCTTGCCTTTAGCCTACCTGGTGGGAATCCATTTTAATGTTGGTCCTGCAGGCATGTGGGTCGGCTTGATTACCGGCTTGAGTACTGCTGCTGTTTTTCATAGTTGGCGATTTCGGATTTTGACCAACCGCCTTTTAATCCTTCCTTCTTCACGAAAATTTACATGAAGAAGGTAGGATTTTGCGAATGAAATCTGATTAATATAATCTTTTTTATTTTATCAAAAGACAAAACAGCATTTACTCAATGTTTGGAATCCTAATTGCAGGAAACATGATTCAAAATTCTTAAAAAATTTTATGTTTGATTCACAATTTTAAAATACAGGCATTAAATTTTCCCACTATCACCAGAATACTATTAAACAGGAATACTATGGCAGAACGAACTGGCGTTCTTTCAGATGTCAGGTTACAGTTTCAGGATTTTTTCGGTTCATTAAGTCTTACTAAGCGAATCACAATTTTGGTGGTCCTTGGAATAGTTCTCATCGGAATGGTGAGTATGATTTTTGTAGCAAACCGACCATCTTGGGCCCCGCTTTATTCTAACGTGGAACCAGTCGATGCTGCCGCTATAGTTGAAAAACTCCAGGAAAACCAGATTCCTTATTTGCTTGCTCCAGGTGGAAGAACCATAATGGTTGAGCCGCACAAGGTAGATCAAGCCCGCTTAACTTTGGCCAAAGAAAAGGTTACGCCGGGAAGTGGAGTCGGATTTCTTGATCTGTTTTCTACACCAAGTCTAGGTGAAACCGAATTCCAGCAAGGTGTTAAATTCCGTGTAGCTCAGGAAGGTGAGCTGGCGCGGCTGATTTCTACTATTAATGTAGTAAAATCAGCAAAAGTTTCATTAGCTATTCCACAAAAAACTTTATTTTCAGATAATCAGGAAGAACCAACTGCTGCAATCGCACTAAACCTCACCAGCAGTGGAGCAGGCAGAAAACAAATTGAGACTATTATTCACTTGGTTGCCAGTGCTGTTGAAGGTCTTTCCCCACGTAATGTAAAAATAACAGATCAAAGCGGAACCTTGCTCAGTCGAGGATTTTCTGATACTTCTGCTAGTGGAAAGATGAACGATAATTACTCATATAAAAGTCGTTTTGAAAATGAGCTTGAAGCAAAAATCGTCAGGCAAATTGAGGAGGTTGTTGGTAAAGACCGTGTAAGAGTAAATGTTTCAGCTACCCTGCGTTTTGATAGGCGAACAATCAAGGAAGAACTGGTGGATCCTGATCAAACGAGTGTCGTCAGTGAGCAGGTCGTCGATGAATCTTCAACCGGTACACGATCGGTTCCTGTCGGACCTGCCGGAGTAACAACCAATTTGCCAGAAGCAACAGGCAGGGAAGCGGCAACTGTCTCAGAATTCAGCAAGAAAAATTCCACGCGTAATTTCGAAAGCAGCCGCCGGGAAATAGTTCTGGAATCTGCGGTGGGAGAAGTAGTACGCCTGAGCGTTTCTGTGCTTCTTGACAACAGGCGTTCGCAAATACTGGACGAAAGCGGAAATACAATAGGCCGTACTAACACACCTTGGACTGAAGCAGAAAAAGAAACTATTGTTGGTCTGGTAAAAGCAGCAATGGGCTTCAACGAAAAGCGCGGTGACAGTGTTTTTGTTGGAAACATGCCTTTTGAAGCTGCAGTTGAAGACGATAAGGTTAATGAAATTGAGGCCACTAGAGTCAGGAACAAGTTTATACTGGATATTGTGCGTTATGTGGCTCTTGGTTTGGCCATTTTGTCTCTCATTATGTTTGTAATCCGTCCGATGGTTCAGCGGCTCAGTTCCAAACCGGAAGACCTTGATCTCCTCATGGGAATGCCGGCAACGATTGGCGAACTTGAAGAAGAGGAGTTAGAAGTCCCAACTGAGCGAGAATCTGGAATTCCTCCGAGGGAAAAAATTCTCGAAATTGCCAAGCAGGATCCGCTCAAGACATCCGCACTCATCCATACCTGGCTACGCGAACGATGATAAAGTTAATTCAGTATTCAGATTTTGTGGTGCAGTTAAAAAAACTTTCTTCCACTTTTCACTAAATCCTGAATACCAGATCCTTAATCCTAAATAATTTAACATTGTTCTAACCATGTTAGAAGATAGTGAGTTCAAACCTTTTAACTTGACCGATTTCACGGTTGTTGAAACTCTGCCTGAAGATTCTGAAAGTTTATCTGCAACTCAGGAAGATGGTCAAGATGGAGCCGAAGTTGAAGAGTCAGAAATTTCAGTTCGTCTCGCTTCTTTCAAACCCTTAATTATTGATGAACAAGGAGGCTCTGAGGAATTTGATGCAGAGGGTTCAACCGATTTGGCAGACAGAAGGACTGATGCAGAAAAAATTCAGTTGTCTCAGGATTTTAGAACAGCTGATTTTTTTCAGGAAAACAGTCTCCTGACAAATGCAGAAAATTTTGCTGAAACTATTAGAGATGGAGCAAAGCTTTACAAAACACAGTTGCTAACAAAAATCGAAGAACAGGCAACTGATTCCAAACGAATTCACCAAAATACTGTTGCTGATAATCATGAGGCAGAAGAGGAGAGAAAAAAGCTGTTGTCTGCTACAGAAGAAAAAGTCGATGAAATAAAAAATGAGGCCTTCAATGAAGGTTTTGAGGCAGGGCGTCTTAAGGGAATGCAGAAGCGCTATGATGAGGCGGGGCCCTTGGTTTTGCAGGTAAATTCAGTAATGGAACAATTGAATTCCTTACGGCAAGCAGTACGGTTTCAGGCGGAAAAGGAATTAGTGGAATTGGCGTTGCAAATAGCAAAAAAAGTAGTTGCCGAAGAAATTAAGCTGCCAAATGATGTTATAAAAAATATCGTAAAGGCTGCACTTCATGAAACAGAAGTGCAAGGTAAAATCTATCTGTACTTGCATCCGGATGACTACGAATTCCTGCTAAAGAGCAAGGCAGATTTAGAACGTTATTTAAATGAAGAGCAAACACTTGTTCTTCGACAGAATCCGGAATTGAAACCCGGTTCTATTTATGTGGAATCTGATGAAGAAATAATCAGTCGTTCAATAGAGGATCAGTTTGATAAACTGGAAGAAACTTTGACAGAACAAATAGAAAATCGCCATGCTCAATTATCAGAAGTCGATCTCGATGCACACGATTTTTCAATACGGACTTCCTCGGACGATGCTGCAAATGCAGATTCTGCTGCTGTTCATTTACAGGACGTGGGAGAAGTGGATTCTCCGGCAGAAACAGATGAGAAGGCAGAACTTAAAAAAGCGGATCCTGAAAAAAGTACAGTAAAAGATACAGAGGAAATTGCTCAGAAAACTATGTCCGTTGACTCAAGTGAAGTTGACGAAAATGAGAAACCCGTGACACAGTCTGGATCAGTTGATTTAAGTAAAATGGATGAAACAGACCTTTCCGAAGAGGCTGCAGATCCAGCTTTGGAAACAGAATCAATTGAAACAGAAGAACAAGAACAGCAAACAAAACCTATAGAAAATAAGGAGCCGGAACTGGAAACTGAAGCCGCCAAAACTGAGGAGTCAGTACCGGAAACAGAGACTGATGAGTCTGCAGAGCTAGATCCACCCAAATGACAAGATTATTTCAGAAACAAAAAATATCAAGATTCCCAAATTATTTTTTGCAGCCCCTAATACATGAACACAAAATTCCAAAACCTGAACTTTTTTAATTTTCATGCTTTCAGAAACTCCTGCATCCGAATTACCGGTTTATTCCAACCTTGGGACATACATCAGTGAAATAGAGAAATTCCCTGCTGTGCGAAAGGAAGGACGCGTAATGCAGGTAATTGGGCACATGGTAGAAGCTACAAATCCAGGTTGTTCTGTAGGAGGTATGTGTAAAATTTATAATCCGGCAACAAAAAGCTCCGTTACTGCAGAGGTCGTCGGATTCCGGAAAGACCGGATGCTCATTATGCCCCTGCATAACGCACACGGCATCGGCCCAAAGTGCCGGATTATCCCGGAAGATAGACCGGCTATGGTACCAGTAGGTGACGGATTGCTGGGAAGAGTGATAGATCCTTTGATGCGTCCGATGGACGGGCTGGGTGAACTGCCAACTTCAACTGAGGTACCTTTATATCCGGAAGTTGTAAATCCAATGAATCGCCAACGTATCAAAAAACCTTTGGATGTTGGAGTAAGATCTATAAATGCATGCCTGACCTGTGGCAGAGGACAGCGTATCGGTATAATGGCTGGATCCGGTGTCGGCAAATCAGTTTTGCTTGGAATGATGGCACGTTACACAGATGCGGACATAAACGTCATTTCACTTGTAGGAGAGCGGGGCAAGGAGGTCAGGGAATTTATTGAAGATAATTTGGGCGAAGAAGGAATGCGCCGTTCGGTTGTGATTGTGGCTACATCAGATCAACCGCCGCTACTAAGAATGCGTGGAGCATACATTGCCACCTCAATTGCCGAACACTTCCGCAACGAAGGCCAGGATGTACTACTTTCTATGGATTCTCTCACACGTTTTGCTATGGCGCAGCGTGAAATTGGGTTGGCTGCAGGCGAACCTCCTACCACAAAAGGTTATCCCCCCTCTGTATTTGCTTTGTTAGCTGGACTGCTTGAACGCACGGGAACTCATGACGGACCTGGTTCGATTACAGGATTTTACACTGTTCTCGTTGAAGGCGACGATGCAAATGATCCCATTGCCGATGCAATTCGTGCAATAGTTGATGGGCATATCTATTTAAGCCGGGAAATTGCGGAAAAGGGTACGTATCCCGCGGTTGACTTACTATCTTCCACAAGCCGGGTTATGGTGGATGTCGTCGGTGAAAAACACCTTAAACTCAATCAAATCATGCGTCGCACCCTGGCTACCTACAGGGAGGCTGAAGACCTGATAAATATCGGAGCTTATGTCCAGGGGAGCAATCCTGAAATAGACTATGCAATCACAAAAAAACCGCTAATTCAGGAATTCATTCAGCAGGGTATGAACGAACATACTGATTTGAAAGAGTGTGAAGAGCACATCCTTCAAATTTTCGGTGACCGATTGGAAGAAGACACGACTCCGGAAGAAAATTCTGCTTAACCAGACATAATCAATAACAACACTGGATCTTCCAATTTTTCATTTTCGAATTAACTGTATTTCGGCAGGAACGAAGCAATACAGCTGCGTTTGCTTCTGAAAGGCAAAGAGGAATAAAAACTCTCAAAAGAAGAAATTCATGACTCTGGAATCAAACTCACCCCCCGTGTACGCAAAGTGATAGAGACCGCAGCATCCAAATTCTGTTTACTCTCCATCTGATTGTCAATCACAAATAACTCCCCAAGAATACAATCCACAGTATATTCGATATGACCACCTAAATAGATGGCTTTGAGAATCGTTCCCGGGATACTACTTTCATTTCCTGATTGACTCAGGCAGATAGACTGAGGACGAATTGCCACACTCACTTCACCGGACACCAATCCCAGGTGAGGCAGGTTTGCCCGGATTCCGCCAATATCAACATCAGCATTAATACCATCAATTTTCAGAATTTGTGCTTTCACTATATTTGCGTCACCAATAAAGTCGGCAACAAAGAGATTGACCGGTTCTTCATAAAGTTGCCGGGGAGTTCCTTCTTGATCTATCACCGCTTCGTTCATGACAAAGATTCTGTCCGAAACCGCAAGAGCTTCTTCCTGATCGTGGGTAACATAAACTGTGGTCAATTCCAGTTTCTGCTGCAACTCCCGGATTTCTTCCCGTACCCTGCGGCGCAGCTTTGCGTCGAGGTTAGAGAGAGGTTCATCAAAGAGTAGAACTTCCGGTTCCAGCACAAGCGCCCTTGCCACAGCCACCCGTTGTTGTTGTCCCCCGGATAGCTCACTGGGCAATCTTTCACCAAAACCTGACAGGCTGACCAATTCTAAACCCTCCAGTGCTTTTTCACTCACTTCCGCTTTCGAGAGCCGACTCATCGTCAGACCATACGAGACGTTTTGCATCACAGTCATATGCGGAAAGAGTGCGTATGACTGGAACACCATGCTCACATCCCGATCAGAGGCCGAAAGCAGTGTGACATCCTTGCCGCCAATAAAGATGCTTCCTTCCGTAGCCATTTCCAGACCGGCAATCAGCCGCAGTGTGGTGGTTTTACCACATCCGGAAGGCCCCAAAAGTGTCACTAGCTTGCCGGGCTCGATGGTGAAGTTCAGATCAATGACGGCACGCACCTTACCGTAGGTTTTAGTCACATGCTGAAATTCAACGGCTTTTTCCATTTTTTATTCCGTATTTAGATTGTTAAAACTTCGGAATCCCGTCTGCCGAGTTCCCGTTTACCGACGGCGAATTGGATCAGCCCAATTGCCCCGAGCATCACTAGAATCAGCACGGACGAGTAGGCGATAGCCAGTCCGTAATCACCGAACTCAACCCGCCCAAGAATGTAGGAAGTCGCCATATCGTAGTCGGCACTGACGAGGAAGATGACCGCGCTGATGGCCGTCATCGCCCGTACAAAGCCAAAGACAAGCGCAGCAATCAACGCAGGACGTAACAGTGGCAAAAGAATACGCCTGAACGTTGTAAATGATCGCGCTCCCAGCGTCAGGGAGGCTTCGTCCAGGCTGGGATCCAACTGACTCATCGCGGCTATTCCTGCGCGTATGCCTGTGGGCATGTTCCGGAAGATGAAGCATACAACCAAGATCACTCCTGTACCGGTGATTTCGATGGGGGGGATGTTGAAGGCGAGGATGTAGCCGACACCTATTACAGTTCCGGGAACGGCGAAACTGAGCATGGTCAGGAACTCAAAGATGTCTTTGCCCCAGAACTTTTGCCGGACTAGGATGTACGCTGTCAACAAGCCCAAACCCGCTGTGAGTGGAGCCGAGATCACCGAGATTTGCAGCGTCGTCCAGAACGAGTTCCACGCCGCACCTTCCCACATGAGGCCGTATTCCTCAGACCAATAAAGGGAGAACTCGGCAATGTAGTGCTTGAGCGTGAAGTTGTGCTTGTACCCCCAGGTTTCCACAAAACCCCCAAAGAGGATCATTCCGTACACGATCAAGCTCATAACAACAAACGGCAAGGCCGTCAGGTACGCCCCCCACGCCACTCGCTTGGGTAGCCGCACATGCACTCCGGCGTCACCCTTTCCGGTGACCGTCGCGTAGGATTTCTTGCCGAGCCAGCGGCGCTGGGCGTAGAACGCTGAAAGCGTGAACATCAGCAGAACGATCGCCAATACTGCTGCCATCCCCGGATCCCCCTGTGCCCCGACAATGGCAAAGAAAATTTGAGTTGAAAGCACCTCATATTGGCCTCCCAGCACAAGCGGATTGCCGAAATCTGCCAAACTCTCGATAAAGCCGAGCAGAAAGGCGTTGGCCAGTCCGGGACGCATCAGCGGCAGGGAGACGGTCCAAAAGGTTTGCCAGTGTGAAGCCCGCAGGGTTTGCGCCGCCTCCTCCATAGACGGGCTTACTCCCTCCACTACTCCGATCAACACAAGGAAAGCAATCGGTGTGAAGGCCAAAATCTGTGCTATCAGAATGCCCGTAAGTCCGTAAAGCCAGCGGGTGGGCGGAATCCCGAAGGCCCACTCCAGAAAGGCGTTCACCACACCAGCTCGCCCGAACAACAGGATAAGAGCAAGTCCAATCACAAAGGGCGGGGTGATAATGGGCAGCAGGGAGACGGTACGCACTAAGCCCTTGGCTTTTATCCCGGTGCGCGTCACCAAAAGCGCGAAGGCCAAGCCCAATACAGTAGTGGCCGTCCCTACCAACACTCCCATCCATAGAGAATTCCAGGCTACTCCGCAGCTGAAATCGCTGTTCAGACAGGCAAGGCTCCAGATGTTATGGGAAGTGATTTTCTCCAGAAACAGGGAGAAAACGTAGTTGCCTTCGTCATCTTGCAGAGCGTTGATGAGGATGCGTCCGACGGGGAAGAAGACAAAGGTGGTGACCAAGGCAATAGTAAGGCCAATGGTTCCGCTGACAAAGACATCTCCCTTGATCGCCCCTCGTGCTGCCAGGCCCTGTGTGAACAGGAACAGGAACCCGCTGCAAACGAGCAAGGCGCCGTAGCCCATGCCGATTTGTGTCTGACCTGTGGGACCGAAGAGGTCTCCGAGGAAAACCCAGCCCCAGCCGTGCAGACCGAGGATGAAGCCCTGTGCAAGCGTGTAGGCAAAGCCGAAACCTCCGCCTAATAACAAAGCGGTCGCATGTCGGGGATCTGTACGAGGTAAAATAAGGGCGGGAAGCGGTACCAGCAGTG
>Ga0207966_1001574_pt1 | contig 12383 bp, 13 predicted proteins | sample Knorr_S23_td_NAD_FD_185611 | JGI IMG/M metagenome (GOLD analysis project Ga0207966, IMG submission 185611) | Marine microbial communities from Southern Atlantic Ocean transect - Knorr_S23_td_NADW_ad_2500m_LV_B (SPAdes) (version 2) | ecosystem: Environmental > Aquatic > Marine > Oceanic | place... | reverse complement strand
AGCACACAAGAAAATAAACATATAAAAAACAGTTAATATTAAAATTAATTTGAATAGTTTTTTACCAAACTTATAATGAATAAATTCTGTAAGAGTATGACCTCTAGGAAAAACTTTTCTTATTTTTGTTCCTAAAAAAATAAACGCTATCATTGGAAAAGCGGTTCCAAGCGAATAACCAATGACAGCGCCTATTCCTCCCCATGTAGCTGCTGAAGCTGGGCCAAACAATATCCAAGCTCCTAAAGCTGATGCCACTAGACTAGTTGTTAAGGATGTTGTTCCAACATTTCTACCCGCGGTAAGATAATTTGATAAACCTTGGTGCTTTCTTGAATATAAGATTCCAATTAATGCAAATAATAAACTTACCGCAATAACTAATAGTAAAGCCAAATCCTGACTTAAAAAATATACTTGATCTTGCATTTTATTCCCTCACTGAATTACCAGTCAGGTTCCTAGAGTTTAATCTCAGTCTGTTAAGACACCCCTTAGAACTAAATTACGATAACAATATATTTGGTGTAATTAAAGCTAATTCTTCTATGCCTTCATGAAGTTCATGTATTCCTTCATAAGCAAAATAAATAGCTAATGCGAAAAGTAAAATACTTGATGCTCTAAAAAACATCCCTACAGGAATAATTTTAGTAATTTTATTTAATCCAAAGTAAACTCCAATAAGAGCTAACGCTCCTACTGTTGCTCCAACAAAAACTGGAATTGTGTTATAAATTCCAGAACCTATTAAGGCTGCATAAAATAATACTATTTCAAAACCCTCTCTCAAAATTGCTAAAAAAACTGTAAAGGACAGTATGAAATAATTCCCTGTTGCTATTGCTTTATCAACTTTACCTTCAACATGTTGTTTTGCATGGTGACAGAAGAAAGCGACGTAAGTCAACATTCCTGCAGCAACTAACATTACCCCACCCTCAAAAAGTTCTTCGTGCGCATGAGTTATGCCAGCTATTTTTTTAAAACCTAAAGCTACAAACATAGAAGCAACAATACCTGCTGCTATACCCCAAAATACTGCTGGGCGTTTATTATTCGCTTTAACTTTATCTAAGTACATAAAGACTAGAACTGCTATAAGCATTGCTTCAAACCCTTCTCTTAGAAGAATAAAAAATGAGCTTAAAAAAGGTGTTAAAGAATTTTCCATAATTTAATTTGTTTGTATTAATTCTAATTATACTTGTCAATGAGAATGATTATCAATATCAATATGTCACAGTAATACAACTAAAAAGTGTATAGGAGCTCAGGATATCTATGTATATGTTTGGTTGTATAGAAATTATATGGCTGAAGAAAAAACATCGATACTTTTATCGGATGTCTCTATTGAAGGGAAATTGGTAGAAAAAGATAAAATTATAATAGACGCAAAAGTAAATGGAGATATTACGGCTGCAGAAGTAGAAACTCATTCAAATTCAAATATCAAAGGAAACATCAAATCACAAGTTGCCTCATTAAGTGGAAAACTTGAAGGAAATGTAAGCTCTGATCGAATAGATATAAAAAAAACGGCAAATATTGAAGGTGTTCTAAATCAAAAAACCTTATCTATTGAAGAAGGTGCCCGCTTGAAGATTAAAACCGAAACTTATAAATAACAGTTAAAAATCCCACTTACTTACTTTGCTATACAAAAAATTCCTAAATGCAATTACCCTCGCAACATTCTTGAGGGATTGCGGGTAGACGAAATAGGCCTCAGTTTTAGGTCCCTCAATTTTAGGTAAAACTCTTATAATATTTGGTACTGATACAGTTATATAATCAGGAAGAGCAGCTAAACCTACTCCACTTTGTACCGCAAGTAGTAGACCATAAACACTGTTTACTTTCATGATTGGTTTTCTTTTTTTATCATCTTTGACACCTATTTTTAACGCCCAATCAGGGTTAAAAACTGGAGAAGGTGTTCCTCTACCATAAGAAATAAACTTATGCTTATTCAAATTAGATAAATTTTTAGGATGTCCATGTTGTTCTAAATATTTCGTTGACCCATAAATATGGTAATTAATGTCAATTAGTTTTTTTTGTATATGATTTAATTGTTTAGGGCGTCTCATCCATATACCAATATCAGCTTGACGTGTACTAAGGTCAAGTTCTTTGTCATCAAAAATTAGCTCAATTTCAATTTCAGGATTAAGTTTCATAAATTCTTGAATTCTAGGCGTTAACCAGGTAGTACCAAAGCTAACAACTGTGGTTACGGTCAATTTTCCGCTAGGTTTGTTTTTTTTATCTATTAAAGTCGATTCAACATCTTTAAGTGTAGAAATAACTTCATGTGCCGTTTTAAAAAGATATTCTCCGTTTTCAGTTAAAGATAAACCTCTAGCATGCCTTTCGAATAATTGGGTTTTTAATTCTTGTTCTAAAGACTGAATCTGTCTGCTAATCGCTGATTGACTTAAATTGAGCACATAGGTAGCTTTGGTAAAATTTCCAGCCGCAGCAACAGCATGAAATATTTTAAGTTTGTCCCAGTCCATTTTATTTTCTTAAATCTATTAAAATTCTTCCAGAAGTTTTGCCATTTAACATATCAGGAAAAATGTTTAATAATTCTTCTAAGTTAACTATTTTTATATTTTTTTCTAAAAGTTTAAAATCGACAAAATTTGGAACCTGAGACCAAATGAATTCTCTTCTTTTTTTGCTTAACATTACAGAATCTATACCCCATAATTTTACTCCTCGGATTATAAAAGGCATAACCGTTGTATTAAGCTTTATATTTGCTACATTTCCGCATGCTGCTACAATTCCACTATGTCTTGTTTGTGAGATAGCATTAGACAATATTGTTCCACCTACGGTATCTACTACTCCATCCCATAAACCCTTTCCTAAAACTCTAGGTTCTCCCTCAAAATCTTTTCTATCAATAATATTTGATGCACCAAGTTCTTTTAAATAGTTTGATTTATCTTTTTTGCCTGTTACTGCTGATACTTTGTATCCAAATTTAGAAAGAACCATAATTGCAATACTTCCTACTCCACCTGTTGCTCCAGTCACCAGAACATCTTTAACTTTTTCTCCCAATAATAATTCCTCTCTGGCTTTTATGGCAAAAGCACAAAGCAAAGAGGTAAATCCGGCAGTTCCAAGAATCATAGCATTTTTATTTGAAATGGATTTAGGTTTTTTAACCAATAATTCGTTTTTTACTTTTACTAATTGAGAATATCCTCCTGGATATAATTCGCCAATCTTACTACCAGTTACGACAACATCATCACCAGGTTTAAAATCTGGGCTATCACTTTCCTTAACTTGTCCAGAAAAATCTACGCCGGGTATATGAGGATATTCTTTTACCAATTTAGCACCATTTCTTAAAATTAGTGCATCTTTATAATTTAGACCTGAATAATCTACTTTAACAAGTACATTGCCAGATTTAAAAAAACTTGTATCTAAATTTTTTACCTCTCGAGAAAATTTATCACCAGATTGATTCAATACTATTGCTTTAAACTTATCGCTCATTAAAAAATTTCAGACTAATTATTAATAAATGCTAATCTTTATTAATATATCTCAAGTATCGATTTTGAAAACTCAAATCCTCCTTTAGCGCTCCAAGGAAGTAATTAGTTACAGTTGTTGTTTTTTCTTTTTTAATACCTCTACTCGTCATACATTGGTGTGCAGCGTCTATGGTTACCGCAACACCTCTTGGTTGTAAGACGTGCATTATTGTTTTTGCAATTTGCATTGTTAAGCGTTCTTGTGTTTGTAACCTTTTTGAAAAGGCATCAACAACTCGTGCTAATTTACTTAAACCCACCACTTTCTTTGAAGGAATATAAGCAACGTGAGCAACACCTATAATTGGAGCCATATGGTGTTCACAATGACTTCTAATACCAATATTTTTTTCAATGACCATATCGTCATAACCTTCCACTTCTGTGAAAGTTTTCTTTAAATAGCTTGCGGGATCCTCTTTGTATCCTTGAAAATATTCTTTAAAAGCTCTTATCACTCTTTTGGGTGTGGATTTTAATCCTTCACGTTCTGCATCTTCTCCTATCCACTGAATTATTGTTCGTATTGCTTCCTCAGCCTTTTGATCTGAAATTTTCTGATTTTTTTCTTGTAATTTATCTGCGTCTGTAACTAATTTCATATTAATAGCATCGTTATTATTTTAAATATCTATATAATGCAATTTATGTTCAAAAAAAGAGATAATATTAGAGAAGTTGAGGAAGGCAAGTATTTATCACCAAAATTTGATAAAAATGGCCTAATTCCCGTTATTACCACAGATTTTCAAACTGGGGACATATTGATGCACAGCTATATGAATGATGAGGCATTAAAAAAAACAATTGAAACTAAAGAAGCTCACTATTGGAGTCGTTCGAGAAAAAAAATATGGCACAAGGGTCAAGTAAGTGGCTTTGTGCAAATAGTGAAAGAAATTAGAATAGATGATGATCAAGACTCTGTTTGGTTGTCGGTTGATATTGGAAGTGGAGCTAGTTGCCATGTAGGTTATCGCTCTTGCTTTTATCGATCAATACCTTTAGGTAAAATTAAAAATGAAGAAGCATTAGAAATGGAGTTTAAAGAAAAGGAAAAAATTTTTGATCCTAAAAAAGTTTATAAAGATGAACCTAATCCAACAAAATTATAATGGCTGAAGAAGAATTTCAAAAAAATGTTTTGGGTGAAAAACTTGAAGCCTGCTCGGTTGATCCTGTAACCGGCTGGTTAAGAGACGGTTGTTGCAATACGAATGAAACTGATCATGGCGTTCATACAGTTTGTGCTAGAGTAACCACAAAATTTTTGAAATGGGCAAAAATAGCTGGTAATGATTTGATAACTCCACATCTTGAATTTGATTTTCCCGGACTAAAGGAGGGAGACAGTTGGTGTGTTTGCGCTGCTACCTATGCTCAATCCATAGACGAAGGAACTGCTTGTAGAGTTTACTTGCAAAAAACAAATCAAAGAACACTCGAAATAATACCTTTGGTAAAACTCAAGCAATACGCAATTGATCTTTCTTAATTCAATTCATAATCATTTACTTTACCAGAACAGAATAATTCTTTTTTTTTAAGGGGATGAAATATTGTTACATTAACAAACATTCTATTTAACAAAAATTTTATTTCTCTTTCATTAAAACTATGATTGTTGAAAAAAGCATCTTTAAAAATATCTTTCATGACACCTTGCGAAAGTGCAGGATCTCTTTTCTGTGTAAAAAATTTATATCCATGTTTTTGATAAAAAATTAAATTTCTAACTTGATTACAGTCGCTTAATTTTTGTTTATAATTTTTTTTAGAATATCTATTTTTATCCATAATCGCATAAATATTAACTGTAATTTTTTCCTTTTTATTATCAAAATCCACCTGTATACCAATATTTGAGTACTGAACTCTTGTGGCAAATAATTGTCTTTTTAGAACCCGAGATCTTTTGGTTATTGTATTTTCAAATTTTAATAAAAAAAAATCTAAATAAGATACTTTTTTAGTTTCAAAACTTTTAAAATTTATCTCAGCATAGCCCGGTTTAATAACAGCTAATATTAATAGAACACTTAAAATAATATTTATAATTATTTTTTTTTCACATATTACCATATTTTGGGCCGCCACCTCCCTCGGGAACTACCCAAGTAATATTTTGTGATGGTTCTTTAATATCACAAGTTTTGCAATGTATGCAATTTTGCGAATTAATAACAAATTTTTCATTTTGAATTTCATAAACTCCGACTGGACAATATCTTTGAGCAGGCTCGTCATATTCCTTCAAGGTGTAATTGATCGGTAAATTAGAATCTTTTAATTTAAGATGAACTGGCTGATTTTCAGTATGATTTGTCCCTGTTAAATAAACTGAACTGGTTTTATCAAAAGTAATTTTTCCATCTGGTTTTGGATAGTTTATTTTCTCCATTTGGTTAGCTGGTTTTAAAACTTCATGATCCGCATGTTTATGTTTTAAAGTTAAAGGCAATTTTCCTCTAAATAATATCTGATCTAAACCTGTAAAAACAATGCCTAAAATTAAACCCCAGCTAAAACTTGGTTTCACATTTCTTGCTGCATGTAGTTCTTTATAAACCCAACTTTCTTTAAATTTTTCTTCATATATGGATAAATCTTTTTTATTTTTTATATTTTCAATAATGGATTCAGCGGCAATAATTCCACTCTTCATAGCTGTGTGAGAACCTTTAATCTTAGGCATATTCAAAGTACCTGCATCACAACCAATTAATAATCCTCCGGGCATATACATTTTAGGCAAACTTTGAATACCTCCTTCAATTAAAGCCCTAGCACCGAACGCAATCCTTTTTCCACCTTCCAGCATTTTTTTAATATCTTTGTGTGTTTTAAATCTTTGAAACTCATCAAAAGGTGACAAGTGAGGATTTTGATAGTCTAGGCCAATAACATAACCAATATAAATTTGTTTTTTTTCAGCATGATAAACAAAACTTCCCCCATAAGTCTTATGATCAAGCGGCCAGCCAGCTGTATGCATAACTAAGCCTTCTTGATGTTGCTTGTCACTAACTTCCCATATTTCTTTAAAGCCAATGCCATACTGTTGTGGGCTTTTTTCCTTATCTAGTTCATATTTTTTAATAAGTTGTTTTCCTAAATGACCTCTACAACCTTCTGCAAAAATGGTAACTTTTGCATTTAGTTCCATACCTTCTTGATAGCCCTCTTTTTTGTTACCTTCTTTATCTAATCCCATATCTAATGTAGCAACACCTTTTATAGACCCATCTTCATTATATAAAATCTCACTTGCCGGAAATCCTGGAAATATTTCGACACCAAGTTTTTCTGCTTGTTCAGCTAACCAACGACAAAGATTTGCTAGACTAATAATGTAATTTTTATGATTCTTTTGAACAGAAGGTAAAAGCCAAGTCGGCCAACTTAAAGATTTATTTTTTCCTAAAAATAGAAATTTTTCTTTGGAAACTTTGGTCTTAACGGGTGCTCCTTCTTCTTTCCACTTAGGCAATAACTCATCTAGAGCCCTGATTTCAAAAACATTTCCGCTCAAAATATGAGCGCCAACTTCTGATCCCTTTTCCAAAATACAAACATTTAAATTTGAATCTAATTGTTTTAACTTTATTGCTGTAGATAGTCCCGATGGCCCGGCTCCCACAATAACTACATCGTATTCCATCGATTCTCTAGGCATGGAGATAACTATATCAAACTTTCTATTTTTGGATAGTATTGAGTTTATTTAACTCTTCTAAGAACTTTGGTAGTGCTTCGAATAAATCTGCTTCTAAACCGTAATCAGCAATACTAAAAATTGGAGCCTCACCATCTTTGTTGATTGCAACAATTACTTTACTTTCTTTCATTCCAGCTAAATGTTGAATTGCTCCGGAAATACCTACGGCAATATACAAGTCTGGAACAACTACTTTTCCGGTTTGTCCAACTTGATGATCGTTACTTATATACCCAGCATCAACAGCAGCACGTGATGCTCCAACAGCTGCATTTAATTTATCAGCAATAGCATTTATTAATTTAAAATTATCTCCACTCTGCATACCTCGACCTCCTGAAATAACAACTCGTGCTGTTCCGAGTTCTGGTCTTTCAGATTTAGTTTCTTCTTTTTTAATAAACTTAGAAATATTTGGTGTATCTGTTGCTTCAATTTTTTCAATTCGTGCTTCACCACCGGAAGTTGGAGCTGGATCAAAAGATGTAGGTCTTATTGTAATACATTTTTTTTTATCACTACTTTTAACTGTCGCAAATGCATTACCGGCATATATCGGTCGAATAAAAGTATCTGTACTGTTAATTTTGATTATATCACTTACTTGAGATGTATCTAATAAAGCTGCAACTCTTGGCATAAAATTTTTTCCAAATGTATTAGCCGATGCTATTATATGAGTATATTTCTCGGCTAATTTTACAACTAAAGGAGTTAAATTTTCTGCTAAATAATTTTCATAATTAGCTGACTCGGATTGTAAAACTTTTTTAACTAACGGAACTGCAGCGACTTCTTTAGAAACGCTTTCACATTTATTACCCGCAACTAATACATGAATATCAGAATCTATTTTAGAAGCAGCATTAATTGCATTTAATGTCAAAACTTTTAAATTTGAATTATCATGTTCTGCGATTAATAATACTGACATTATATAACTTTAGCCTCATTTTTAAGTTTACTAACTAATTCAGCTACACTTGCAACTTTTACTCCACCTTTTCTTTTAGGTGGCTCTTCTACCTTTGTTTGTTGTATTCGGTTTGCAATATCGATTCCAAGATCTTTTGCAACCAATTGTTCGATTGGTTTTTTCTTTGCTTTCATAATGTTAGGCAAAGAAGCATACCGAGGTTCATTTAATCTCAAATCACAAGTCACAATCGCCGGTAAATTAATTTCTAGTGTTTCTAAACCTTCATCGACTTCTCTGGTCACTTGTATTGCTTTATCTTTTAATTCAATTTTTGATGCAAAAGTCCCTTGTGCCCAACCTAGTATTGCAGCTAACATTTGTCCTGTTTGGTTGCAATCATCATCGATAGCTTGTTTACCCATAAAAACAAGATCAGGTTTTTCTTTTTCAACAATTTTTTTTAAAATCTTTGCAACACCAAGAGGTTCTATATAACCTTCTGTTTTAATATGAATACCTCTATCAACTCCAACTGCTAAGGCTTTACGTATCGTTTCTTGTGCTTTTTCTTCTCCGACTGTTATCGCTACAACTTCTTTGGCTTTTCCTGATTCTTTAAGTTTTACCGCTTCTTCTACAGCGTTATCATCAGGCGGATTTGTTGACATTTTAACATTATCGGTATGAACACCCGTTTCATCTTCTTTCACTCTAATTTGAACGTTGTAATCAATAACCCTTTTAACGGCGACTAAAATTTTCATTTAAGCTCTTAGTAATTTATTTTCGGGATCGTAAGGTGAATCTTCAATAATTGAAACTTTGTGCATTTTTCCCAATATATCAATTTCTAATTTTTGCCCAACTTTTGCAAGATTTGGTTTAACCATACCAAGTGCTATAGATTTGTTTAATCTAAAACCAAAATCTCCTCCTGTTGCTCTACCCACGACAGAGCCGTTATTATAGATAGGATTATTCCCCAAAACATCTGCATCACTTACTCCGTGAACTTCCATCGTAACCAATTTATTTGAAAAACCTTTTTCTCTCCATTGATTCAATGCCGCAAGACCAATAAAATCTCCTTTATTAGGATGAATAAATCTGTCCAATCCAGATTCGTATGGTGAATATTCTATTGAAAGTTCCGTTCCGACTAATTTGTAAGATTTTTCAACTCTTAAGCTATTCATAGCTCGAATGCCATATGGTTTTAAATTTAAATCTTTGCCAGTTTCCATTAATTTATCAAATATATGATTTTGATATTCAATAGGGTGATGTAACTCCCATCCTAACTCACCAACAAAGTTAACTCTCATTGCATTACAAGGAGCTAGGCCGACATCAATATTTTGTGCACTTAACCATTTAAATTTATCATTAGAGAAATCCGTTTTTGAAATTCTTTGCATTAATGTTCTGGCTTTTGGTCCAGATACTACTAAAACACCAATACTATTTGTTAAATTTTCAAACTGAACTGATCCATCCTTGGGCATCCATTTATATATCCAATCGTGATCAAGTCTTTGAAAAGCTCCAGCTGAAACTAAATAAAAACTATCTTCTGATTCTCTCATAATTGTAAATTCAGAATGAACTCCTCCCTTTGTATTTAAAGAATGGCAGAGATTTATTCTGCCAATTTTTTTAGGAAGTTTATTAGCTACCAGTTTATTTAAAAATTCCTCTGCCTTAAGACCTTTTATTCTGCATTTGGCAAAAGCTGTCATATCCAACAGACCAACATTTTTACAAACATTTTTGCATTCTCTTTCCATGCATTTAAACCATTTTGATCTTCTAAATGACCAATCATCTTCTTGTTTAGTGCCATCAGTTGCAAAAAAATTTGCTCTTTCCCATCCAAATTTTTGACCAAATACAGCTCCAAGCTCCTTTAAACGATCATAACATGGTGCTTGCCTTAAAGGTCTGCCTGCTGGTCGTTCTTCATCTGGATAATGAATTACAAAAACGTTTTCATAGGCCTCTTCGTTTTTTTTCAATAAATAAGATTTTGTTGCATAAGAACCATATCTTCTTGGTTCAACACCCAACATGTCTACTGTAGGTTCGCCATCAATAATCCATTCCGCAAGTTGCCATCCTGCTCCGCCTGCTGCAGTAATTCCAAAACTATGACCTTCATTAATCCAAAAATTTTTTAATCCCCATGCAGGTCCAACTATAGGATTTCCATCAGGTGTATAACAAATAGCACCATTATAAACTTTTTTAACTCCAACTTCTCCAAAAGCTGGTACTCTTTTAATTGCTGACTCAATATGAGGACCTATTCGATCTAAATCTTCTTGAAATAATTCATATTCACTATCTTTTGATGGGCCGTCTACATAACAACATGGAGCTCCACGTTCATATGGTCCCAATATCAATCCACCCGCTTCTTCTCTCATATACCATGAGTAATCACTATCTCTGAGAACTCCCATTTCTGGCTTACCTTCTTTTTTTCTTTTTTGAATTTCTGGATGAGGCTCAGTAACAATATATTGATGTTGAACTGGAATAACTGGAATATCCAATCCCACCATTTGACCTGTTTGGCGAGCAAAATTTCCACTGCATGAAACAACATGTTCACAGGAAATGTCTCCTTTATCCGTAATTACTACCCAACCATCTTTATTTTGTTTAATTGAAGTCACAACGGTATTTCTATAAATCTCTGCGCCGCGATTTCTTGCACCAGTAGCAAGAGCTTGTGTAACATCAGCGGGCTGAATATAGCCGTCTTCTGGATGTTGAATTGCTCCAACCAAACCTTCAATACTACACAAAGGCCAAATTTCTTTTACCTGCTCTGGTTTTAAAAAATTAACTTTTACACCAATTGTTTTTGCTACACCTGCATACTGATTATACTCATCCATTCGATCTTTGGTTTGTGCTAAACGAATATTTGAAACAACACTAAAACCAACACTTTTTCCAGTTTCTTTTTCTAAAGTTTTATATAAATTAACTGCATATTTGTGTAATTGACCAACAGAATAGCTCATATTAAAGAGTGGTAATAAACCTGCCGCATGCCAAGTAGATCCAGAAGTTAATTCTTTTCTCTCAACCAAAACAACATCTGACCATCCTTTTTTTGCAAGATGGTATAACATGCTTACTCCAACGGCACCTCCACCTATGACAACAACTTTAGCTTTTGATTTCATAAATAAATATGGTTAAATTTCAGTAATTTCTAAATGGAAGAATATAATAGGTCAAGTTAGAATTAAATGATTAAAAAAATTATACTTTTGCTTGCAATAGTCGGGCCTTTTGCCCTATATTTTTTTTATTCCTGGTCGCTAAAACTTGAAAAGAAAAAATATCCAATTGTAAAACTATCTATAATTAGTCTGTTTTTACTTATATTAGCTTTGGGGTTTTTAAGATTTTATGGTGATTTTTCACCAAGTACAAAATATTCACCGGCAAAATATGAAGATGGAAAGTTAGTGCCGGCTGAAAATAAATAATGAAAATACTAAAAAGGACTCGAGTAACATTTGTTAAAATATAAAATCAAAAAAAAAGTATGAATATAAGAAATGTTTCCATCAAAGATTATGAAAAGATAAAAATTCTTTTCAAAAGACATAATATGAATATGATAGATTTTAAACGTTGGGTGAATTTATGGAAAAAAAACCCAAGTTTAAAAAATAATAAAATAAAATGGATTAAAGGATGGGTAATAGAAAAAAATAAAAAAGTTGTTGGACATATTGGTCATTTTCCAATGCAATACTTTCTAAATAAAAAACCCTATCTTTGTTCTGTGTTATATGGTTGGGTGGTAGATGAACAATTTAGATCCTTATCAATTGTATTATTAAAAAGATATTTTTCACAAACAAATGTTGATTTCTTTTTAGCAACTAACCTCAACGAAACAAGTAGTAAAATTATGAAAATGATTAAAGTTAAGGAAGTGCCTACCGAAAGTTTAAATTACTCTTTGGTAATCGCTTTAAACTTACAAAGCGTAATAAAAGTTTTTTTTAGAAATATATCCTTCCCCTTTAAAAAATTCATTTTAAATATTTTTTCATTCTTTTTGCTGCTATTTTTAAAAAAAAAATTAAATTCATGGAAAAATAAATTCTCTCCTAAAAACATAGTCAAACATAATGAATTTGACGAAAAA
>Ga0207966_1001572_pt1 | contig 12385 bp, 13 predicted proteins | sample Knorr_S23_td_NAD_FD_185611 | JGI IMG/M metagenome (GOLD analysis project Ga0207966, IMG submission 185611) | Marine microbial communities from Southern Atlantic Ocean transect - Knorr_S23_td_NADW_ad_2500m_LV_B (SPAdes) (version 2) | ecosystem: Environmental > Aquatic > Marine > Oceanic | place... | reverse complement strand
CCACCGCCCGTGACCGGGCCGGGCGGCCTGCGATACGGCAATGGAGACCCACGGACATCATCTTGGGCCGGGTTTCTCCCTCTTGGTAGAGGCAATCAAAGGTCTCTTGCAGGTACTCGTAGAAATCATTGATGCTGACCAACCCGCCGCGCCAGAACCGGGCATCGTTGGTCTCCATGCTGTATGGCACTACCAGCCAAGGCTTGCCCCGCGCCTCGACATAATATGGCAGATCGTCATTCAGGCCGGCGCTGTCGTAGATGAAACCCCCTTCATCCACCACTAGGTCTCTGGTGTTCAGACTGGGTCCGTAGCGCGTGAACCAACCCACTGGGCGCTCGCCGGTGGTGCGTTCCAGCGAAGCCACTGTCTTGGCGATGGCTTCCCTCTCGGCGTCGATGTCCTTCAGGTGATATTCCTCCCAGCGGTAGCCGTGGCCGCAGACCTCGTGGCCTTGGGCGGTGATCTCCCGGGCGACCTCGGGGTTGCGCTCCAGCGCCAAGGCGCAGCAGAAGAAAGTGGAGCTGACCTGGTGGCGCTGGAACATGTCCAGCAGCCGCCAGACGCCGACGCGGCTCCCGTACTCGAAGAACGATTCGTTGTTCAGGTCCCGGTCTTGGGGCGGAACGGGAGAAGGCACCTCTCCGTTGGTCTCGTGGTGGGCGTCGCCGTCCATGGTTGAGTATTCGGCCCCCTCCTCGTAATTGACCACCAATGACACGGCGATGCGGGCGCCGCCAGGCCATTCTATCTGGGGGACATTCTTCCCGTAACCGATCAGATCACGCTGCATGGGCTCCTCCTACGGCTTTTCCCGGTTGGGCCTCGGGGTCCGAAAGCAGGGCCATTATATAACCGGTGCTCGGACACGCCCCTATGCTAGAATCGGACACGACTTCAGGCCAGCCTCTTCCAAGGTGCGTAATGCCAGAACCAATCACACCGGAACTGATCTACCATCTCAAAACGGTCGGCGACCCGGCATTGTCCCCGGGTGGGACCTTGCTGGCCTACACGCTGGGCTGGGTCGACGAAGAAAGTCTGGGCGCCCGTTCACGGATAATGTTGATGGACCTGGGAAGCGGGTCGTGCAAAGAGTTAACCGATGGGGAGAAGGACTCGGCGCCCAAGTTCTCTCCGGAAGGCAGCCAACTGGCTTTCTTGCGGTCGGTGGACGGAAACCCGGCCCAAATATGGTCGATGGCAGCGGACGGCGGCGATGCCAATCAGTTGACCCATGCAGCCAAAGGCGTTTTCGACTACGCCTGGTCGCCCGACGGCAAGACGATGGTGGTCTGTGGAGACGTCGATCCTGAAGAAAATCCTCAGGACGGCCCGGAAGAACTGCCGCAAGTTACGGTGGTGCGGCGGGTACGCTACCGCTATGACACCCTAGGCTGGCGCGGCGACTCCCATTTCCATCTGTCGGTGCTTGACGTGGAGAGTTTGGAAAGCAGGCAGATAACCGACGGCGATTGGGACGATACTGCTCCGGTCTGGTCCCCTGACGGCTCTCAGATCGCCTTTATGTCGAGCCGCCGGGACGACCGGGACTTCCTGGCCCTGAGCGAGGTATACACCGTGCCCGCGGCGGGAGGCGAGCCCAAGTTGATGTCCGAAGGACTCTTCAGCGTTGGCGCCCTCACCTGGTCTCCTGAAGGGCGGCGATTGGCGGTCGTCGGGTCGGATGCTCCGGAAGGCATGGTGCTGTGGCAGGGATGGCTATACGTTCTGGAGGACGGGAAAGACCCCCGCAGACTAACCGGCGATAGCATCAAGCCCTATCTGGGATTCCCGCCGGTTATGCGCCCTGCGGCGCTGTGGTGGGCGGACGACGGGCGGATCATCTTCCTTGGAGAACGCAAAGGTGAGTCGTTCCTCTTCCAGGCTCCATCCGAGGGCGGACCGAGCGAGACGGTCTGGGGCGGTTCCTGCTTGTCCACCGGACTGACTTTAGATGGGAAAGCGGGACAAGCGGTGGTGACCGCCTCGTTCCCCGATTCTCCCGGCGATCTTCACCAGATCGACTTGGCAACGGGTGCGAGTAAGCGGTTGTCGAATCACAACGACTCCTATATGGAGGCGCATCCAGCAGCCCGAATGGAGAAATTCTCGATAGAAAGACCCGGCGGAGCGTCTGGGTTTGAGATTGAATGCAGGTTGTACTTCCCTCCCGGATTTGACGCAAGCTTGGTCTACCCGTTGGTGTTGGACATTCACGGCGGACCCAACGGGGCGTTTTACGACGCCTTTGTGCCAGCCCAGCAGGTATTGGCCACGGCTGGATATCTGGTATTGGCGGTAAATCCACGGGGTTCGTCTACTTATGGCGCCGACTTCATGATGGCGGTGCTGGGCGATTGGGGCGGCGAGGACTATCTAGACTTGATGGCCGCGGTGGATGACGTGGTCCAGCGTACCTATGTTGATGCAGACCGGTTGGGCGTGCACGGCTATAGCTACGGGGGTTACATGACCAGTTGGGCGGTTGGCCATACCAACCGGTTCAAGGCCGCCGTGGTGGGCGCTCCCTGCATCAACCTTCACAGCATGTATGGCACGTCGGACATCGGAATCAGCTTCGGAGAAGCCCAGTGGGGCGGGTCATCCGTTGATGCCGCGGACAAGATGCTGGAGCGTTCCCCCATCACCTACGCCGCCGATGTGGACACCCCAGTGCTGCTGCTTCACGGCGATGCCGACGCGCGGTGCCCCATTTCGCAGAGCGAAGAATACTTCACTGTGTTGAAAAGGCTGAATAAAGAAGTGGAATTCGTTAGGTTTCCGGGGTGCTCCCACCTGTTTCCCCGGATGGGCCATCCCAGGATGCGTGAGGAGTACCTGACTCGCACTCTGGGCTGGTTCAACCAGTACCTGGCTTAGCTCTGGGAAAGACCGTTCAAAGCACCAGCCCGCGCTGGATGTTTATCAGCGCGGGCTGGTCTGATTGTGCAATGGCCGGTTTCTAAGCTAGTCGGCGGGTCGTCCTATCCGGCGTCTCCGCCGATCGTGGCCTCTAGGACCCGAATACCGGGGGCCAAACCCAGTCCATCTTCCCTCTGAGTAGTTACTTCAATGGATTCGAAGTCGGTGAGCGGGTCTTCAAGATAGATGGTCGTAGCGCCCCATCCGCTGGGGTCAACCCTCATCTGTTCGGCTAAAACCGTGTTATCGCTGTCCATCAACCATACCTGATAGACCTGGGGCGCCGGTAATTATTTGCATCCCGGCCACCATGATTATCCCGCTGAGGCCATCGTCGGCGATCCGCAGCAAGAGCGGGTCGGCCGCAGTCATCACGGCTTCTATGGCTTCATAGATCTCGTCGCTGACGCCTTCCGCCTCATCGACGACGATCATCATGTTTGGACTGTGGAATCCCTGGAACTGGTCGGCGTTCTCCGCGGACAGGCCCATGGCGTACCGGTCGTCGGAGATCTCCCAGCGGGTGTCGTACATCTTGCCGCCGAGGAGTTCCGCCTTGGGACGGTACAGGCGGTGGACCTGCCTCCACAGCACATGGCGCACCTGGCGAAAGGCGGGTGCGCCATGTGCTCAGCACGATAGCGGCGTCTTGGTGAGTGTGCAGGAACCAGAGCAGCGCCACCGCCGCGCAGAAGCCCTTGCCCAGTCCGTTTCCCGATTTAACCGCCACCTGGCGGTGCTCCACCAAGGACCCCAGTACCTCTTGTTGTTTGGACCAGAGCTTCACTCCCAGCGTGTCTGAGGCAAACTCCAGTGGTGTCGGGGCGATGCCCGGCTGTTCCTGCATCCGGCCTAGCTCTGGGCCGGATAACCGGACTGGACTGCCGTGGTCCGCGTTTTCGTGTCTTGACCGGTTCCTATCCGCGGACTTGCGGCGGGGCTGAAGATGTAGCCGCATTCCTGGCAGCGGAAAACATCGTTGTCGTCTTGTTGTTTCTTTTCCAGCGGGATCAATCGTTGAGATTGGCAGCGTCGGCAATGCAAGGCGTGTTACCTCCAACAGTTGGGTATCCAAATAAAAAGGAACGGACCCTCATTAAGGGTCCGTCCCTGTTGGTAACACGCTAGGATTCTGCGATGCAGAGTGTCAACCGCCGGTCCGTCATCACGGACCGCCCGTTGTCGGTTATATCGCTTGGGTCGTTGGGCTAGCTGGGGTTGTGCTTCTTCAGCACCTCAGCGACGCGAGGGTCGATGTCGCCCAAGTCCACGCCGCCGTCGGCCCGTGCGATGCCGAGGTGGGCGTCCCGCTGAATCTCTTCCCATTCAGGCTCCAGTTCATAGGCGTCTCGAAGCTCACTAAACATGGCGTCAAGCGATTTTTTGTCAAACATATATTTGGTCTGTCCTCCGATCTGATCTTTAGGCCGAGCGTTGGCCGGACCGATTATTCATACGAGTCCGGAAGGTCCGTTTGAGGGAGTTTCCGCAACGGACGATGGAAGCTCCAGCGAGGCTTAGTCTACAATTTTTCGATGGCCGTGGCAACCCTGATCTGTGCCCGATGTAGGCATGGGCGTTGGAGCAGTTGCGGCCCCATTTACGGGACCCTCTCTTGCTCGTTTGTGTCTGCGACTTCGTCCGGTTCCGCCGGGGCGTAGACCGACCGTCGCTTGGACTGCGTAAAGTACACGACAATGATGAAGACGGGTATGGACATGATGATGAATCCCATGATAGCCACCACTACCCAAGGCCCGGACCCAAAGATATGGTCCAGCTTTAATTTGATCCAGCGAAGCAGCTCCGGATCAGCGGCGTCGCCCTGGTGGGCCAAGATGAAACTGAATAACCACGCCATTGCTGACCGCTAGTCCCCAGCCGCGGCGGTGGGGGCCAATTGTTGGTAGCGGGCAGAATACTTCTGTTCCTTGACGCTGAAAGCCGAAAGCGCGGCCGGGAACAGCAGGGCGCCGCCGATGGCGAAAGGCACAGTGTAAGAACCAGTGATGTCGAACAGCAAGCCGGCGGCGAGGATACTCACGAAAGAACCGACCTGATGGCAGAGGAAGGAGATGCCCGAGATGGTCGCCAGGGCCCGAAGGCCATAAACATCTGCAGTTAAAGAGCTGGTCAAGGGTACGCTGGCGATCCAAGAAAAACCCGCCAAGATCGCAAATATCCAAACTCCAGTCACGCCCGGCAGCACCAATAAAAGTATGAAGGCGATGCCGCGTAGAGCATAAACCCCAGCCAAGAGGTTCTTTCTCCCGAACCGGTCACCGAGGAATCCGGCGCCTAATCCGCCCAACACGTTCAGGGCCATCATGACTCCGAAGGCGGTGGCGGCCAGCGTACCGGAAAATCCTTGGCCGATGGCGTAGGGCACGAAGTGGGCTGAGATCATGCCGGTGGTGACGCCGCAGATGGTATACGCGCCGGAGATCTGCCACATGGGCCAGGAACGGAACGAATGGGACCATTCCTCGACCTCGATCGGTCCCCGTTGCCGGCTGGACGCTTCGCTTTTGGCCCTCTCTTCGGTATCCCCGTCAGGTTGGAGGCCCATATCCGCGGGGTCGTCTTTGATGAAGAAATATACCATGGGCAGGGCGAGCAACAGAATCATCAGACCAAGGGCGAGCCAAGTCACGCGCCAACTTGTCGCCTGAAGCAAAAACATTCCGAAGGGCACCAGCACGAGCCCTCCCAGAGACGCTCCGGCCACGTTTATGCCCAACACTGTAGACCGCCTGCGCCGGAACCACTTGGACAGGAGCGCCATTGTGTTCGAGATGTTTGCGCCGCTCATGGCGGTGGACAGCAGGACGCCAAACACGAAGAACAGGTAAAGGTAACTAAAAGTGAGGCTCAGAGATGCGGTAGCCAGACCCGCAACGACCAGCCCGGCCATGATGACGTTGCGGCCGCTGAACCGATCGAACAACCGGCCGACGAATGGTTGGGTGATGCCGTTGATCAAGAAGCCGGTGCCTACGGCAGCCGACAGCATGAACCGGGACCAGCCGAATTCCTCCTCCAACGGGATGATGAAGATACCGAAGCTACTGCGGGCGCCGGTGGTTACAAAGGCAACGAAGACGGTGGCGGCACACACGTACCAGCCGTAGTAAAGCGGTTTATGTGTCTTTTGGTCTGCTTGCATGAAGAACTATTCGGACGGGACCCAGCGCTATGACTGATTTCCGAGTGTAATCGTGAACCTGTCGCAGAATCATACCACCGCCGGCATCGACAAAGTCAGCTTGGTGGGCGAAGAAGACAGACCGTGGCGGCCGGTTAGCCCCCGGCTACGGCGGTGGGGACCCGTGTCTGGTAGCGCACCGAGTATTTGCGCTCTTTGATGCTGAAAGCAGATATCGCGGCCGGCAATAGTAGCGCCCCAACCAGTGCAAATGGCAATGTATAGCTGCCCGTAATGTCAAAAAGCAGACCCGCTAGCAGCACGCTGCCAAACCCGCCGAATTGGTGGAACATAAAGGTAATCCCAGAGATTGTGCCCAAGGCCTTCACGCCGTAAACATCCGCCGTGAGCGAGGATGTTAATACCGGTGTCGCGACCCACGAAAATCCCGCGATCGTCGCGAAGATCCATAAGCCTAAAACGGAATCTACGGTGAGCAACATCAGGTAAGCGATGCCCCGCATGGCATAAGCGAATGCCAGCAAGTTCTTGGTGCCGCCCAACTTGTCGGACAGGATGCCGGCGCCCAATGCGCCAAAGATATTCAAGAACATCATGTACCCGAAGATCGTTGCGGCGGCCGTCCCCGATATTCCTCGATCCTCGATGGCGAAGGGAATGAAATGTATGGACATCACAAAGGTGGTTGTGCCGCACACGAAATAAGATCCCGCCATCTGCCAAATGGGCGCCGTTCTAAAGGAGTCTTGCCACCGCTCTGCCTCAAGCGGCCCGACAACTTCAGCGCGATTTACGCCTGGGCCATCCTCAGGGGGCGCGGGGTCGCCGTCTGGATAGAGGCCTTTTTGCTCGGGTCGCTCACGTAGGAACAATAGAGCCAAGGGCAGAGAGGATAGGACAATGATTCCCAGCCCAAGCCAGGCAACGCGCCAACTGGTGGCTTGGAGCAGGTACATCGATAGGGGAACCATGATCATCCCGCCCAGCGAGAGGGCTGCGGAGTTGATGCTGATCGCTGTGGCTCGGCGGCGTTTGAACCACCTGGCCATCAATGCGGCGGTATTGGAGGGCCCAGGACCGCTTTGAGCCATCGACAAGACCACGCCGAACATGAATACCAGGAAAAGAATATGGAAGGTGAGGGCCAGCATGGCGGTCGACGTGCCCAGTACAACCAGCGAGACCAATATCAGCTTCCGGCCGCCAGTCCGGTCGAAGATTCGCCCGAAGAAAGGCTGGCTTATCCCGTTTACAAAGACGCCCAGGCCGGCGGCTATCGAGATGGTGAACCGGTTCCAGCCGAATTCGTCGCTCATTGGAACTACGAACACGCCGAAGCTATTGCGGGCTCCTACTGCCACGAACCCTATGAATAGAGTGGCGGCGCAGACGTACCAGCCGTAGTAGATGGGTTTCTTAGTCTCTTGATCTGCTTGCATGAAGAACTAATTGGACAGGAACGCGGCGTTGTGACAGATTTCCGAGCGTAATCGTGAACCTATCGCAGAATCATACCACCGCCGGCATCGACAAAGTCAGCCTGGTGGGCGAAGAGCGATTGCCGCCGCCGGTCAGTCCCCGGCCGCCGCTGTTGAGACGGGTGTCTGGTACCGAATCGAATACTTCCGCTCCTTGATGGTGAAAGCCGATATCGCTGCCGGGAACAACAACGCGGCGACGATGCTGAACGGCAATACATAAGACCCAGTGATGTCAAAGAGCAGTCCGGCCAGAAGCACGCTTCCGAACCCGCCGAACTGGTGGAACATGAATGTGATGCCGGAGATCGTTCCCATGGCCTTGAGCCCGTATACATCGGCGGTGAGCGAGGATGTTAGTGGAAGGGTCGCCACCCACGAGAAACCGGCGATGGTGGCGAAGATCCAGAGTCCGGCCACCGAATCGATGGTGAGGAGACATACGTAGGCGCAGCCCCTCATGAAATACACCAGCGCCAACCAGTTCTTGGTGCCGCCGATCTTGTCGGAAAGCAGACCCGCCCCCAATGCTCCGATTATGTTCAAGCCCATCATGTAGCCGAATATCGTCGCGGCTGTTGTGCCCGAGATCCCCCGGTCTTCAATGGCGAATGGTATGAAATGGACCGAAAGTACGAAGGTCGTGGTACCACATACGAAATAGGACCCCGCCATCTGCCATATGGGAGCGGACTTGAAGGATTCCCGCCAATTTTCCACTTCCAGCGGGCCTTTGACCTCGCGACGGACGGGGTTAGGTTCGCTAGTGGTGGGGACTGGCGTGGGGTCGCCGTCCGGATTTAAGCCAAGGTCCGAAGGTCTTTCCCGGATGAAGAAATAGGCCAAAGGCAGCGATGTCAGAACGATGATTCCCAAGGCGATCCAAGCCGTCCGCCAACTGGTCGCCTGAAGCATATACATCGAGAACGGGACCATGATCAAGCCGCCCAGGGATAGGGCCGCGGAGTTGATGCTGATGGCCGTCGCCCGGCGGCGCTTGAACCACCGGGCCATTAGCGCGGCGGTGTTGGAAAGGGCGGGACCTCCTTGGGCCATCGAAGCGACGAACCCAAACATGAACACCAGAAAAAGGACGTGGAAGGTCAAAGAAAGCAGAATCGTTGACACGCCGAGAACCAGCAAACCGACCAGGATTACGTTTCGTCCGCCGGTCCGGTCAAACAGTTGACCAACGAACGGTTGAATCAGGCCATTGGTAAAGACGCCGAGAGCGGCGGCGATGGAAACGGTGAGCCGGCTCCAGCCGAACTCCTCGCTCATCGGGATCACGAATACCCCGAAGCTGTTGCGGGCGCCGACAGAGACGAATCCAATGAATACGGTGGCGGCACATACGTACCAGCCAAAGTAGATGGGTTTCTTGGTTTTTTCCGTCGTTTGCATCAAGGACCAGGTTTATTACGACTCAGCGTAGTCAAAACGCTAAGGCAATCACACGTTGATTCCGTGAATCATATCACTACCACGGCGGCCAAAAGCAATGACATACCGTGGAATTCGATGCCGGGAGAGATGAAATGGTTGCAGTTTAGCGGGACAACCAGGCGGAGAAATCTTCACCCGTTCCAGTTCCGGTGCTCACGGCGAGCCTGCCATCGGTCAAGACCTGTCCCGGTTGCAGGCGGCCCCAGACCAACAGCGCCAGGACATCGGCGTCACAGGTGAACGTTGCCGTAGGCTCTCCCTGTGCTTCCTCGATTCGGTTCTCACCATCTCCGATCACCACATCCCGTTGGAAGTCGGCGGCCCCGGTGGTCTGGACCCGGTAGCGGGCGGGAGACTGCGTGGGCTTGAGATCGGCCAGACTCAGGCTGTTTAGCCAGACGGGGAGCCGCTCCAATACCGCGGGCACGCAATCGGGTGAGAGAGGAGCATTAGCGTTGGACGGATAGTGGATGTCCCAATAATGAATGACAACTTCGCTGATGCGGATGGCGACGTAAGCGGATGCCGGTTGCAGCATCCTTAGTCCAAAGCACTCCTTGGACCAGTCATCGTCTTCCATGCTTGAGAAGATCCCACCCAACCGGTCCACGCTGGAGGCGAACGCGTCGGCCAGGTTGGAGCCGGCTGATCGGTGATATTCCTTGGCCATTCGGGCGATGAAGTCCGGAAGCTCGGTTGGCGGCATCGTCCCGATCTCCGGTAATCCCTGTGGTGCCGAGGTGATTCCTGAGCGGCCTTGGGAGATCGCGTCGGAGAAGAACTCGGCGGCCCAGCCCAGGTGGCCGATGACATCTCCAACGGTCCAGCCTTCACAGGGACTGTCCAGCCCCCATTGGTCCGGGCCGGTGCCACGAAGGTACGCTTTGATCCGGCCGGTCTCGGCCTCAATAAGTTCTATCCCTTCCGCAGTCGAAACCATGGTCCTCCTAGAGACCTGTAATTACGCTTTGAGCGCATTGGCGTCTTGCCCGGCGTTTTTGCCAGACAGCCTGCCGAATACCATGCCCGCAGAAAGACCTGACCCGCCGGGGTAGTTGTGATAAAACAGTCCGCCGACCATCTCTCCCGCCGCATACAGGCCGGGGATGGGCTCTTGGCTGTTGGTGACGACCCGGCCGCGCGTGTCGATCTTGATGCCGCCGAATGTGAAGCTGATGCCGCAGGTTACGGCGTAACCCGTGTAGGGCGGGGTGTCGATGAGTTCGGCCCAGTTGCTCTTGGGCGGCGTGATGCCTACGGTGCCGCGGCCGTCTTTAACGGTCGGATTGTAAGGTATGTCGGTCTGCACGGCCGCGTTATATTCCTCGATGGTCTTGACGAAACCGGCAGGGTCGATGTCCAATCGCTCGGCCAGTTCTTTGAGGGTGTCTGCTTTGGCCATGGTCACCTGGTCTATGTGGTATTCGTCCCGCAGCAGGTGTTTGACCTTTTCGTCGAATATGTGGAAGCCGAGGCCCTGGGGTTGGGTCAGGTAGGCCCGCCCAAACTTAACGTAGGTGTAATTGCGGAAGTCCTCACCTTCGTCCAGGAAGCGCTCCCCATTGATGTTCACGATCAGTCCGAAAGGATAGGAATGCTTCTGGTACAGCTCCGTGATCGTGCGGTCGCCGAACGCCGGGGCGTTCATGTCCCAGGCCACAGCGTGGCAACTGCTGTAGTGTCCGTGTGACTGGGCGCCGACGTCCAGGGCCATCTTGATGCCGTCGCCGGTGTTGTATGGGATGCCCCTGACTTTGACGTTCTCCCAACCGGGACCGAGGTAACGGCAGCGCATCTCAGCATTGGCTTCGAACCCTCCGGCGGCTAACACCACCGCGCTGGCGGAGATGTCTTCGAACCCGTCTGGGCCCAGGACCGTGAGTCCACTGATGCGGCCTTTTTGGTCCTGTAATAGTTTTTTCGCCTCGGTGGAGTACCTCACGTCTATCCCCATATCGGCGCAGATGTCGAACTGTTGGTCGGACAGGCCCTTACCGGCGCCCACGGCTTCCACCAACAGGCCGCCCCAGAACCGGTACTTGTCGCCATCTTTGAATGCCTGACGGCCATAGGCCAGCACGAACCGGACACCTTTGGACTGGAGCCATTGCATGGTCGGCAGAGATTGGCTGACCAATATCTGGGCCAGATCAGGGTCGGTTAGACCTTCGGTGACCCGCATCATATCGTCGTAGAACTGGTCCTCGGTATAGCTGCCCACTTCCACCTGGTTAACTTCGGTCTCAGACATATCAGGTATGACTGTTCTGATGTCGTCCAGGCCTTCGAACGCAAAGCGAATGATTCCGCCGGTGAAGTAGGTGTTTCCGCCCCGGAAATATTCGGGGGCCTTCTCTACTACCAGGACCGAATCGGTATTTTCTCTGGCGGCGATGGCCGCGGAAAGGGCCGCATTGCCGGCGCCGACTACTATCACGTCATATTGATTTGCCACTATTGGGTACCTCCAGGGGAGTCCCTAAACGGGTCTGAGTTAACGGGTTTCGGTTGGTTTCGTTCAGCCTTTGAAGCGTGAACTATAATAATCCGTCAGACATAAACCTACAAGATAAACGCGGAGATTGGACATGGACCGGTGCGAATGGGCAGGAAACGAACTGATGATTTCCTATCACGATGAAGAATGGGGCGTGCCGCTGCACGATGACCGGCTCTTATTCGAGTTTCTGATCTTGGAGGGCGCTCAGGCGGGCCTTAGTTGGAACACAATCTTGAACAAGCGCGAGAACTACCGCGCGGCCTTCGACAACTTCGACGTGCTGGCCATATCGAAGTACGGCGACGCCAAGGTTCAGAGTTTGTTGGCGGACGCGGGTATCGTCCGGAACCGACTCAAGATCGCGTCAACGATCAGGAACGCCCAGACATTCTTGAAAGTGGTGGAAGAGGCGGGCAGCTTCGACAGCTATATCTGGGGGTTCGTGGGCGGCAGCCCCAATACGAATACTTGGAGTTCCATGTCAGAGGTGCCGGCGTTCACTGCCGAATCGGACGCCATGAGCGAAGACCTGAAAAAGAAGGGATTCAAGTTCATTGGAACGACCATCTGTTACGCTTATATGCAGGCGACCGGTATGGTAAATGACCATAAGATGGGCTGCTTCCGGCACGGGCAGGTCTAACAGCCCACAGACAGCCCACAGGTTGCCGCCGTCCTGTGCCCGGTTTAAGATACACGCGGCCCAAGTCGCAGTTGATGACTACTGGGCTGCTCCGCAACAGGTCCTGATTAAAATTAGGGGGATTCGCCAGCATGAAAGCTGCGAGACTTGTCGGACCAAAACTCTTTGAGTTTCTGGAAACTGAGACGCCGGTGGCCAACGACGGCCAGGTACTGATCAAACTGGAG
>Ga0207966_1001568_pt1 | contig 12402 bp, 9 predicted proteins | sample Knorr_S23_td_NAD_FD_185611 | JGI IMG/M metagenome (GOLD analysis project Ga0207966, IMG submission 185611) | Marine microbial communities from Southern Atlantic Ocean transect - Knorr_S23_td_NADW_ad_2500m_LV_B (SPAdes) (version 2) | ecosystem: Environmental > Aquatic > Marine > Oceanic | place... | reverse complement strand
GATTCTGATGAATGGACCATGGATTTTGGATCCGAAGTCGCTATTGGCGAAGATGTAATTTTAATCGGCGATCGTGATGTGCACCATGGAGAGGGAAAAGTATTTACGTTGTATAAAGAAGGGGAAGAGTGGCGTACCGGTTCTCCGTTAAATTATCATTATATAAATGACGATGGCCATTTTGGACATTCCATTTCCATTGATGGGCAAAAAGCTTTAATCGGCTCTCGCGATGGCAATGTGGTCGTTCAATATGATTTTGATACAATTACCCATTCGTGGACTGAAAGCCATGTGTTTTCTCCTTCCAATAACCAAAGCAAAGGGCGTTTTGGATTTTCAGTTGAATTGGCAGGGAACTATGCAATTATTGGATCTCCAGGGTTTGATAAAAAGGGATTTGTTGAAATTCATCAATTTGAAAATGATTCATGGGCAAAAGTAACAAAAATTGCCAACCCTGAAGATGAAGTTGGTACTTATTTTGGCGCTTCCATTGCAATGGAAAATAACCAAATTGCAGTAGGGAATTTTAATGGTGAAAAATCCTTTATTTATTCCACTGAAGATTTTAATACATTCTCACTTTCCCAAACGATTGAATCACCATCATCTCACGAGGGAAAATTCGGCCGGAATTTAGTATTAATGAAAGATAAACTGGCCATTGGTGCGACCTATAGTGAGAAAGCTTTTATCTATAAAAAGGATGAAAATAATAACTGGGTGATTTCAAACCATGTTTCCAGCGATAATAGATCCGTGAGTATAACAGGTGTAAAAGTCCCCTGTGAAAATGGGAAAGCCGGGGATTATGACTGTAATAGTCTAGATTTAATGGCCTATCTCACCCCAAGTGAACTCAGTGGCGGGATCCGTACAGAACTGAATGACATCTGGGGTTGGGAAGATTCAACAACCGGGAAAGAATATGCATTAGTCGGATTACTAATTGGAACATCTTTCGTAGATGTTTCCGACCCAGTAAATCCTGTTGTTCTTGGTTTTTTGCCGACTACAACGAACGGATCTTCATGGCGAGATATGAAAGTGTATAAAGACCATGTCTTTGTTGTTGCTGATAGGGTAGGAAAACATGGTGTGCAGATTTTTGATCTTACTCAACTTCGAGGTGTTACAGAATTCACGGAATTCTCAATGACATATCATTATGATCTAGTTGGATCAGTCCATAACATTGCTATTAATGAAGAAACTGGTTTTGCTTATGCGGTTGGGATTGGATCTGCATCCGCAGATGAATATATGTGTGGCGCACATATTATAGATATTAATGATCCTGCTAATCCAACTTATGCTGGTTGCTTAGGTGATAAAACAACCGGAAGATATAATGATGGATATATCCATGATGGTCAGTTTGTTATTTATAAAGGACCAGATAGTGATTATTATGGCCAAGAAATTGCGTTTACCTGCAATGAAACAGCTTTAGGAATTGCTGATGTAACAGATAAATCTAATCTAAAGATCATTTCAAAATTTGATAATTTCAACTTTGCCTATGTACATCAAGGGTGGTTATCAGATGATCATCGTTACTTTTTTGTTAATGATGAATTGAATGAGTCCCGTGGCTATGACGATGTGCAGACAACAGTCATATTCGATCTCATAGATCTTGATGATCCTATTATTGTGAACACTTATCGCTCTGAATTAAACACAATTGATCATAATAATTATGTTAAGGGTGAGCTCCTTTACCAATCCAATTATTCATCTGGTCTAAGGATTCTCTCAATCGCTGATCCTAAAAACCCCATAGAGGTGGCTTATTTCGATACATATACGGCGGGTGACATAATTGACTATGTAGGCTCTTGGGGGAATTATCCTTATTTCTCTAGTGGAACGATAGTGATTTCCTCCATGGAAGAAGGGCTTTATATTATAAAACCATCTCCAGGCGGGAACCTGGCGACTGGGAATGAGTCGGTAATCCCGGAAAATTATGAATTAAACCAAAATTATCCCAACCCGTTCAACCCGACGACACAAATTCAATATGAATTACCAAGGGCAGGGGAGATCGACCTAACTCTATACAACATGCTTGGGATGGAAGTAATGAAATTGGATAGAGGGATAAAACCTGCAGGTATTCATCAAATATCATTCGATGGAAGTCACTTGCCCAGTGGCATTTACTTTTATCAATTGCGGTCAGGCAATTTTGTGAAGACTCGGAAAATGTCCCTTTTAAAATAACAAAATTCCCGGAAAAATTTATGGATGAACAACCCTAAGTTTGCCGAGATATTTTTAACAAATTATTCCAAATTGGAGGGGTGGCAGAGTCTGGTTGATTGCACCGGTCTTGAAAACCGGCAAGGGGAAACTCTTCGGGGGTTCGAATCCCTCCCCCTCCGCTCATCATCGGACAAGCATCCTTGCTTGTCATTTTACGATTTATCATATATCTACATCGTTTAATCGTCAATAGGCCTGCCAGAATGGGTCGTGAAGGCGGGGAATGATTGACGGACATGGTCTATAATGAACGTTTACGCAACATTTAGAATGGATAATAAATATTTCCACCAACTATTGTTGGACGTGCCGTCCTGCAATGGTAAACATACTTGATTATTCCACTTTTGAATTTCCCTAAATATTCATCATGATCATTGCTTAATTTCCTCGTCAATTTTCTATGACAAATCCATCCATAAAAGTTCGATTCGCCCCCAGCCCCACAGGTGAACTCCATATAGGCGGCGCCCGTACGGCCTTATTTAATTGGCTATTTGCCAAAAAACAGGGTGGAAAATTCTTTCTCAGGATTGAAGATACAGATCCAGAACGCTCCCAAGAAAAATATACAGACCAAATTTTAGAATCATTAACCTGGCTGGGGCTCCATTGGGATCAGCCTGTTGTCTATCAATCTCAAAGACTGGATGTATATAAAGAAAGGGCAAAAGCATTGACAGAATCTGGTCAGGTGTATCGTTGTTTTTGCTCAAAGGCGGATCTCCTAACCGCTCGGGATGCTGGCCATTATCAATATCCAGGCACATGCAGAAATCTAACAGAAGACGAGATAAAGCTGCGCTTGAATCAAGGGATTGGGTTCACCATGCGTTTAAGAATTCCTGAAGGAAAAACTACATACAAAGATTTAATCTATGGTGATATTTGTGTGGATCATAAGGAATTGGATGATTTTATTATTGTCCGGTCCGATGGATCTCCAACCTATAATTTTGTGGTCGTAATTGATGACCATGATCAGGATATTACCCATGTGATACGTGGGGAAGATCATGTATCAAACACACCCAAACAAATTCTTATTTATAAGGCGCTCGGTTTTACAGAACCAATTTTTGCCCATCTTCCTATGATTCTTGGACATGATAAAAAGAGGTTGAGTAAACGTCATGGCGCACCGGGTGTTCAAAATTTTAGAGATGATGGCTATTTCCCGGAAAGTTTGTTGAATTATTTGGCATTGTTGGGATGGAATCCCGGGACAGAAAAAGAAGTATTTTCCTTAGGCGAATTGGTTGAAAATTTTGATTTAAGTCAGGTTCAAAAAAAGGGTGCCGTATGGGATGAAAAAAAACTCCATTGGATTAGTGGCCAATATGTGATGAATGCATCAACGGAATTTTTATTGGAATCCCTCAGAAGTATTCATCCTGATTGGGGAAAGGGAAGTGCTATTTCATTTCTTATTTCCATCATCGATTTGTTAAAGGTACGGGCAAAGTCCTTAACTGAATTTATTAATCAATCTGAATATTTCTTTCATGATCCAGAATCCTACGATAAAGCCGGCCTTAAAAAGTGGTGGAAAGATGAATCGGCAAACGAAAGAGTATCTACTTTTTTACAATATTGTGAAAAGATATCCAATTGGCGCAAGGAAGATCTTGAAATAGCATTCAAATCTTTCGCAGAATCAAATGAATGTGGCCTGGGGAAAATCATCATGCCGATACGAATGGCGGTATGCGGCACGCCCAATGGACCATCCATCTTTGAAATTTTGGAATTATTGGGGCGGGATAAAACGATCCATAGAATTGAAACTGCTTTAGATAAATTACCGGGTTAAATGGAAGAACAAACCAAACCACGTCACTTTATTCAGCGCTTTATAGATGAAGATAATGTATCTGGAAAATTTGAGAATCGCGTTCATACACGATTCCCACCAGAACCCAACGGTTATCTACATATTGGTCATGCGAAGTCTATATGTTTAAACTTTGGTATTGCGGATGAATTTGGCGGTAAATGTAATTTACGTTTTGATGACACCAATCCCATTGCGGAAGAGGAAGAGTATGTGAAATCCATTCAGGCTGATGTGAAGTGGCTGGGATATGATTGGGAAGATCGACTATGTTTTGCCTCTGATTATTTTCAGCAATTATATGACTATGCCCTAGCTTTGGTGAATAGTGGAAAGGCTTATGTCTGCGATCTGACTCCTGAAGAAATCCGAAAAACAAGAGGCACTTTAAAGGATATTGGAAAGGAAAGTCCATTTCGCAATCGATCAGTAGAAGAAAATGTGGATTTATTCACTCGAATGAAAAATGGCGAATTTCCAGATGGCAGTCATACCCTAAGAGCTAAAATTGATATGGCACACCCCAATATGAATATGCGGGACCCGGTCATTTATCGCATTCTCCATGCCCACCACCACCGAACGGGAAATGAATGGTGTATTTATCCCATGTATGATTGGGCCCATGGATTAGAAGATTCTATTGAAGGAGTAACCCATTCTCTTTGTTCTTTAGAGTTTGAAGATCATCGGCCGATATATGATTGGTATTTGGATGCATTAGGAGTTTACCATCCTCAGCAAATCGAATTTGCAAGACTCAACTTGAGTTATACCATTATGTCCAAACGATTGTTAAAACAATTGGTTGATGACAATCATGTTTCCGGTTGGGATGACCCGCGGATGCCCACTCTATCCGGTTTACGTCGCCGAGGATATACGCCGAAAGCTATTCGAAATTTCATGGATGAAATTGGTGTGGCAAAACGAGATAACGTTATGGAAATGGCTAAGTTGGAATCTGCACTTAAATCTGATTTAAATAAACGCTGCGAAAGGCGAATGGCTGTATTAAATCCTTTGAAGGTGGTGATTACAAATTATCCAGAAGGCGATGATGAATTATTAGACGCCATCAATAATCCAGAGGATGAGACCGCCGGAAAACGCCAAGTACCCTTTGGACGAGAACTTTATATTGAACAAGATGATTTTATGGAAGATCCTCCCAAAAAGTTCTTCCGATTAGGTCCCGGACGAGAAGTACGATTACGATATGCTTATTTCATCACTTGCAATGAAGTGGTTAAAGATAATAATGGAAATATCACAGAATTGAAATGTACTTATGATCCTGAGACTAAAGGAGGGAATGCTCCCGATGGCCGTAAAGTGAAAGGGACGATTCACTGGGTTTCGGCAGAACATGCGATTCACGGTGAAGTGAGATTATATGATCGATTGTTTCGTGTTCCGAATCCGGCTTCGAAAGATAATTTCATTGATGCGTTAAATCCCGATTCTCTCACCGTTTTAAATAACTGCAAAATGGAACCGGAATTGGGGAAGGCAGTAATAGGTAAAACTGTTCAATTTGAACGATTGGGCTATTTTTGCAAAGACCCTGATTCAGGAGAAAAAACCATTTTTAATCGAACGGTTCCATTGAGGGATTCATGGGCGAAAATTGAAAAACAAATGCTATCTGGTCAGAAAAATTAGCATTGAGAATAGAACTTAAAACCGAGTAATTTAACTGTTCATGTTGACCAAATTTAAATCAATCTTTTCTATAGTACTCTTAGCCGGAATCGTAAATGCAGCTCCTCCGGCACTTCACGTTTATGTGATTCCATTTGATAATATTAAAAATGATGTAGCCATTGGCTGGCTGTCAGATGTCTTTGCAGAAATGGTAAATTCTGAACTCAGTCAACATGATCGTATATATCTAAAAAACAAGGATGGATTAGAAGAAATCATGACGAATCGATCCTTACTCCTGCAACAGCGCCCTGGAACAAAGAACTTACTTGTCCTCGGGAAATTCGAAAGATCACTCGATAAAATAACGATTTCTATTCAATTAATTGATATTGCCACTTGGGATGAGTTATCCAATGGGAGGGTGCGGGGATATTATAATAATATAACTGCCATTAATCGAAAGTTGTCTGAATCGGTCAATACGATGCTGTTACCCTATTTACCAAAAGTAGATAAGGGTCCCTATCCAACACTGACGGAGGGGAAGCGGATGCGCATTCCTCCATCTTACGGTGAAAAGGCCATTGATGTGAGTACGGCAATAGATGCGGCGTTTATAGATTTAGAAAAAAAACTGGATTTAAATATCGGTGCCAGGGGAGAAATAGATCCCAAAGGATTGCGGGAGGAAAATGGAGAATGGGTACTCGATATTTCAAAAGACAGCTATAATGATGATCGTCCGGAAAATCAAATCAACACTCATATGATGGTTGACGTTTTATCAAATCTAATGCACAATCCATATCGCGTCAAAATGGAGCGTCCTCAATTTAATTATGATCCGGAAAACCGGAAAGAATTTCAAATTGTCATGTCCGTAAATTATACTTTAAAAGGGAATATTATAAAAGATATGCTTACCTCCCTGCCATATTCTGGATTGAAGCAAGATGGAAATCTTACCGTTTTTTATTTTAATCGGGATAAATATAATTTTCCGAAAGAGATTACAGAAAAAATTCAGTTGGGGAAATACCGAACCACTCCCGTTATTCAGCTGCAGGATGCGAATGGGAATCCTTTGGTTATTTTAGTGGATTCTCCCGACCAAAGTATTCATGCGCTCAATAGCAATCGTGTGATTTACAAGCCATTTCATTATTTTTCAAATTTAATTGATTTTACCGTTGGCGGATGGTCCATTCAAGTGGCGTTAGAGACTGTAGATATTCCTGCATCCTATCGATTTAATCTGGATGTGAATCGGGCAAACGATATCAGTCGCGTGAGTCTGAAATTTATTCCAGAAGAAGAGCTTCACGCATATTTAAGTAATTTACTTTAGAGTTTTACCGGTGAAAAGTCGATTATTCATTTTATATATACTATGTTTCCTGCCCATTTTAGTCGGTCAGAAAAAAGTGCCCAATTTAACATTGAAAAAAATGAGTGGCGAAAGGGTCATGCTTCAGCATTATCTAAAAACTGGCCCAGTTTTAATCAACTTCTGGGCCACATGGTGTGCACCGTGTAAAAAGGAAATGAAACACTTGGACGCGTTTGAAAAAAAGTATAAAGATAAAGGGTTCTCGGTTTTGGCGGTGAGCAACGATAGCCAGAAAAGTCTATCTAAAGTACGTAGTTATATCCGGGCCAACAAATTTTCATTTCAAGTATTCCTGGATCCAAATAATCAGGTACTAAAAAAACTCTTCTCCAATGCCATGCCCGTATTACCAGCCAATATCCTTGTGGGGCAGGACGGAACCGTTCTTTGGCGGCATTTTGGATACATACCGGGAGATGAGAAGAAAATGGAAGCAGAAATAAAAGCAGCCCTTCAACCTGAATAATAAGGATTATAGATGCACACGATTCGATGCATCGTTTGTTGTTTTCTTATAACGGCGGTTGGCATCACCCAATTTTCAGGCTCACTTTCCCATTCCTACGGAAAGAGCAATAACAACTTTAATTTTCAAGAATCGTTTATTGATATAAATGGGAATTGGAACCAATGGGCTGGCTGGATCCAATTCGAAATATCCAATCCACCAGAATTGGGTCGCAAGTTCACAGGATTGCGAAAGTTTCGAATCGAATATACCAAGGGTCCTCTTTCATTACAGATGGGTGATATATATACATTTTGGGGGAGAGGCCTCATGGTGAATATGGTGGAGGATCAGGCAGTCGATTTGGATACGGGAATCCGTGGTGGATTGGTGAATTGGACAAATAATTTTTTGGATTTAGCATTGTTAAGTGGGTCTCAAAAAATATGGCGTTTGACAAACCAAGTGATAGATTATGATAACCGAATACCCAACTATGGTGTTGAAAATTTTCTCTATGGCAGCCGAATATCTGGTCACTATAAAGGGTGGAATGGTGGTGTGCAAGTGCTGAAGGTGGAAGAGGATCATCCCGATGCCAAGGGTATTATAGAAAAAGTAGATCATCTTTTAATGGGTGCAACTCTTGACTATTTTGGTGAGAATGGTGATGTTGGATTGGAGTGGGTTAAAAAGGATTCTATTGGATTTGGGCTGTTTGGTAATGTGAATATGTATCTCTGGGGCTGGTCTTTAGGCGGTTCCTATAAGAATTACCATTTCGCTAATTTAGGCCCTGATCACCGTTGGGATTTTGTTAATTATGCAGGCGGCGTATTAACTATTCAACAAATGCCTACCGTATTTAAAGAACATTCTACCCGGCTTTTAAGTAGAATTACCCATATTATTGATTATAATGATGAAGTTGGTTTTGATATACATTTAGAAGGGCCCATCAACCCGCAGTCACAATTGACCCTTGTATATGCTCAGTCTAGCCGACATAATGAATGGGGTTGGAATAATAAAAGTATCAAATGGGAAATGATAAGTAGTTCTGTGAATATGCCTTCGTCTAAAAATGAACTAAACCCTTTTAAAGAATTTTATGCTGAGTTAGATGGAAATTTAATGAATGGAAATTTCCACTATACTGTGGGCATTGGAACAACAGAAGATGTGATTGATCTTTATCTCAATCGATATACCGGTTCAGATCAAATTCTTATTTATGAAGCAGTTTCAGCACAAACATTTCCAACCCATTTTTCTTATACTCTCAATACCCATTATAGCTTGGAAGTGAAATATGAGTATCAGGAATTGAAGAAAGGGATTCATCAATACGCACCGTCGACTATTGTACCATTTGAATCGAATTTTATGAAGGAGACACAGTACAACCGTTTTATGAGTATTGGCGTGAGTCGATCTCCAAAATGGTCTGCAAATCTTGCCATTGATATGTCCTCCACCGATGAGAAAATTATTGTGGAGAATGATCGGGACGTTAATTCAATTGAGAAAATTCTGGGGAAATTCTGGGATACATCACTCACCTGGGCCAGCATGGAATTGGCCTATAATATTTCCGAGAATCACCGCCTTACAATTATGGTTGGTTCTCAGCGCGGTGGCGTATTATGCAGTAATGGTGTCTGTCGGTATATCCAGCCATTTGAAAACGGATTCAAGGTTGGTCTCGTTTCACTATTTTAGTTAATTTTAACCAACCAGTTAGGTAACAATTTGAAGAAACTAATACATACCATATTCATTATTTCATTTGTGCTATGGTCTTGTGAAGATAAAGCAACCGTAACTCAGGAGGCGGATACGATTGTTATTTCTCCATTGAGTCATGTGCTGAAGGTAGCACAAACGGTTCAACTCAGTGCCCTCGTCATTGACAAAGAAAATTCATCTATGGATACGCCTGTGACATGGTCATCCACCAATGATGCTGTGGCTACAATATCAAAAGAAGGGTTGGTGACTGGAGTCGGTCAGGGCGAAGCCAATATTTATGCCACCTTGGATAATGTTCAGGGGATGGCAGAAATACTAGTGAGCACCAATCGCCGCCGCGTTTTAAGTGAGATGTTCACCTCCAGTACATGAGGACCTTGCGCATCCGCGGAGCGGATATTAAATGCATCTTTAAAACCGGCTACAGTTAATTATGTGGGCTATGGATTAGACTCGATTTGGACCCAGATATATTATCATGTCTGGTGGCCGGGGCAGGGGAATGACCCCATGTATTTGGCCAATACATCCATGAACCGTACACGCAATAATTATTACGGGAATAATTATACACCCCACATGTTTACCAATGGGAAAGATTCCGGATCAAATACTACGAATTGGAAAAACGACCCAAAGGATTATTTGGATGATGTGGGTTTGTATGGCGTTAGAATATATGGGAGTCAATCAGGGAATGATATTTCCTTTGATGTTGAACTTGACGCTGTGAAATCAACCACAAGTTCAAGAGATTTGAGGTTATTCGTTGCAGCAGTTATGGATACGGTAAAATACCCCGGTTCCGCGAATGGATTAACGGAACATCACAATGCAGTGATTGAATTGTTGACCGGTAATACTGGCAAAAGTATAAAATTGATTAGCGGTGCAGTGACAAAGGAATCCTTCACTTGGTCTATGCGGACTGAATGGATCAATCACGCCAATCTAACATACAATATGTCCGGGTTAAAAGTGGTAGCCTGGATCCAGGATTATAGCAACAAGGAAATACTCCAGGTTAACGAGCTGAATTTTGATTAAAATTCCAATTAATTTGGTTTGGGAGCTTAATCAGACTGATTAAATTCCCGCCCTTGCCTGGTGCCAGGCAGAGGTTTTTTGGAAAATTTATTGGGGTGTCGTCTAACGGTAGGACATCAGGTTCTGGTTCTGAGGGTCGGGGTTCGATTCCCTGCACCCCAGCTCATGCTGGGCAAATGGTAAGCGGTAACCGGTAGATCGGTACTACTTACCAGCTACCAATAACCACTCACTAAAACATGCACCCGCCCGCCTGCATCCGTGAAATATGGATTACGGCGAATAAATAGCTTATAACTATTTATGGAGTTAAAAATTATGCACCCGTAGCTCAACTGGATAGAGCGTTCGGCTACGGACCGAAAGGTTGTGGGTTCGAATCCTACCGGGTGTGCAATTCTTCGATGCGCATCAATGAGAAAGCACATTGATTTTTTAGGCATTGATGAAGGAATAAATATAATATAGTAAGCAATGGCTCGTTCGTCTAGTGGTTAGGACGCTGCCCTCTCAAGGCGGTAACACGGGTTCGACTCCCGTACGGGCTACACCGATATAAAGCACTGATTTCCTTCGATAATTAGTCGGTGCTGGTTACCCTACCCAAACAGTCAGTCGTAGTCACCTAATATCAAATATATCCGTATAATGGACACACTTTTGATGGACACTACTATTCTTTGATATTTAGACTGGTGGGGTGTACCATTTAAATAAAAGAGACACCCACACTGATTAGTGATTTTTGTGTAATTTCCTGTATGAAACGCCTCTGGCTTATATATCGGAGTTGCTGCTTGAAGCGTTAGACTGATCCATTGCGGGAAAATGTAGTAAAGGAAGTTGCAAATGAGTGAACGCGAGCCGTTGTCGGAAGATCAACAGCCTTTCGCTAGCGCGGATGACTCAGATTCTGTTTTGGCGGTGACGCTGTTTACTGTCATGGCGATCATGGCCGCCTTTTCAACGTACTTTTGCATGTATGCATTTCGCAAGCCGTTTTCTGCGGCCAGCTATGAAGGGCTGATGTTTCTTAACACAAGTTTTGACCTTAAGACCGTATTGGTGACAAGTCAAATTATCGGTTATGCCTTATCAAAAATGATTGGAATTAAGGTTGTTTCCGAGGTCACACGCCGTAGTCGATTCAGGATGCTGGTCGGGATGATTCTCGCGGCCCAGGCAGCATTATTCGCGTTTGCTGTGTTGCCGCCATCGCTGAAGGTGATGGCTATATTCTTTAACGGACTCCCTTTAGGCATGGTATGGGGGTTGGTGGTATGGTATCTCGAGGGCCGCAAGACATCGGAGATGCTATTAGCAGGGTTGAGTTGTTCTTTTATTCTGGCCAGCGGTGTGGTCAAGGACATTGGTCGGTGGTTAATGAGTGCGCATGAGATAGACCAGTTCTGGATGCCGTTTGTCACGGGGTGCCTGTTTCTGATGCCATTTCTCCTGTCGGCCTACCTGTTAAATCGACTACCGGAGCCTTCCCGCGACGACCGGTTGGCGAGAATGGAGCGTTCGACGATGGATGGGAGTCAGCGTTGGGCATTTATCCGCCAGTTTCTGCCGGGCATGGTGATGTTGATGATTGCCTATTTCTTTTTGACGGCGTATCGCGATTTTCGTGATAATTTTGGGGTCGAGATATTTGACCAGTTGGGATATGGCATAAACGAAGGTGCGATTTTCACTCGCAGCGAATTGTGGGTGGCCTTTGGCGTGGTAGGGGCGTTGGCCATGCTCAACCTGATTAAAAACAACTTATGGGGACTGATCGGTGCGTTTGGTGTAATGACGTCCGGTGTCATGTTGATGGGTGTCGGTACGCTGTTATTTGATAATGGCATGATCGATGGTTTGACGTGGATGATTCTGTGCGGACTAGGGTCGTATCTGGCATACGTACCCTATGGCTCAGTCCTGTTTGAACGGTTAATTGCGTCAACAAGGGCGATGGGCACAGCCGTATTCGTGATTTATGTGGCAGATTCAATCGGATAT
>Ga0207966_1001567_pt1 | contig 12404 bp, 8 predicted proteins | sample Knorr_S23_td_NAD_FD_185611 | JGI IMG/M metagenome (GOLD analysis project Ga0207966, IMG submission 185611) | Marine microbial communities from Southern Atlantic Ocean transect - Knorr_S23_td_NADW_ad_2500m_LV_B (SPAdes) (version 2) | ecosystem: Environmental > Aquatic > Marine > Oceanic | place... | reverse complement strand
TTTTGTACAAATATAAACACCTATGCTTGAACCCTCATTAATTGGTTTAATAACAATAGGAAAATTAATTTTTGATTTTTTTATCAAGGTATGAATATTTAGACCATCATTATAATTATATACAAAAAATCTTGGAGTATTGATTTTTTTATTAATAAATATTTTTTTAGAAATTTCTTTATCCATGGCGATACTTGATGCAAGAACCCCTGAATGTGTATAATTTATTTTTTCTGACTCTAGAATGCTTTGAATATAGCCATCTTCACCAAACCGACCATGTAAAGCATTAAATACTATTTTTGGTTTTATTTTTCTAATTTCATTAATAAAATTGCCTTTTGGATCTAAGACCTTAACTTTATATTTCTTTTTTCTTAAAGCCCTTGCGCATGCCTTTCCCGATAAAATACTAATTTCCCTTTCTCTAGAGATTCCCCCCATTAAAATTACAACCGTTTTTTTCATTTTTTTTCACCAATAATCTGTAATTCCAATTCAAGTTTTATTCCAGTGGTATTAAAAACTTTTTCTCTTACAAGGTTAATCAAATTTTCCATATCATTTGAAGTTGCGAAACCTTGATTAACAAAAAAATTGCTATGTTTTTCAGAAATTGAGGCACCTCCTATTTTCATATTCTCGCATTGTGCTTCTTTGATAAGTTCCCATGCTTTCTTTTGTGTCTGGCTAGTTGGATTTTTAAAAGTACTTCCACAAGTTTTAATTCTAGATGGTTGTGATTTTTTTTTAATCGCTGAAAGCTCTTCCATTTTTTCTTTAATTTTTCTTTTATCTTGTTTTTCACCCTTAAAAGTTCCACTTAAAAAAATCAGATCATCAGACAAATCCGAACCTCTATAAAAAAAATTTATTGTTTCAGACTTAATAATTCTCACAATCCCACTGCGATCTATCGCCTGGATTGAATCAATGCATTTTGAGATATCGTAATCATAACATCCTGAGTTCATTCTTATCGCTCCACCTATAGAACCAGGAATACAAGAGAGGAATTCTAGCCCAGCAACAGAATTGACTAATGCAAAATTTGATAACTGCTTATCCAATACAGCAGAACCTGAAATTACAGTATTATCATTAAGTTTAGACAAATGTGAGAAGTTTTTTCCAAGTTTAATAATAACGCCATCATAGCCCCCATTTCTAATTAATGTGTTAGAACCAACTCCAAGAATTTTGATAGGTAAACTATTCGAAAATTTTTTCAAAAAAAAAATTAATTCTTCTAATGTATTTGGTTTAAAAAAAACTTTAGCTGGACCTCCTAGATTAAACCAATTTAAACGCTTCATATCATATTCATAATAAATCTTTCCTGATAATTTTTTTGACAAATTTTGAACTTGTTTTGATATATTCATAACTTATCTGATATATTTTTAATCCATGTAGATATGCTTCCAGCACCCATACATACAACCAACTCATTATCAAAAAGATTTTTTTTAAAATAATTTAATAAATCATTTTCTGATTTTAATATTACTACCTTTACGTTAGATTTTTTTGCAATTAATTTTCCAAATGAATGATAGTTAAAATATTTATTAATCTTTTCACCGGCTGGGTAAATGGGACATAAAACAACCTCATCACAAAGTTTAAATCCTGCAGCAAATTCTTTTTTTAATAACTTAACTCGGGAGAATCTGTGAGGCTGAAAAACCGAAATTATTTTTCTGGAAGAATGTACTGACCTAATGCCATCAAGCAAGGCCTGTATTTCGGTTGGATGATGAGCATAATCGTCGTAAAAATCAATTTTTTTATAAGAAAATATTTTATTAAATCGACGTTCAATTCCATCAAAATTTTTTAAAGCATTTTTAATTATATTAATTTTGATACCTAAACTTAATGTCACCGCAACTGCCGCAGTAGCATTTCTTATATTATGGTTTCCAAGTAAGGGTATTTGCAAATTTGTTAAATATTTTTGATTTTTTCCAACTAAATTTAATTTAATATCAAAGTTTGAATTATTAATTTTTTTTCTAACATTATTTATTTGAAAATTTGAATTTTTATCAAAACCATAGGTTAAATAATTATTTATTTTTAAATTTTTAATTAATGCTTTGCTATAATAATCATCTTTGCAAATAATTGACTTTCCAAAAGAGGGCGTTTTTTCAACAAATAACTGAAAAAATTTTTGTAAAACAGCAAATTTTTTATAATAATCTAAATGTTCCTTATCAATATTTGTAACCACAGAATAAGTTGCAGGTATCTTTAAAAAACTACCATCTGATTCGTCTGATTCTACTACACACCAGTCGCTTTTTCCCAACTTTGCAGAATTTTTTAAAAAATTTACGACTCCTCCATTAATTATTGTTGGATCCAAATTTGCTGCAAATAAAATGTTAGATATCAAGGAAGTGGTGGTCGTTTTTCCATGTGATCCTGTAATAACAATATTTTTTTTTAATGAAATAATGTTAGCAAGCATTTCGCCACGTTTGTGAATAGGTATTTTTTTTTTTTTAGCTAATAAATATTCAACATTATTTTTTTTAATAGCAGAAGAAATAACAAGCATAGTTGCTTTTTTAATATTTTCTCTTTTATGACCAATAAAAATCTTAATGCCAAATTTTCTTAATCGATCTATATTTTTGCTTTGACTTAAATCGCTACCCTGTATCATAAAGTCCATGTTGTGCATTATTTGTGCTAGTCCACTCATACCAATTCCACCTATACCAACAAAATGGATTACTTCGTTGCTTGCTATTTTCATTTGCATTAAATTAATTTTTCTATCTCTTTTTCTATTTTTAATAGTGTATTTTTACTATCATTTTTAAGCATATTTTCTCTTTTTAAACTCAATTCAACATTATTATCTAAAATTTTGATTAGAATTTCTTTCAAACTATCAAAGGATAAATTTTTTTGCTCTAATACCCAGCAACATCCTTTTTTTTCATAGTAAATTGCATTTTGATGTTGATGATTATCTTTAGCAAATGGATAAGGAATAGCAATAAATGGTACTCCTAAAAATTCAAGTTCTCCAATAGTTGATGATCCACATCTTGATATTGCAAGGTCAGCCTTTGATATTAATTCAGCAATGTTCTCATGAAAGCTAAAAATATAATTTTCAATATTATTTTTATTATAAAAATTTTGAATTTCATTTACTTGTTTAGGTAAGGATTGTTGAATGATGCTTATTCTATAATGTTTACTTAGGTCTAAAATAACCTGAGGTATCACTTCTCCAAAAATTTCAGCACCTTGGCTGCCACCTAAAATTAAAATAGTTTTTTTTGAACTTAAATTATTTTTTTCTGATAATTCGTATTTTATAATTTCTTCTCTAAGAATGTTGCCAACCTTAACACATTTGGTTAAATATTTATTAGGAAGATTGAGAATATTGTCCGAATTTGTAAAAAGCTTCATACAAAAACGCACAAAAAATTTATTCACTCTACCCAAAACAAGATTAGGTTCATACAATAAAATTTGAATATTAAGTAATTTTGCAGCTAAACAGATAGGAAGGGAAACATATCCCCCAAGACCAAATACAAAATTTGGTTTTTCTTTTCTTAAAATTAAAAAGGAATTAATTAAAGCTAGAATTAGTTTTAAATAAAAAAATATTTTATTTATAAAACCTGCACGAGTTGGAAAATTTACTTCAAATATTTTATGTAAAAAAAAATCTTTTTTTAGATATTTTGCACCTCTTTTATCAATAACGAGTATTGTTTCATATTCCCTTTTTTTAAAAAAATTAATTAAACTAATAGAGGGAAAAACATGCCCTCCTGTGCCTCCGCTACAAAAAAGAATTTTTTTTTTCATAAATTATCTTGATTTAATGGAATTTTTTTTGTCAAATTTAAAATTAAACCAGCGATCATTGCGTTTCCTATAATTGATGAACCTCCATAACTTAAAAACGGAAGGGTTATACCTGTTGTTGGCAAAAGTCTTATATTTACTCCAATATGAATGAAGGTTTGAATTAGCAATAATGAAATTAAACCAACTAAGACAAGCTTCGTATATTCATCCTTTTCATCTAATAATTTATGCAACACCTTATAAGAAAAAAATAAGAAAATTATTATTAGCAACAAAATTAATATAGCTCCAAATTCTTCTGCGATTATAGCAAATATATAATCGGTATGAGCTTCTGGCACTCTATCTTTTAATACTCCTTCGCCCAAGCCTCTGCCAGTAAAACCACCACTCTTTATTGCCTCTAGTGCTTTTTCCGATTGATAGTTTTCCCCCTTTGTTGGGTTAATAAATGATTTTAATCTAAATAAGATATATCCAAATTTATTCGGGAAAAAAAATAAGATTGAAACGAAAATTAAAACACAGATTAAAAAAAATATACCTAAAATTATAAAATTTATTCCTGATGAAAAAAGCATAATCAACCAAGACGAAAATAGTAGAACAGATTGACCTAAATCTGGCTGAATAATCAAAAGAAACAAAACAACCGATAATACAACTAATGTATAAAAATATTTTTTATATAAATTATGAATTATTTGTGAAGAGATAATTTGTGCTAATATAAGAATAAAAAAAGGTTTTAATATTTCGATCGGTTGAAATCTAGGTAAAAGAGGTATATCCAACCATCTCTTTGCACCTCTAACCTCCGTTCCAATAAAGGGAACTAAAAATAATATTAGAAGAGATATTAAAAAAAAATATGGCAGATATGCTTTGATTATTTCTCTTTTTTGAAGAGAAACAAAAAAAATAATTATTAGTGCAATACCAACAAATACAAAATGCTTTAAAAAGAAAAAATAGCTTTCCTTATTTAATTTTTCACCAATAAGAGATGATGTAGAAGAAAATGAAAAAAATAAACCTAAGAAAAAAAGTAGCAGGATTAGCGATAATATTGTCTTGTCTATATTTCTCCACCAGCTTGCTAGGAGACTTCTATTTTCTCTACTAAAGTCAAACATATATTAATAAATACTTGATCTTGCCTTATAAATAAGTTCCTTAAATTTTTTTCCTCTTTCTTCAAAATTTGTAAATTGATCAAAAGATGCGGCAGCAGGGCTAAATAAAATTGTATATTTATTTTTTGTTAAACTATTCATGCTATTTATTTGCTTTAAGTCTTCGATAACCTTTAAAACTGCATTCTTTAAATTATTTACCACAACAAAATTTACTTTTTTTCTTAATTGTTTTTTAAAAAAAATCGTACTTTTTCCAATAATATAAGCTTTAATAATATTTTTTTTGAATTTATTTAGAAAAAATTTATCACCCTTCTTAGGAAGTCCACCAACAATCCAAAAAATATTTTTGTAACTTTTCAATGATTGTGAAGATGACTCAAAATTGGTTGCCTTTGAATCATTTATGCAAATTATTTCATTGTTTAGTGATAATCTCTCTTGTCTATGTGGCAATCCTTTAAATTTATTTAAGGCTTGCAATATTACATCTAATCTTATTCTACAATTGCTCGCTATTTTAAGTACAAAAGAAATATTTTCTAAATTGTTTTGTGATAACAAATATTTATTTTTAATTTTTTTTAAAATTTTTTTTACTTTATATCTATCAACTTTATACAATTTGGAAAAAAAATGTTTTTTCCTAAAGTTGTCTATTATTTTTTTCGTAAATTTATTATTTAAATTTAAGTACGAATGATCCTTAAATGACTGAAATTTTAAAATTTTTATTTTTGCATTAATATAATTTTCCATAGTCCTATGTCTTTCCATGTGGTCAGGGGAAATATTAAGTATTGCAGCATGATTAGATTTAAAATGTTGTGTATATTCAAGTTGATAAGAAGAAACTTCAACAATAATAACTGTTTTTGTATTTAACTTTTTAAGAGATAATATTGGTTCGCCTATGTTCCCTACAAGATGAGTTTTGTAACCAGCTTTTTTAAAAACTACTTCTAATAACTTGCAAGTTGTTGATTTACCATTTGTGCCAGTAACCGAGATAATTTGGCTATTTTTGTTGAAATTATAAAATATATCTAAATCTGTAATTATTTTAGCTTTATTTTTTACTAAAAAATTTTTTAGATAGCACTCTCTAATATTTATGCCAGGACTGACTACGATAAAGTCAATAAAATTATTTGTTAATTTTTCTTTGAAATTCAATAAATATTTTTTTTTTATACATTTTCGAACAAAAGAATTATCATCCCAACAATAAATTTCTGATTTAATTTTTTTTAAAAATTTTAGGGTAGCTAATCCACTTTTTGCAAATCCATAAATAAGAATTTTTTTTTTTGCAAATTTTGATCTTGAATTTCGCATTATCTTAATTTTAGTGTCGCCAATCCAATCAAAGCTAATATTATTGAAATAATCCAAAATCTAATTACAACTGTTGATTCTGCCCAGCCCTTTTTCTCAAAATGGTGGTGCAGAGGCGCCATTTGAAAAATTCTTCTTCCAGTTAATTTAAAGGACACTACCTGAATTATTACAGAAACTGTTTCTAATACAAATAAGCCACCAATAATTGCCAGTACAATTTCATGCTTTGAAACAATGCTTATGGCTCCGAGCGATCCCCCAAGAGATAATGATCCAGTATCTCCCATGAAAATTTTTGCGGGAGGTGCATTGAACCATAAAAATCCAAGACAGGCGCCACATATAGAACCGCAGAATATTGAAACTTCTCCTAGCTCTTTAATATACGGTATTTGAAGATAATTTGAGAAAACTGTATTTCCTGCAACATAACAAATAAAAGCAAAAGATGCTGCTACCAATATCACAGGAACAGTTGCTAAGCCATCTAGCCCATCTGTTAAATTGACAGCATTTGAAGATGCAATAATTATAAATATGTAAAACGGAATAAAAAATATTCCCATATTTAAAATTAAATTTTTAAAAAATGGAAAATATAAATTTTTCAAGTGTGAATGATCTCCAAATTTATGTAAAAAAAATACAGCAATAAAAGCTAGAAATATTTGGACAATAAACTTTAGTTTTGGAGATAGACCAGATGAATTGTGATTTTTTATTTTCAAGAAATCATCAATTGCTCCCAAAATTCCAAAACTACTTGCTACAAATATTAAAAACCAAATATAAATATTGGATAAATCTGCCCAAAATAAAGTGCTTAATAACATTCCTATTAAGATCAGTACTCCTCCCATTGTTGGGGTTCCAACTTTTTTAAATATGTGATCAATCGGCCCATCTTCTCTAATAGGCCCTGTGATTTTTTTTTGTGAAAAATATTTTATAAATGGACCTCCAATAAGAAATACAATAATAAATGACGATATTAATGATAATCCCGTCCTAAATGTTAAATACCTAAATACATTTAAAAAAGAAAATTCGTTTATAAAAGATGTTAATAAACTATAAAGCATTAATTAATTTTTCCTTTTTTTAATTTTTTGCTAAAATTGTTCAAACCAGTTAAATTTGAACCTTTTATCATTACATAATCATTATCATTTATATAATTCCTAATTAAACTGCCAATATCACTCATTGTATTTAATATTTTTCCTTTTTTGTTTTTCTTCAAGAATTTGTAAGTCTCTAATATAGATTTACCAATCACAAAAACTTTATCAATGTTACTATTATTAATATATTTTCCTAAATTTCTGTGAAAAAACTTAGTTTTTTTTCCCAATTCCAACATGTCTCCTAATAAAAGAATTTTTTGAGTCTTTTTTTTATCAATACTATTAAAATGATTTATAGCTAGTCTCATTGAATGTGGATTAGCATTATAGCTTTCGTCGAGTAAATAAAATTTTTTCTTAAAAATTTGAATTTTATTCATATCTCCTCGTCCTTCTGGTATTTTAAAATTTAAAAAAATATTTTTTTTACCTGATATATCTAAATCCAAATTAAATATAATTAGGCATGTTGAAAGAACATTTTGAATATAAGTACTATTATTATAATTGATATTAAACAGGTAAACTTCATTATTATATGAAATAGAAGCTTGATAAATATTTTTATTTTTTCTTATATCTTTTAAATATAGATCTGCATTTTTGTTCAAACCAAAAGATTTTACCTGAACATTTTTTTTCCTAGCCTTCTGAGCTATATAATTAAAAAATTTATCATCTCTATTCAATATTAAAGTTCCTTGTGCAACTAAATTATTTATAATTTCTGACTTTGCCCCGGCAATTTCTTTTGGGCTTTTAAAATTTTTTAAATGTGCTGAAGAAATATTTGTTATAACTGCTATATCGGGATTTAATATTTTTGAAAGTGAGTGTATTTCACCCTTTTTATCCATGCCTAATTCAAATACACCGAAAACATCTTTCTCTTGTAGATTAGATAAACTCAGAGGAACTCCATAATGATTATTAAATGAAAATTTTGAAGAGAAAGTGTTATCAAAATTTTTTAAAACAAAACTTGTCATATCTTTTAGAGTTGTTTTTCCAGAACTTCCTGTAATTCCAATGATTTTTGCTTGGGTATGCTGTCTAGTCGCTTTAGCAAGATTATTGAGTGCGGTTAAAGTATTTGGAACCCGAATTAATTTTTTTGAATTTACTCCTCTTATTGATCTATTCACAACTGCTTTTTTTGCTCCTCTTGCAATGGCTTCTTTAACAAAATTATGTCCATCTTTTCTTTTTCCTTTAATTGCAATAAATAAAGATTTGGAACTAATTTGTTTTGAATTTATGGAAACATTATTAAAATTAAAACTATTATAATTTGAAAACACCTCCGATGTGATACATGGGTGCCAAAAATAATTGGCAGATTGTTTTTTTTTGTTCGTTAGAAATTTTTTTATTTCATTTTCGTCAGAAAAATGGATTTTTTTTGAACCAAAATCTTGATATTGTTCATGACCTTTGCCAGCTATAAGTAAGATTTCGTTATAGCCAAGTTCTTTAATCGCCAACTGAATAGCAAGTCTTCTGCTTTTTGTTTCTATAAAATTTATCTTAATTCCTTTTTTAATTGATCGTCTAATATTTTTTGGACTCTCAAATCTGGGGTTATCATCTGTTAAATAAATCTTTTTACAATATTTACTTGCTATGTAACCCATAATAGATCTTTTGCCTTTGTCGCGATCTCCTCCGCATCCAAAAACAATCAAAATATTTTTATTAAATTGAAATTTTAAATTTTTTAGAACTCTTTCTAAAGCATCTGGGGTATGTGCAAAATCAACAAATATTCTTGAATTATTTTTTAATTTTTTTATACACTCCAATCTTCCTTTTGCAGCTTTAATATATTTTGTTTTCTTCAAAGATTTATTAATACTAAGGCCGCACTTTTCTGCTAAGAGAATGGCGAAAAGTAGATTGTTTATTTGATATTGTCCAAATAGAGAAGTTATTAATTTATATGTTTTGTTATTGTATAAAAATTTAATCTCTTGAAAATCTTTCTTATGTTTTTGACTTAATATTTTTAAGTTACCGCGGCCATAACCTATCGAATTAATGTAAATTTTTTTTCTTTTACATATTTTTTGTAATTTTTTAAAAAAAATATTAGTTTCTTCTGTAATACAGAATGTTTTTTTGTTTAATAAATTATTAAATAAATAAATTTTTGAATTTAAATAATTATTCATATTTTTATGATAGTCTAAGTGATCTCTGCTTAAATTTGTAAACACAGCTGCTTTAAAAGTAATATTATTCAATCTTTTTTGATCGAGACCATGACTCGATGCCTCTATTACCACATTATTGATTCCTCTTTTTTTTAACTCAGAAAGACTCTTATGTAATAGCAATGGGTCTGGAGATGTAAGGTTAGTTTTTTTTTTAAATAAATTTGACTCTATACCCAAAGTACCTATGGAAGCAGCACGTATTTTATTTAATTTAAATAATTGAAAAAAAAAATTAGCAACTGAGGTTTTTCCATTAGTACCTGTTACAGCAACAATATAAGAGGGTTTTTTTTTATAAAAGTTTGAACAAGCTTCAGATAAACTTTTTCTAACATCACGCACCCTTAATAGTGGAATTTGCAAAGCTTTGAATTTGATTTTTGAATCAACAAGGATTGCAGATACTTTTTTCAAGATTGCATTTTGAATAAATTTCGTTCCAGATATTTTGTTTCCCTTAATTGCAAAAAAAATGTCATTTTTTTTTGCTTTTCTGCTATCAAAACAAATACCTTTTACATAAATTTTTCGATATTTTTTCCCTACGGATTTAAGTAGCTCGGGTAAGTACATTTAAAATTTATTGGAAGCTTGTAAATTATTTGTGGCTAAAATTGGACCTATTTTTTCAATAATATTACCTGCAACAATAACTGTATTCCATCCAGCGGTATTGCGTGTTTCTCCTGTGAGCTTGTATCCACTAGAAAATTCATAAACAAAATCTGGTGCAGATTTTGGTTCATCCAACATCACAAGTAATAAATATTGAGGTTTGCTGATTGGAAACAAAGATACAAAAGTATTTATTTTTTTTTCTTTACTATAAGTTCCGTTGATTACCTTACGGGCTGTTCCGGTTTTACCTCCTACTTCATATCCTTTTTTGTCTGCAAATGATGCCGTTCCTTTTTTGTTTGAAATTACTTTTCTCAACATTGAGTTAATTATGTTGCTCGTTTTTAATGATATAATCTGCTTTTTATTTTGTAGCGTAATATTTTTATTTAACAAAATAGTTGGATGAATTTTATATCCACCATTACCAATGATTGCATAAGCTTTTGCAAGTTGCAAAAGTGTGGTGGTTATTCCATGTCCGAATGATGCAGTTTCAAGTGTACATTTTCCCCATTTAAATGGAAGAGGTGTGCCCACTTCTTCCAACTCAAAATTAATTTTTTCAAAAAGCTCTAAAGAATTTAAAAATTCTCTATAATTTTTAACGCCAACTTTTTGTGCTATTCGAATTGCACCAATATTGGATGATCTAACTAATATTTCTTCTGCTGTTAAATCTTTTGGTAATTTATCATGTTCCGAGATTGGCATTCCACCACAAATTATTTGATTTTTTAAATCTTTAAATACTGTGTTTGCTTTTATTGTTCCAGATTCTATACCTGCTGTTAATGTAAATGTTTTAAAAACCGAACCTAACTCATAAACTCCTTTTGTGATCTTATTTAAATAAATTGGATCCTCTATATTCATTCTCTCATTTAGGTCAAAATCAGGAAGTGAGATTAAAGATAAAATTTCACCACTATCAATTTCCATAAGCAATGCGGCACTACCTAACGTTTGAAATATATTATTTCCAGTTATTAATTCTTCTCTAATGATATATTGTAAGTTAGCATCTAATGATAAAATTAGTGGATTTTTAGACTCTGTTAATTTTTCATTAAATGATTTTTCTAATCCCGATATACCCAAATTATCATCGTCTATTTGTCCTAGAACATGACTGAAAAGAGATTCTTGAGGATATACTCTGAATTGTTTTTCATTTAAATCAATGGACTGATTGCCTAAAAGCCATAGTTTTCTCCATTCTGATTCATTTAATCTTTTTTTTATATAAAAGTATTTTCCTACTTTTATTTTTTTTTTTATTCTATCCATATTCATGTTTGGAAAAATCAATCTTAAATTGATTAATAGTTTTCCTTCATCTGTAATGAACTGAGGTCTAATTGCTGCTGAATACAATTTTACATTTCTTGCAAGTAGATTATTATTTCTATCGAGAATATCTTGTCTTCTTAAAAAAACTGAAGGCAGCGATTTATTTGTAAAATAGTTTCCTTTTTTAATTGATGCTAAATAAATAATTTTAGATCCAAATACAAATGCAACAACTAAAAAAATAAAAAAAATAAAAGATACTCTATTTAAAGATAATTTAACTTCGGAAAATTTTGATTGATTTTTATATTCATATTTTGAAGTTTCGTAATCTTCAAAGTAAAAGCCTTTATTCCTCCAAGGGATATGACTATCTGGTTTATTAATTTTTCCTTTTTTATTATGCATGAAAAATTATTTAACTGGTATAGTTGGAATACCAAAAAGTAATTTTACAATTTGTAGTCCCATCCAATTATGAACTTTTTGTGAAACAGCTATTTCTTTTGATCCTTGTGATTGTCTGTTATCAATCTCTTTTGCTATATTTGATTTCTTATTAACCGATTCCTCTGTATTTAATTGACTAACAGTATTGTTATTTTTTGATTTTTTTAAAATAGCTAAATATTTAATAGTTTCTTCTCCTGTGAAAGCATCTCCTGTAATTTGTATCTCAATCTTTTTTGTAATGAGTAATTGTCTGTTATCAATCTCTTTTGCAACATTTGATTTCTTGTTAACCGATTCCTCTGTGCTGAATTGACTAACAGTATTGTCGTTTTTTGATTTTTTTAAAATAGCCAAATCTTTTCCTG
>Ga0207966_1001566_pt1 | contig 12406 bp, 11 predicted proteins | sample Knorr_S23_td_NAD_FD_185611 | JGI IMG/M metagenome (GOLD analysis project Ga0207966, IMG submission 185611) | Marine microbial communities from Southern Atlantic Ocean transect - Knorr_S23_td_NADW_ad_2500m_LV_B (SPAdes) (version 2) | ecosystem: Environmental > Aquatic > Marine > Oceanic | place... | reverse complement strand
TGCGTTGACCACACCCGTGTCAGTCATCCATCTCAGGGTCAGCAACTGCACCCCGGTTGACTGGGCCCTTCCGGGACGGTCTTAGGCCAACTGGGACAGCTACCAGGATTTGCAGCAGTTGACGGTCAAAATTATCGAGGCGCCAGCCGACCTCAAGTTCGACATCTTCTGGGCCACTTCGGATAACGCGAAACTGTTCCAAGACAACCGATACGCCAAAGAAGTCCTCGGGTACGCCCCGCAGGATGGCGTTCGTTAAGCTACCCCCAAGGCAACTGCCTTTATCAAAGGAGCTTGTCCAACAGCGCCATCATTTCGGCGTCCCCTCCTGCTGGCAGCATGTCACCCAAAACAGGGTTCGACGCTGCGAGCCTGTTCACCACCTCGGTATTGGCGGCGCCGATCTTTTCTCTTATGTCAGAGACCATATGGTCTCTTAAGCGATTGCGTGCTCGTGAATCATCGTCATGCCCAAAATAAATCCAGCCAGCATGTCCCAGCCAGAGGAGTGACCGATTGCGACCACAAGCCGTACGCAGTCGAGAATTTTGCATATTGGCCTGCCGGTTAGCATCGCTTCCACCAGGTCATGAAACGGCAACGGCCCCTGCCCTATCGTGAAGTCTGTCAGAATCGCATAGCTTATCTGATTGGTCTGCGACGAAGCATATTCCAACAGGTTGCCAATCGAATCCGTGTCGTGTCTAAATTGGGAAGGATAAGCCGAGTTCAGATGCCACAGGGCAAACAGCATGCCTCCCAGGAAATCGTCACCCGAAGGAGTCAGCCCTGGTCCCAGCCCTATCAGTGGTTTTCCAACCTCGATATCCAGACCGGGCGTCCTATAATTGGAAGATTGTGCTAGCGTTCTTACGCAGTCGCTGGCGACCCGAAGGAACGTCTTCTCATATGCCCAAACGCTGTCGTGCGCCCCTTCTGCTTTATCCTGACCATAAATCATCTTGAGAGTCAGGCCCAGATTCTGGCCGCTATGGATATCCATAACGCCTCGCAGAATTGAAGCGACGTCCAAATCGTCTGATGGGATGACATCGTAGCTGTCTGGGCCTCGACCGTGCCAAACTGAAGCGTCCGAAAACTCGACAATCGTGCCGTCACTGAAGCTCAATTTTTTGCCGTCGCTCCACACTGCTGATCTGGTCGGGATTTTCGATGTTTCCAGGTTCGCCGAGAGAAATCTGGTTTGGGCAGGTTGACCGCTGCGGGCTAGCGCGACAATTTGACCTTGTTCGCCCCTGATATATAGCGCTTTGCTGCCAGACGCTATGACTCGCCCTGTGAAGCCGTCGGCCAAAATGACGGAGGCCTTGGCCCCGATCAGGTCGGCTTTCATCCGTGCGGGGTTGCTCCCCGAAATCAACCGAGAGGAGTCAACATTGGTGAGGTGTAGTGTTGAAGGTGACATCTTCCGTCCGATCAGGGCGTGGGCATTTCTGTGACCGATTTCAACGCAGACGACAGCGCAAGGATCACGCCATCGTCGAATGGAGCGCCCACGAACTGAGCGCCGACGGGTAACCTCTCCGAAGTGAGGCCGGCAGGGACCGAGATCACCGGGAAGCCGATGGATGACCAGGGGATGCAGTTTCGAGACAGGATTATCAGGTACTGGTCGCTTTCCTCGACTTTTGGCGTCGTGACCAGCGCGGTTGGCATCAACAGCGCGTCAAAGTCGTTCAGATGAGCGGCCATCCTCTCCAGGAACTCCGACCTGAACCGCTGGGCGTTCTGGTAGTCCACGGCAGGCACCTTCGACGCCTCGTCCAACTGCTCGAAAACCGGAGTTGTGTACAGCGGTCCAGCGTTCTCAAACGATTGGTGGAACGCCGCTGACGCCACGCGGCCGATGGCCAGTACGAGGCTCGTCGCCAGACGAAAGTCCTCGTCGGAAGGGCCATTAGTTTCGACAATCTCGACGCCGAGCTTCTCTTCGGAGAGGATCAAGTCCGAGGCTCCAACCTCTGTGACCGTATTCGATGTCCTGTTTTTGGCAATCGCCAATTCCGTACGTCGCATGAAGCTAATCTAAAGAAGGCTATGCCCTGCGTGTTGCCTACGTGTTTCACCATTGTTACAAAGATGTAACATGTACCGGTAGCATTTTCATTCCCTAGAAAACAGGAGAAATTTCGATCATGACAAATGACGCTCTACGCACGCTTTTGCCGATCGCAGGCTGGGCCGAAGACCGCGCCAGCGAGGTTGAAATAACAGGCGATTCCGACCCGATATTGCCGACGCCATTTCTCATCGGCGAAACCAGCGCTGCCGCGTTATCAGCGGTGGGCCTTGCGGTCTCCGATTTGTGGGATTTGCGAACCGGGCGTCGTCAGGAAATAGCAGTCGACACTCGGCAGGCAACAGCGTCGCTACGCAGTGGCCATTACATGCAGATGGACGGAGCGCCTGTTTCGTCTGACCGCAATCCCATGATGGGCGTCTATCCAGCAATGAACGGTCGCTGGAGCTATCTCCATTGCAATTTCCCAAACCATCGCGCCGCCGCCCTGAGTGTGCTTGGCGTGGAGGAAGACCGCGAGGCCATGGCCCGGGCGGTCGCCAAATGGGACGCCCTAGAACTTGAGGAAGCGATAATCGCTGCCAACGGCGCGGGAGGCATGGTCCGGACGATGGACGAGTGGGCACAGCACCCACAGGGCGTAGCAGTCGCATCACTGCCTCTACTGGAGATCGTCAAGATTGGCGATAGCCCTTCTGAAAAGCTGCCTGACGGTGACAGGCCGTTGTCGGGCATCCGCGTCCTAGACCTGACGCGAGTTCTGGCAGGCCCGACCTGCGCTCGCACGCTGGCTGAACACGGCGCCGACGTCTTGAAAGTGACCGGAGCCCACCTGCCGAGTATCGGCCACCAGGAATACGACACCGGCCACGGCAAGCTATCGACTCACCTTGATCTGCGTGAGCCGGATGACCTCGAAATAATGCGCGGTCTGGTTCGAGAGGCCGACGTGTTCTCGCAGGGCTACCGACCTGGGACTCTCGCCAAGCGGGGACTCTCACCAGAGGCGTTGGCGGAAATCCGGCCTGGGATCGTGTACGTGTCCCTGTCGGCATTCAGCCACGTAGGGCCGTGGGCGTCGCGTCGCGGATTCGACACGGTAGTGCAGACCGTCAGCGGCATCACCAACCGACAGGGAGAGTTATTCATCGGCGATTCGCCGGGGCCACAATTCTACCCCGTGTCCGCGATCGACTATCTGACCGGCTACCTGATGGCGTTCGGCGCCCTGGTGGCTCTCGCCCGGCGCACAACTGAGGGTGGAAGTTGGCTGGTGCGTGTTTCTCTAGCACAGATCGGACGTTGGCTCGTCGAACGCGGCCAAACGCCGGAAACCAAGCTTCATGACATCCCAGAACAGTTCACGCCAGAAGAGTTGAAGCGCTGGTCGATGACAAGTGACACGCCCATGGGCAAATTGGGCCATCTTGGGCCAGTCGTGCGATTATCCGAGACGCCGCCCCACTGGTCTCGGACCTCGGTGCCTCTGGGCTACAACGAACCGGTATGGCCGGACAGAGCCAAGTAATCATGGCGAGCGCCGAGGATAGCGGCAGCGGCAATGCCCCCGGCGAACATTCCCTGGAGCCCCTCGGAGCGGAAGTCAAGCAGTACCTTGCTGTAGTCACAGGTTACCTGCCAGGCGCTGAAGTGGTTGGTGGACCGAGCCTATCCTCATGCTGAGGTGATTCGCGCTAATAGGGTTAATTTAGCCTTGGCCGTGTCACCAATCGATCAGATGGTTCCGGTAGATACTCAGTCTTCTTTTCGGCATGAATCTGGGCAATCTCGCATTAATGCCTAACTCTGTGTGGAGGACTCGTCGTTGAAGACCGACGTGCCGTCAATCGCCAGGGCGGCACAATCTGCTTCTGAATATCCAAGCAGGTTAACCAGGACATGCTTGCTATCCTGGCCCAATATCGGCCCCGCTTTCCATTCAGACTTATCGAGAATGTTTCCACGTATGGATTGCCCATCGTAACGTTTCAGGCCATTCTCGCCCTCGTCAATGTCCGCGAAGAAGTCGTTGGCTGCCAGATGTGGGTCATTCAGCAACTCCTGGTTGTTGGAAACTCTACCCGCCCGGACTCCGGCCTCTTGCAACTGGGTCATGATACTGACTGTGTCTCGGCTCTTGGCCCAATCAGAGATCACCGCATCGATGTCCTCTTCGAAACGCTTCCTGCCGTCCTGGGTTGAGAATCGGGAGTCGGACAACCTGTCACCGCCGATAACGGAGCATAGAGCCTGCCATTCGTCATTGGTTGTCACTGAAATCGCGACCCAGTTGTCATCGCCATCAGCCCTGTTGACTCCGTGAGGGGCGTGGTCAGGGTGCTCGTTTCCTCGCTCTGTGGGCAGGTGAGATATAGCAGAGTTTGCGACCAGATACTCGCCGATCATGCACACCGGACTGTCTGCCAGCGCCAGGTCTATGTACTGGCCCTTCCCGGTCGCTCGGCTCCTTCGCAGATACGTCATGACGACACCGACCGAGTTCAGTCCCGATACCGGATCAGCGTAGGACATCCCGGTTTGAATCGGCCTGTCCGTTGTGTAACCGAGCATGGACACGACACCTGACGCGGCTTCCGCTGTTGAGCCGAAGGCCGGAAATTCCGCATACGGCCCTTCGGCCCCGTAGCCGGGCATAGCGCACATGACGATGGAGGGGTTCGCTTTCATGATCTCGTCGTAGGTGAGGTTGAGATTGGGCATGACCCTGGGACGGAAATTCTCAATCACAACGTCTGATATGGTCACAAGCTCTAGGAAGATTCGCCGTCCGACCTCCGTATCCAGACGCAGGCCCAGGCTAGACTTGTTGCGGTTCAGTTTCCCGTAAAGACCGCCCATTCTGTCAGCAGGGAGTCGGGGATCGCTGACCTTTATGACTTCGGCCCCGAAATCTCCGAGAATCCTTGTGCCTAGAGGCCCCGCCCAGACCCTGGTAAGATCGACTACTCGAACGCCTTTGAGCGCTCCGCTGGATCGGATGGTTGTGCTCTTTTTTCCGTTCATCGGCCAAGTATTTCTTCGGTGTGTTCTCCTAGCAGGGGCGCTCGTTTGAATTCTTGCAGTGGGTCTGATGTGACGAATGGAAGCGTCGGGTACTTGGCCGTCCCGGCGACGGGATGGTGAATATCCTGAAATAACCCTCTTTGGTTGAATTGTGGATCTGCAAGCACTTCGTGGAGTTCCATAATTGGCGCGACCGGCAGCATCCAGTTTCTAGACGCGTCCAGAAAAACTTCCTCTCTGGTTCTGCCTTTCATCCACTCCGTCATTATTTCATCCACTTCGCCTCTCAACTCGGCAATTTCATCAGGATTATCTAAATCTAAATTCTCGCTCAGGTCTCGGCGACCCAGCATCAGGCATAGCTGTTCCCAAATTGCGACGCTGCCCCCACCAAAAGTCACATACCCATCATCGGCTGGCAGCGTTGAAACGCCCGGCGGGAATCCTCGCCTTGAAAGCGATGATTGTCTGTGTCCGTTCCGCACCCTGACCGCGCCATCCATCTCCAAGGCGATCTGGTGCAGGTTGGTCAGAGTTTCCAGCATGGTCACTTCAACGAACTGCCCCAGGCCGTCTATGTCTCGTTCAAAGAGGGCCATTTGAACGGCGTTGTGGGCGTTCAATCCAGCCAGATAATCCGGCTGGTGTCCGGGGAGCATAAGAGGCTCTTTCGATGGGTAGCCCATGATGGAGAGATAGCCACCCAGGGCCAGTTGGACGATGGGAGTGGACTTCCACCTCGCATACGGCCCAGACAGTCCAAAGGGGGTAACGCAGATTTCAACAAGTCCAGGGTTCTCGGAATTGAATTTTTCGGTGGATAGTCCGGCGCTCTCGCGGTAGTTCACGTCCCAGTCCTCAATGAGGACATCGGCTTTGGAGACCAGGGAGGTGAGGGTGTCTATTCCGGATTCGGTCTCCCAATCAATCAACACGCTCTTTTTGCCCGTATTGTTGTACAGGTAAAGGGCGCTGGATTCTGGGTGGTTATCGTCAGAAAGGAAGGGGGCGATCTTTCTCGACCAGTCTCCTTTAGGGGGCCGTTCGACCTTGATGACGTTTGCGCCCAGGGCGGCCAGCAACCTCCCGCAAAAGGGGCCGGCGACTCCCTGGGCGACTTCGACTACTTCAAGGCCACTGAGCGGCAGGTCATCTGCCTGCCGCTCGCGATTTTTAGTTGGATTCGGCATTAATAAACGAAACTCTTAAGGGCGCACGACGCGCTTTTCTCTCTGGGCGAGCTTTGCCAGCATCGGTTGGGCAAGTTTTACGAAGGTGCAGGCAAGGCGCCGAGTGTCTCTGGGGTCGATGAGGTCCACGACATCACCCTTGTGAGCGGCTCTGAACGGAGACCTCATCTTTAGCAATCTGTTCTCAATCATCTCTCTATGGGCGTCCGGGTCTGGCGCGTTTTCGATCTCACGCCTGTAGGCTGCGGCAACACCACCCTCGATGGGGATGCCACCCCACTCTCCGGCGGGCCAGCCAAATCTGAGGTTCAATCCGTTGGGATGCCCCAGGCTATTGGGCGCGTCTGCCGCAACGCCATATGACTTTCGGACGTTGAACTCCACCTTTGGCACCTTCGCCTCTGCGCTGGCAATAAGCGCCCCAACGCCCCGCCTCATTGTGGCCTTGCGTTCTGCGTGGGAGCCAAGCATGAATCCGGGCATGTCCAGGAATATTACCACAGGCAGATTGAAGGCGTCGCAGAGGTCAACAAAATGCTCGTATTTGTCCGCGGCGTCGCCGTCCATGGCGCCGGCCATCTTGGTCGGATCGCTGCCGATAATGCCGACGCTGTAGCCATCGAGACGCGCAAAACCGGTGATTATCGCGCCTGCCCAGTGTCGTCGCATCTCGAAGAAATCGCCATTGTCCACCACCATCTCGATGAGCTTACGTGGGTCATAGCTGCGTTTTCTGTTGGTAGGGATGATATTCAAAAGCCCCTCGGCCCTGCGGTCAGGCGGGTCTCCGGTCTCCACTCTGGGAGCGACGTCGTTGGTGGTGTTGGGCAGGAATGAGATGAATTTCTTGATCTGATTGAAAGCGTCCTCTTCGTCTTCGGCCTCGTTGTCCACCTGACCGCTCTCGTGAACGTGCATCATGTGCCCGCCCAGTTCCTCTTTGTCAAGTTGCTCGCCAATGGCACGCCGCACCACCGGAGGGCCGGATGGGAAAATTTGCGACTGGCCTTTTACCATCACGGTAAAGTGAGACAGGAGAGCGTGGGCCGCGGGCCATCCGGCAACGGCTCCCATAATCCCGGCCGCGCACGGCACCTGCCGGAGAACCTCGATATTACGCCACCACATGCCCCCGTTAGGCAAACCCATATGCCCCGACGCCTCATCGGATTTCGAGCTGTGGCCAACGCCTTCGATTAGCTGAACGTAAGGTATGCCGTACTGCACGGCCAGGGGCTGAACGAAGTCCGCCGGCACTTTGTGAACATTGTGAGGGCTGCCGCCTGAGATTGTGAAGTCGTCGCCGCCGATGGCAACGGGCCGACCGTCGATTTCGCCAAGCCCCATCACGTAGCCGCCTGGGGAGAATTCGATGAGGTTTCCCTTCTCATCAAACTCAGCCGCCCCGACCATAGGGCCGGACTCTATGAAACTCCCGGCGTCAACCATCTTCTCAATGCGTTCGCGAACTGTGTATCGGCCTCCGAGATGTTGTCTTTCAACCCGCTCCGGGCCTCCCATCTCGCGCCCCAGCCCTCGGATGTATTCGATGTCCTCCACCGCCTTTTCCCAGGACATGCCGGGCTTCCAAGATTCTCTTGTGCGATCAACTGGCATCTATGCCTCCTTGAAATGTAATGACGAGTTAGTCCAGGTCGGATTATACATCTCTAGATTACTGATTCGGTCTGTATGAAATAACAAATCCCCCGATTCAGTGATCTGGGAAATTTTGTTCTACCCTCGTGCCCTTAACAGGCATCATGATAGTTATAGTTATTTCTGTATCTGCGACGAGGGCGCAGGTTGGTCAGATACTGACACCAGGGTGTTCAGTCAGCCTCTTAAGGCAGTCGATCCAAAAAATTCTTGGCGCCGGAGGCCAACCACGGGCCCCACGGAATTCCGACTTACCGAACGCCCTTGCTCTGGTAGTCATCCACCGTCGAATCGTTTACAAGCATACCTGCGGGCTTGCCAACATCGACGATTGTCTTGATGCCCCGATCAACCGCCGCCTTAACGTCGGGGGGGGGGTCTGGCCTGTCAGGATCATGCTCTGGGCCAGGTCGCCGGGAGGGACGTAGAATACGTCGATGTGGTCAACGGTCACGATCTCCTCCAGGCTGTTTATGGCGACGATATCCTCGAAGAGAACGGTAACCAGAGTTTCGTCGTTGGCCTTGTTAACGTAGTCCTCCATGCCGTAACTCTGACGACTTCCAGCCGCGCCGCGATGCCCAATGGGGCCGTATTTGGAGGCGTCCACCACAGCGCGGGCGTCTTCAATGCCACATGCGGCACTATGATGCCCTGCGCTCCCAGATCGAATGTGCGATAGATGACGCCCGGCAGGTTGAGGTCCACCTTGACCACCGACGTCATGTCCCACAGTTCGCAAACCCTGCTCAGGTCTGAGATGTGGCCGAAGTCCACCGGCCCGTGCTCGCCCTCTATGAGAATGGAGTCGAACCCGAACTGCCCCAGAAAATCCACCATATCCGGCGTATCGTGCCCGCCCATGAGCATGGTGGCAACCTCGCCCCGCTCCAGTTTTTCTTCGTCTTGTTCTCTCTCAACTCTGCCATGTAATTTGCTTCGAATGGGAATTTTCCAGTAAAGTGCTATGAGGCTAAATGGAGCACTCTGGATGGCAATTGACACCATCAGCGAGTGGCAGTACAGTTTTGCGAACCCAGTATGGTGCGTTTATGAAAGCACTGGAATCCATCTGGGAAATATCGGCCAACAGGAGGATCAATCTTGATATTAATGGCAAGCGTTCAAAATCTAGAGGAAGCACTGGAGGCCCTATACGGCGGCGCGGACATCGTTGACGTCAAGAACCTCCAGGAAGCGTTGGTTGGATCAGCCCATCCAGGAATCGTGAAGCAGGTCCGCGAAGCGATCCCGCTGGATCGACACGCCAGTGTCACCCTCGGCGTCGTGCCCAACCAGGTGGGAACCGTTGCGATGGCCTGTTACACAGCAGGCGTCCTGAATGCGACCTCCGTTAAGGTCGGGTTCATGAAAACCGAGTACGACGCGGCAGTGGAAATCCTCCTGGCGTGCAAGGATGCATTGGATGGCTTCGAGACCAAGCTCATCGGCTCTCTATTCGCCGACAATCCGTTATACGACGGCCTGGACGCCAGCAACATGGTGCCGCTAGCAAAAGACGGCCAATGCGATGGATTCCTCATCGACACCTTGACCAAGGACGGACGCAACCTGTTCGACTTCATGCCCGAACCACAACTTCGCGAGATCGTCGTCGAGGGCAAGAAACTGGCGAAGAGCACCGCTCTATCCGGTCACCTCCGTCTGGAAGACTTGGACGAACTGGCGCGTATCAACCCTGACATCGTCGGAGTTCGCGGCGCTGTATGTCAGATGGGTGACCGCTCTTCCGGCGTACACAGGGACGCCGTCGCCAACTTCAAACGAGAACTCAATCTGCGCGAGACCGGCCAGATCGAGGTCCGGGAAACAGACACCGCGCTATCCGATGACGGCTGGGTAATTATAGACGGCACAGGCAAGACCTGCGCTGGCATCCTCGCGGCGCTAACATCCCAAATCGGGCAGGACAGCAAGTCATTCATCGAGGTCATAATCCCCGACGTGCTGAACAGTTACGACGTTGTTCTTTGGGCTGAGGAAGGCGAACACAGCGTCGTCACCCAGCGCAAGGACCAGTCGGGCGCGATGCGGATACTGATTCGCCCCTGATTCCAGGCCATCAAGTTTTTTATGGTCTTATACACAAATAGGAACGCCGATTCTCGATTCAAGCGTATCTCGGAAATAGGTGTCTGCTTGTATAGACTCCGTAGCGGCTCAATTCCTCCGCCACACCTTGTGATAGCCAATTCCGCTGAGTATGATGCTCCAAACCCTCACAAAAAGCACCAAGGATGCATTTACCTAATGATGTTGTCATCGTCGCCGTATGGTGTGTCTGAGGGTCGCATGGCTGAGCGGTGACACGTTGCTCTAACTTTAATCAAACCACTCAGAATCCATTGTAAGACATACTCTTCGAGGCAGTCCCACGCATCGTCGTGGTGGTGGCAGGGCGGACTTCGTCCCCAACAATCTTAAACCAGACTCAATCACCGCGGACGTCTACATACCCTTTCCTGTTTCATTTCGGAATTATTTCCTCAGGTTCGCAGTACATGTTCATACCGGTCAAATGGGATTTATGTAGAGTCAGGGCTTGTCCTTCTATGTGCCCAGAAGGAGCCGGTCTTGCCCAGTCGCTGCAACACTTCGTCACGCTGGCTTCTCTGTTTGTTCGCCCATTGGGAGATGAAATCCCCATCGAGCCTGTGCTTAGTCGCCTCGACATTGGCCCAGGTCATCTCATCGTTCAGGGGCAAGCTCCCATCGGCGGAGTCCGGGTTAAACTGAGCCCAGTTCCGCATGTGCTCTTCCGACCGGAAGAAGTTCATCTGCCCTCAAGTTTCGGTGGGTGACGTCGACCCGGGTGCCAGGTTCCTGTGCCCAACTATGGTGGAGGGATTGGCAGCGAGGACCTGTCCATCGCGCATCTGAATGCTGATGCCCTCGTTGCAGTCTAGGCAGGGGGAATCGATACTAAGGGTTTTGCCAGGAAACAGCCAGCTGACCGCCAGCGCGTCCTGTCCTCAAATACCGAACCATTTCTGCTGACCATCCACGGTGATCCGGCAAGGGGTAGGAATGAGAGAAAACGGAGTAAAAGTGGCGATAAAGTCGGTTTCGGGATTCAGTCTTATCCCGGTGGGTACTGCTTCCGTGAGATCATGCAGTAACTGGCGTGCTTCCTCCATGGAGCATCCCAGGCCGGTGGCCAGGTCACTGTAGTGGGCCTGTCCGGTCTCCACCACATGGCTCACGAGGACATGATAGGCCTTATCAAGGGTCTGAGTATCTGCCATTGCTCACCTCTCACTGATGATTGACGCTGGATTTGAGAATCGCTAACAAAGGGCATTGTATACTTCAATCCTGACGAGTCAAGACTCAGGGCTCTACCTGGAGACCTAGAATTCAATTCTCGCGCATTGGCGGGCAGCTTTATCTGATTCCTGCAATGCGTTGGCAGCTGGAATACAACGGCGAAATCCTGCCATTTAAGTTGTTTTGTATTCCTAGTATCCAACTGCAGGGAAACTCGACCCCAATTTATTTGGTGGAATCGAATTTGAAGAGACTTGTATACAGTGTCTGCGTTATCCGATATTTCCCAAGTAGCATTGCGTCCCATTGTTGCTGAATGCCTACAATCCGGAATTTACGGCTCCTGTATGATCGTTATGATGTGGAGCGATCGCCGCAGTTCGAGAGAGTCAATTAACCTGGCTCACCTTGAAGCGTATAGCTAGACCCTACCAGCCGTAGTCCCGCCGTCTACCATATACACGCCGCCGTTGCAGTAGCTGCTTTCATCGCTGGCCAAAAACATCATTAGTTTGCCCACTTCCTCCGGTTCTCCGTATCGACCAAGCGGGTTGCCCTCCACCACCGCGTTTTGCGCTTCTTCGACTGTCGTATAGCCCTCTCCACCTTTAGATACCCGCTGCTCTTCTATTGACCGCATCATTCGGGTATGAATCGGCGAGGGATTCACAGTGTTCACGCGAATGCCCATAGAAGCACCCTCCAAGGCCGCCGTGCGCATCAGTCCGATCACAGCGTGTTTGCTGGCTGTGTAAGGTGACATACCAACTGTGCCTTGAACACCAGCAGCCGATGAGGTGATTACGATACTACCTCCTCCACGTTCACGCATCAAAGGCATGACGTACTTAAGGCCCAACCACACGCCCCTCACATTGACGGACATGACCTTCTCGAACATTTCGACAGGAGTGTCAATTATCGAGTTGATTTCTCCTTCGATTCCCGCGTTGGCGATAAATATGTCAACGCCCCCGTGACGTTCAACCGCAGCATTGACGAAGCGTTGCACTTGGTCAGGCTGAGTAGTGTCGGCCACGACGTAACTCACGTTTTCATCAGCGATGGATTGCACAACGTCCTGTAACCCCGACTCGTCAAGGTCGACCAAGATGACGTGTGCGCCTTCTTCTGCAAAAAGCTTCCCCGTCGCCCTGCCTATTCCTCCAGCTCCGCCTGTTATTATGGCTGTTTTGTCCGTAAG
>Ga0207966_1001565_pt1 | contig 12420 bp, 14 predicted proteins | sample Knorr_S23_td_NAD_FD_185611 | JGI IMG/M metagenome (GOLD analysis project Ga0207966, IMG submission 185611) | Marine microbial communities from Southern Atlantic Ocean transect - Knorr_S23_td_NADW_ad_2500m_LV_B (SPAdes) (version 2) | ecosystem: Environmental > Aquatic > Marine > Oceanic | place... | reverse complement strand
CCGGCGCCACCGCTCAACGAGCAACTCCAGCGACACCGGTCAGTCGTGATACGTGCCTGAATGGCTTCACTCGCATCAGCATCTCGCCACTTTACTGGCCTGGATTGATGCCGGTCTCCGCCGCCCACGCCTGGAGCCCTCGACGGAAGGCCAGAGCGCCCATCGGAGCGACGACCGCCTCTAACGCTTCCAGCACCTCACGTGGAGTGGCGCCCTCTCTGAAGGCCAACCGCACGTGTTCCTGAATCTGCTCGACGTCTGCTCTGAGGGCGGCTTCGACAACCACCTGGAGCAATTCTTTCGTCTTGCGGTCCAACATTCGTTGGCCGGTGTAGGTGGCTTCGATGAACGCATTGTACTTGCCGAGCCATTCGAAGTCTGCCGCCGCCATGGTTCGGTGCATCTCAAGCGTGTAGCCTCGGGTGCGCTCCGATTCTTCCAGATATGCTTGGGCTTCTTCAGTCAACTCCATAGACTCGTCTTGGTTCATCTCTGCCTCAATTCAAGAATTGCTCGGTGTCGTCGTCATATTCGGCCAGCCTGGTTACCTGGGCTATCAGGTCTGATGAGGGTTGATTGCCGAGGTCTGACGGAGCCACGCCATCTCTGAGCGCTTTCAACGTGTCATAGGTCGCCTTGACCGACGCCATAAAGGGCATGTGTCCCTGAAGAGCCACGCGAACTCCATGAGAGGCCAGGATTTCTCTGTCGCCCAGCGCTCCGCCTCCTCCGCCCATCAAAATCGGGATGCTGATCTCGGAGCGGATTGCCGCGAGGTCGTCCACCGAATTGATGCCGCCTGCGAAAAACAGGGCGTCGACCCCCACCTCCTGATACGCTTTCGCTCTGCGAATCCCCTCTTCGAGACCTTCGATGGCGCATGCGCTTGTGCGGCCCGCGACGACCAACGATGGGTCTTGACGTCCGGAGAGGGCGGCTTTCATCTTGCCGACTCCCTCCTCTATCGAGATAAGCTCTGGACTGCTGGAACCGAAGGCCCTGGGAAGCAGAGTGTCCTCGATGGTAAGCGCGGCGACTCCCGCAGTCTCAAGCTCCTCGACGGTGCGTTTGACGTTCAGTGCGTTGCCGTAACCGTGGTCAGAGTCCACCATCAAGGGGAGTGTTCCGGCACGGCAGATGCGATGAATCTGTTGGGCGAACTCTGTCTGCGTCAGGACGATGTAGTCGGGAGCGCCAAGCACCGTGGCCGACGCGATTGAGCCGGCGAACATCATAACCTCGAACCCCACGTCTTCGGCGATGCGAGCCGAGATCGCGTCGAATACTGACCCCGGATGCACGCATTTGTCACCCTCAAGAATTGCTCTATATGCCTCGCGGCGCGCCGTCAGGTTCATGATAATAATCCTCTCGGTTTGTGGTCGAAAATACGCGGCCCATTCTAACATCTTTTTCCGGCGACATTGTGGCCGTCGAGGCTTTGACAGGGCGGCGCTCGGATTGTATCGTAGCCCCCAGCCACAGAATCGGTAGGAGGAATGCATTGACCCAGGTAATGATCGTTGTGTTTGATGGACTTCAGCCATCCCAGGTGACGCCGGAGTTAATGCCCAATCTCGCTCAATTCGCCTCTGAGGGCGTGATCTTCAGCAAACACCATCCCGTGTTCCCGACGGTAACACGAGTCAACGCAGCCACACTGGTCACGGGACGCATATCTGGAAGCCACGGTCTTGCCGCAAACACGTTGGTCGCGCGGGACTTTGACGACGATCGGGTCATTCAGGCAATGCAGCCTCATTTGGATGCGATGTCGCAGGCCGGCGTTCCAATTCTGTTCACTCCGACGCTGGCCGAATTATTGTCCCAACACGGTCAGGAATACACAGCGATAGGTGTCGGAACTAGTGGCAACGCCTATGTCCATAATCCCAGGGCTGAAGAAGTAGGCGGAGCGACCATCCACCCAGAATTTACCCTACCTGCTTCCCTGAACGACCGTTTGATCTCTCGATTTGGCCCCTGGCCCGACGAGGCGCGGCCCAACACTCCGAGGTTCGCCCACGCCTACCGCATTATGACGGAGCATGTGCTGCCAGAGCGACAGCCTGCCGTTGCGCTAATGTGGTCATCTGAACCAGACAAATCTCAGCACTCAGCAGGCGTGGGTTCCGAGCTTGCATGCGTGGCGCTCGGAGAGGCAGACGCGAAATTTGGCGAGCTAATTCGTTGGCTCGACGACAACGGCAACTCGGATGGAACTGACGTGATCGTTTTGTCAGACCATGGATACTCGACTATCACAGATCGAATCGACTTGGACGCCGAATTGCCTGCGGCAGGCTTCGGTCCCGATGACGTGCTGATCGCCACGAACGGCGGATGCGCCCTGTTCTACGTGACTGACAACAACGCAGACATCGCAGATCGGCTAGCACAATGGTTGATGGCCCAACCCTGGTGCGGTGCGTTGTTGGCCTCGGACTCCGTGGGACAAATTGAGGGCACTCTGCCCACGTCGCTCGTTGGGATGCAAGGCGCCAGAGGCCCGGAGCTTGCCATGTCCTTCCGATGGGATTCGCGAATCAGCGAAAACGGATTCCTCGGATTCGCGTATTCGACCTCCGCGAGCGCAGGACTGGGACAGCACGGCTCCATGAGCAAGCATGAACTTCGGAACACCGGAATCGCCAGAGGACCGAGTTTCAAGCGCGGCGTCACGATTGACTCACCATCTGGAAACATCGACATCGCCCCGACCATCTTGGAAATTCTTGGATACGATGGCGGCGAGTCGATGGACGGTCGAGTCCTTGAGGAGGCTTTGGTCTCCGGTTCTGGGGCCGTCGAATCGTCAACTGAGACACATGCTGCCGAGCGGAAGCTATCGTCCGGCGTATTTCGACAGCAGGTGACGCTCTCAACAGTCGGCCAAACCGTCTACGTCGACGAAGGAAACGCTGAGTTCATTTCCGCCTGATTCGACGCTATAGACACAATATCAGGAACACGATTTGCCCATCGAAACACGAGGAGATCATTTCATCATGGCTAAAGTGCACGTAATCGGAGCCGGAACGCCGACGCCGACACCCACCAGATTCGGATCTTCGTTCGTGGTCGAGACCAGCGGTGAGCAGATAATGATCGATTGCGGCCCCGCCGCCACCGCCAAAATGGTGCAGGCTGGTCTTTGGCCCACAGACATCGACTACCTGTTCTTCACTCACCACCACTTCGACCATGACATCGACTATCCCTGCTTCCTGCTGTGCCGCTGGGACCAGAGCATCGGCGAGGAGAACCAACTTCAGGTCTATGGCCCGAATCTGACCGAGAAAATAACCGAGGGCATAATAGGCGAAAAGGGCCTATTCTCCCATGACTGGAAGGCCCGGGTCGGCCATCCTTTGAGCCAGTTAGTGTACCAAAATCGGGGCGGCGTTCTGCCCAGACCTGCCCCGGACGTGTTTGCCAAAGACGTCACAGCAGGAAAAATATTCTCAGGCAAGGACTGGGAAGTGACCGCGGCCGACGCAGAACACGTTCAGCCGTTTTTGGACTCGCTGGCCTACAGACTCGACACGCCGGATGGCAGTATCGTGTTCACCGGAGACACCCAACCTTGCGACTCGGTGACCCAACTCGCAAAAGACGCAGAGGTGATGCTCTGCATGTGCTGGGACGACCAGGAGGTCATGGACGAGAACGGCGAGGCGTCATTCCAGTGCGGGACGACTGGGGCGGCGAAGATGGCACAAGAGGCAGGAGTCAAAAAGCTGGTTCTGGTTCACATAGGGCCGCACTTGTCTGGCCATCCAGTCATGGAAAAGGGCATCGGCGATGTCAAAAAAATCTACGACGGAGAGTTGCTGTTCTCCGAGGAACTGATGTCGTTTGAGGTCTGATCTTCGTCGGCGCTGGCGTTCCGCATGGCCTCCCACTCGTGACGCCACACCTCCATGTTCACGAAGTCGAGACCAGATCGGCGAACCTCGCGCACGTCCTGGAATCCCGACTTTCGGAAGCTGCTCCGCGCCCGTTTGTTCCATGTGAGGGTGTGCAGATACACGCGCTTGAACGCGTAGGCGGTGAACATATGGTCAAGCAGCAAACCGACGGTCTCGGTCCCGTATCCCTGGCTCCAGTACGCCTTGTCTCCGATCATTATGCCCAGCTCGGCCTCGCCTGAACGAAGGTCGATGTCGTAGAACATGCAGTTACCAATGTGCCGGCCTTCGACGGTGTCGACAGCGAGGCGTTTGGAGCGGATTCCAGGCAGAGAAAGTTCTTCTTTGGAATATCGCGCGAAGTCCTCGTAGGCCATGTTCAGAGGGCGCGTGGCGTCGAGTTCGGCCAACTCTGGGTCGATTCGCCAGGCGTAATCGTCTTTGACGTCTTCGATTTTCTTCTCGCGAAGGACGATTCTTGGGCCGGAGATCAACACGCCATCACACTCCGACTCTTCCTCAGGACTTCTCCTCGACCAAGGAAATGCCTTTTTGAACAATTTTCACCTCGTTCTCGTAGGTGAGAGAATCTAGCGCTTCATCAATCGGCAGCCACTTTACGACATCAAATTCATGGTCGTGCAGGGACATGTCTCCGCCGACAGCAGTCATCAAGTAGAAATGGACCATTTTGTGGCAACGAGCGCCATCTTGGGCGCGAACGAACCAGTACTCGATTGAATCGATGAATTTCTGTTCTTCGACTTCGAGACCGGTTTCTTCTTGCACCTCCCTCAGCGCTGTCTCCAACTGAGTCTCGTCGGACTCCGGCGTGCCTTTGGGCAAACCCCAAATCGGCGGGTAGTTGCGTCCACACAGGGCAATATCGAATTTCCCGTCGCGGAACCGATATACCACTCCTCCAGAAGATTCCAACTTTTGGACTCGTCGTTTTCTTCTCATATATTCCTTGCCAGTGCCTGCCTGTACAAAATCCATTCTAGGCGTGGATTCTGAGCGAGTCAAGCGACCGGTTGCCAATTTACTGCTGTGTTACCTTAACATCCTTGACCCTTGTAACAGAACGACAACAATCGGAGGACTGAATTGCCTAACAACGAATCCGAGTTCAAAGGCCGAGTCGCCATAGTGACAGGCGCAGGTAGAGGCATGGGCAGGGCGGTGGCCCACCGTCTGGCGGCAGGCGGCGCGAAATTGGTCGTGAACGACGTTTCCCAGCAGTCGGCAGAATCCGTGGCAACGGAACTAAGGGGGCTGGGAACCGAGGCTTTCTCAGCTCCGGGTGACATCTCGAAGAGTACTGACGTCAACGATATGATGGACACAGCGATCACGAATTTCGGGGTTGCGCACATACTGGTTAACAACGCCGGAATATTACGGCCAACCGCGGTTATCGACATTGAAGAGGACGAGTGGGATTTGGTGGTGAGCGTCAATCTGCGCGGGACGTACCTCTGCTCACGGGCGGCGCTTCCAACGATGCGAGAGGCGGGTTGGGGTCGCATCGTGAACTTTTCGTCCACCGCAGGCAAGAACGTCAGCACGGTGGGCGGGGCGCATTACACCGCCGCCAAAGCCGGTATCTTGGGTTTCACGCGACACCTGGCAAAGGAGGAAGCAGGCTACGGCATCACCGTGAACTCCGTGTGTCCCGGACTCATCGACACCGAAATGGTTCGGACCACGATAGACCCTGAACTGACTAAAGCGTACGCGGCCAGCTTCCCGATTCCGCGACTGGGTGAACCGGAGGAAGTCGCCGAGCTTGTGGCATTTCTTGCGTCCGACAGAGCGGCGTATATTACGGGCGCGTCGCTGGACATTAACGGCGGGGACTTGATGATCTGACAATGTTGATTCGAGGCCAACCCATCTCCACCGCGGCAACTTGCCATGAGCGTGCGCGTGCGATATTCTAGGCCCTCCTGAGGCATCTGCTTCTCAGGCGCCATTTTTGTATCTTAGAACTCAAAAACCTTACAAGGAGGTCAGGTTCAGCATGGCTGATATGTCTAAAACGGTCGCCATAGCAGGCGTAGCCGAGTCCGACGAAATCGGGAGAGTGGAGGGCAAGTCCTCGCTCCAACATCACGCAGAGTCCGCGTACAACGCCCTAGAGGACGCTGGCATCAAAATGAGCGAAGTGGACGGCCTACTGTCTGCTGGTTTCTCAACTCTGACGCTTGCCGAATACATGGGCATCGAACCGAAGTACACGGACACCACGGCGGTGGGCGGCTCGTCGTTCATCATCCATATCGCCCACGCGATGGCGGCGATCAATGCCGGATACTGTGAAGTCGCGCTCGTGACCCACGGTGAGGCCGGACGCAGCGCGAGGAGTCGCGCGGGTGGCAATGCCTCCGAACCTACGCCACAATTTGAAACCCCTTATGGTTTCATAGGCGCGCCTGTCAATTACGCGTTGGCCGCTCGACGCTACATGCACCAGTACGGTGAGGATCGCACTCGCCAGGCGATGGCAGAGATCGCAGTCTCCACCCGTAAATGGGCGCTCATGAATCCGAAAGCCTACATGAAGGATCCTATGACCTTCGACGACTACCACGAGTCTCGTTGGGTCGCGTGGCCCTTCCACCTGTTTGACTGTTGTCTTGTGACTGACGCCGGCGGGGCGTACGTCATTACCAGCGCCGAACGGGCCAGAAGTCTGGCGAAAAAGCCGGTCTACGTCCTGGGAGCGGCCGAGGGTCACGATCACGGGATGATCAGCACGATGCCTGATCTGACCCGCACCTGGGCTCGATACAGTGGGCCCAAAGCCCTCGATATGGCGGGACTAACTCACGACGATATCGATCTCGCGATGATCTACGACTCCTTCACCTACACCGTCCTGGCGACTCTGGAGAGCCTCGGATTCTGTGGACCTGGAGAAGGTCCCGAATTTGTTGCCAACCAGCGCACCGCCCCGGGCGGCGACTTCGCCCTGAACACCAACGGCGGCGGCCTGTCCTACACCCACTCTGGCATGTATGGCATGTTCCTGGTGCTTGAGGCGGTCCGACAACTTCGAGGCGAGACCGGAGACCGGCAACTGGATAACCCCAAAGTCGCGATGGTCCACGGAACAGGCGGTTCGCTATCGTCGACCGGAACCACCATCTTGGCTGTTGACTGATGTAGGGTATTGCCGAACGTTAGGCGGCTAACTTCACATCAATTTTTGGGCAAATTCACAAAACAATAATAGGACCAGGAGCTAGGAATGACATCAGGATATAATAAACCCGTGCCGGTTCCTCAAGGGGAGTCGGACTACTACTGGGAGAAAGCCAAAGCCCACGAGCTATGGCTTCGCCAGTGCGACGACTGCGGAAATGCCTACTTCTACCCCAGGGACATCTCGCCGTGCTGCTTCTCCAAGAACACGTCCTGGATACAGGCCAGCGGCAAGGCGACGCTGTTTACCTTCGCCATCGTGCATCGACCGCCGCACCCCGGATTCCGGGAAATAGCGCCCTATGTAACGGCGATCGTAGAGCTTGAGGAAGGACCAAAGTTCCCAACCAACATCGTGATCGACGACCCGACGCCAGAGAATCTTCAGATCGACATGGCGTTGGAAGTGACATTCGACGACATCACCGACACCATCGCCCTTCCGAAATTCAAGCCTGCGTAGTTCAGGTCAATCGACAGTGTGCGGGTCTCACGACCCGCACACTGTTCACTTTCACCGCGATCATACGCGACCAACCTCAGCACGTTTCACGTTTTACGGCCCGCTCAGGCTCAACGGCGCAATGGAAATTTCGTATAAGCAAAGTGGTCTCTCGTAAAGTGTGCAGAAAAGGCACGTATCGCGAGAAATTCCGCGAAAGACAAAGTAGCTGCATTACCTGGCGAACTTAAGAAAAAATGAGCAATGGCGCCAAAGGCGGCGAATCGATAACTTAGATGGCTGGCAAGCTGGGCTTGGACTATAAAGTAATTCAGACATACCTTTGGCAGTCGGGAACACTTCCATGACAAGGGGCCAAGAGCATAATCACCCGTCGGGTGAGATCTGTCAAAACTTCTAGGAAACAAGCTGATCGCCACAGACTCGCAACGGACTAGGGCAAGCGTCGGCAACATCGGATGGTGGTCGCCCGCCCTGGCATGCAATCATTTTTACCGCGGGCTACTCCTCAGGATATGGCTGTCCGAACTTTCCGTCGTGGGCCATTTCGCCCAAGGCTTTGCGGTCTCGGCGACGGCCACCTCGCATATTGTCTGGTCTGAACCCGAAGGGCAGAATCGTGATTAACTCCAGGCCGTTCGGGATGCCGAGAATATCTTTGACCTTGCGGTTTTGTTCTTCCACTCTCAATCCTACGAAACACGTTCCAAGGCCTTCTTCCCACGCCACAAGCTCGATCTGCTGAAGCGTGCGCCCGGCGTCTAATTCCGGTCTGTCCGCGTCACCCTCCATCGCGATTGCGATAGCCATCGGCGCGTCGGCGACGAAGTTTCCGCTGGATGCTATACCCCCAATTTCGCGCAGAGTGTCGCGGTCCCGAACGACGATGAAGTGCCATGGCTGGAGATTCCGAGAGCTTGGCGCCCACTGTGCCGCTTTCAGCAGTTTCATCACGACATCATCGGGAACAGGATCGGATTTGTATTGCCGGACGGTTAGGCGGGTTTTGACAGCATCGTAGACTTCCACATTGGCCTCCATGTTGTTTAGCGTTCAAATTCAGTAACAGCTTACATCGCGGGTCAAGCTCTGCCAGTCTGGGTCGAGTGTGCGTGACGCGAGAGTCATATCGAACCAAAATATAGTCGATGAGTCATCGGGGGAGGCGGTCTAAATGCCTGTCGCCGTTGGATGTCAACCGTCACTCGTCAACAACGATGGACAGAAACAAAGTATTGTGCCAATATTTCGCGATCATGGCGTAAATTTGGTGGCGAGTTGTTGAGCGACGTCTTCGGTTCACTCTCGACTGATCCGGTCTCCAAACAGCCAAAGCTGTGTGCTGCCCTGATAGGCTACTGATCGTCGAATAGTCCAGTCGCCATCACTCGTCTGCGAAACCATTAAGGTCGCGCAGAATGGTCGATCATATTTGGCAACATCGAATAAATGTCTCCGGTTGCAAAGGAGAGTTAATCTGTGTCGACGAATGAAATCAACCATTTGTTTTTTGCGCGTCACGGAGAGAGCGAGCATCAAGTCACGGGCTTGACGGGTGGATGGACCGACACGCCGCTTACAGGATCAGGAAGAGATCAGGTTTCCGCCACCGCCGTTTATCTTCTAGCGCGGGCTTTTCGAACATAGGTCTTTACTGCAGTGATCTTCAACGAACAATGGAGAGCGCTGACATCATTGGATCGATATTGGGATGCACGCCTGTGCCTTTGGCAGAACTCCGTGAACTCAATAACGGTGATGCTGCGCAGTTGACTCGATTAGAAGCAGCCAGGATACAGAATCCTGAACCGAAATCTGAAATGTCAGACTGGCGACCATATGCCAATACGGAGACTTGGAGAGAGATGATTCAGCGCACTTCGTCAGCGCTTATGAAGATCCTGAGTTGCGATGCTAAAACGACGATAGTGGTTGGACACGGTAACTCTGGCCAAGCTCTGATCCAAGCGCGGCTAGAACTGCCACTTGAATTGGAAGTGTCCTTCCAGTTTGATGTAGCGAGTGTTACCGAACTCCGTGTAAATCAGTGGGGCGAACGAGAAATCGTAAGGCTGAATTCCATCCACGATTCTTGATACCTGATCCGGTTAAACTACTCTGCGCTCTGGTCTGAAGTAAAGGGTGTGGCGTTCTCGATCTGGTGTAATATGAACGTAGATACGTCAATCTGGAGCTTCCGACACTTGCCGTTGATCTTGTGCGATTCGAGGTTCGGCAACGCCATATCCCACGGGTGGAAAAGCGCCGCTTGCCTGTTTGGGGTTGTCGCAATAAGCTTTGGGTCGTACAATCGGCTGCGGTCATCCTAGGATCATGGGCGAGAGAGGCAATGGCGTCGTCAGAGGCACAGATAGCGCGCAGACACAATCGGACGTTCATACTCAGCAGCATGTCTGTTGGGCACGGAATCGAGCACCTGTTCGACCAGGGACTTCCGGTGCTGATGCCTACAATCTCCTCGCATTTTGGCTTGTCGAATATTCAAGTGTCGGTGGTGCTTGCCTTTCGTTTCGCTGGATTTGGAATCGTCAACCTCGGCGGCGGCTTGGTTGTCGATATGCTGAAGCGGTACTGGGGTATGATGCTGGCCGGATGTATGTTTGCCGCAGGCGTTCTATTTACTTTGGTCGGCATATCACCGAATTTCCCCATTTTGTTGGTCACGACATTTTTCGCTTCGATCCCTGGAGCTTTGTGGCATCTGCCTGCTGCGGCTTCACTGTCTCAGTTATTCCCAGACCGACGAGGCTGGGCGATCTCCATCCACGGTTTCGGAGCCAATTTGGGGAACGTGGCTGGGCCGATTATGGCGGCGGCGATTCTCGGACTTGTCGGCTCCTGGCGGAGTGTGCTGTTCATCTACGCTGTTCCCGCTTTCATGATGGGAGTGTTCGTGTGGTGGTCTCTTCGAGACATCGGAAAGGGTGGAGACGACCCGCCGACGGAGTTCAGCGCGCACCTCAGAGACACTTTTGGAATCATGAAAAACCCGGTGGTCCTACTGCTAGTGGTTGCCGCGATATTGCGAGGTATCGGCCTGGACGCGGTGTTCGCGTGGTCGCCATTTTACCTGGAAGAAGAACTGGGCAAGGGACACTTAAGTGCCGGCATCCACTACTCACTGTTGACCGGAATGGGCATAATATCGGCTCCAGTGATGGGCATGATTTCTGACCGTTTCGGCAGGAAATCCGTGCTCGTTCCGGGATTTTTGTTGGCGGCGGCCTTCTCCCTGGTCACTGTCATTGCCGGCGAAGGTGTCATGCTGATGGTGGTGTTTTCGGGTATGGGGTTGTTCAGCTTTGCGCTGCACCAAATTATTCAGGCTGCGGTGTTGGACGTCGTTGGGAAGGGGACTGAGGCCGCGGCGGTCGGACTGATATTCGGCATAAACGGAATCCTGGGCGCGGCGTCGCCCTTCCTGGGATTCTTGGTAATCGACAATTTTGGAGGGTACGGCGCAGTCTACTACTACGCTGGAATCCTCACAGCGCTGTCGGCGCTCCTAACGCTGTTCGCGCCGATGAAGATGGCTCCCCGCCAGATGGCTTGAGAATCGTGTTTTCGTCGAACCGAAACGAAGAATCAAATTTGTGCGTGATGAACAAAGATGGCTCGAGCTTAATGAAACTGACAGACGATTTTGACTTTGAATGGTGGCCGGATTGGTAACCGATAATCGGGTGTGCATTTGAACAATCACAGTAGACGGTTCAAGCCTTCAAAAATTCCGCGAACTTAGTTGGCCGCGTCCCTTTGTAGCGCATCTCGAACAGCCTCACCCACCTGAGCCGTCGAGCTTGAGCCGCCGAGGTCGGACGTCACGGTCCCGCTCGCGATTGTCGCTCGCACCGCGCGTTCGATGGCGTCTGCCGCCTCGGGGTGTCCCTTGTAGTCCAGCATCATCTTGGCGGCCATGATTGCGGCCATCGGATTCGCGATGCCCTGACCTATGATGTCCGGCGCGGTGCCGTGCACAGGCTCAAAATACGCGAAGTCCTTCTCGGCGTTGAAACACCCTGCAGGAGCTAGGCCGCGACTGCCCTGTACCGCTCCTCCGACGTCACTCAGGATGTCTCCCGCCCGGTTTTCAGCTACCACGATGTCGATCAACTCTGGCGCCGTAATCATGAGGTAAGCCATTGTGTCAACATGGACGTGCCGAGGCTCTATGGCCGGGTGTTGAGCCGACACTTCTTCGAACACGCGAGACCAAAGTCCGTTGGGCAGGCCTTTCTCAGCGACCGCAACTTGCTTGCGGCCTTGCCGTTCCGCGAAATTGAAAGCGAACTCGATCACGCGACGGACGCCGCCGTATGTGTTGTATTCGGGCCGAATCTCGCTCTCTAGAGGGGTTCCGACCTTGAAATTGCCCCCGGTTCCGCTTTCGTATCCTTCGGTGTTCTCTCGGATGACCACAAAATCTATGTCGTCGCTAGTTTTCCCCTTGAGAGGGCTGAGGTCATCGTTCAGCAGCCTGCATGGCCGAACATTGGCATATAGGTCCAACCCCCTCCTGAGGCCTCGCAGGACAGCCTGAGCGCTTTCGCCCGATGGAACGCGAGGGTCGGTGCCGCCAGCTCCGAAAAGCGCTGCGTCAAATGTGGCAGGCAACGCCGTGATGATATCGTCGATGTCCTCGGGAACCACGCTGCCGGTTTTTAGGTAATGCTCCACTCCGTAGTCGAAAGTTTCGTAATCGAGGGCAAATTCGTAAAGCTCGTGAGCTGTCTCCAGGGTCTTGACCGCTTCGGGCATGATCTCGTGGCTGATGCCGTCACCAGGTATTACTGCGATTCTGACCATCCGAAGTCCTCC
>Ga0207966_1001561_pt1 | contig 12446 bp, 11 predicted proteins | sample Knorr_S23_td_NAD_FD_185611 | JGI IMG/M metagenome (GOLD analysis project Ga0207966, IMG submission 185611) | Marine microbial communities from Southern Atlantic Ocean transect - Knorr_S23_td_NADW_ad_2500m_LV_B (SPAdes) (version 2) | ecosystem: Environmental > Aquatic > Marine > Oceanic | place... | reverse complement strand
CTACCGAAATGCAGAACTGAATGGATGACTGAGTGCCCGAGCACAGGGTGGGGAATACTCGAAGATTCTGCTTGTCTAAGCAGAAAATGAACGACTCACTGAGTGCTCGGGCACAGGGTGGGGTGCCGACGATTTCTGACATTCATCACCACCACATCGTTTGATAGAGCGCCCCATGAGTGGGAGACCATGCGAGCACTCTTCGGCCTGACCGTCGCCCTTCTCCTGCTGTTCGCTGGATGCATTGGAGGTGGTCAGGATTCACCTGATCCTGGATTCACGGAGCATGTGTTCACGTCCAGTTTCGAGCCTGATGTGTCGATTATCGATGTGAATGACAAGTATGCGGACATCATAGGTTCAGATGGACTTGATTGGGAATCTGATCTGGAAGACAACGGTTCGTTCGGAAACTTTCGCATCTTCTACGAAGGAGGGAACGCGAGTCAGCGTAGCGCCAGCATCATTGAACATCAAGGGGAGCATGTCCTTGAGTTCCGTCTTGCTGAAGCGAACGTGAACGATGGGGAGAAAGGGCGTGTCTCCACATCCTTGACCAACAATCACAACCTCACTCATTTCACCTACAGCATCGGTGTGAATCTGACCGGTGCTTTCGACCTCATATCACCAGCCGAAGGTCGTCTCACCTGGATGACGATCGCCGAATTCTGGAACGACAAAGCCCAGACAGAACATGCATTTCGAATCACACTCTCGATCAACAAGCAGGAGGCAGCAGCGAATACGCCCCTTTCATGGGCCTTGCAGGGTCAAACCCAGAACCCGTCAACCCTCCTATGGGATGATGTTTGGACTGAGACATCCGATGAGTCAGTCCCCATCCACAACTGGTTCACGCTACAGGTGGTGATGGTGGAAGGTGATGCTGAGCATGGGCAGGTTTTGGTCAAGAAAGACGAAACCATCCTCTTCGATGTGCACAATTGGACCCATCATCCGGAGGATGCGACACCAGGAGGATTTGACAATCTGAATCTGATGAAGCTGTACACCGCTGGTGAGGTTCTCTCGATGTTGCCCGAAGGGAGCGCGTTCGTCATTCTGTGGGATGATTTCTCACTGGCAACGAATGAAGTGTCAATTCCTTGAGCCCCGACACTTGGTGCTGTGTCATGCGTTGAGGAACTCTTCGACAGCCGCTTTGACATCCTCGTCGGGCATCAGGCGGCGCTGGTTCTTGGCGATCTCGAACATGTGCTCCACCAGTTCGTCGGTCTGCTCGTAGCCGTTCTCCTTCAGCCACCAGACGATGTTCGAGCGCCCCGACATGTGCCCCACGCGGATCTTCTGCTGCAGACCGTAATCCCCGGCGGGAACCCCGGAGTAGATGCGGTCTGCCAGCCAATGGTCGCCCTTCTTCATCGCCTTGATTACCGCCGATGCGTGCACTCCGGTCCCGGTCTCGAAAGCGTCGCCGCCGAACACAGGATAGTTGCGCGGAAGGGCCACCTCGACGTATTCGTGTGCCTTGAGCATGTATTCGTTGAGCAGGGTGAGGTCGTTGTCGATGACCCCCATGAGGCTCAGGTTCACCAATGTCTGGTCGAGCGGCGCGTTGCCCGCTCTCTCTCCGATGCCCAAGGCAGTTCCATGGATCACATCCGCCCCTGCCTCGGCCGCAGCCAGGTTGTTCGCTACCCCGAGTCCTCGGTCCTGATGCCCGTGCCAGTTGACCTCGATGTCGCTCCGGCTCACACCGGCGTCCGGGATGACCTCGTTCTGGATGAATCCGAGAAGTTGCTTGACACCGTTCGGAGTCACGTGCCCGCAGGTGTCGCACACGCAGATGCGGTCGGCGCCGAGTTCGATGGCGCGCGTGTAGACCTGCTTGATATCCTCCGGTTTGGAGCGGGTGGTGTCCTCGGTCACGAACATCACGGGGATGTCGTTGTCGACGGCGAACGTCACCGCCTCTTCGGCGGTCGAGAGGATGCGCTCCATCGTCCAGTTCTCGGCGAACTGCCTGATCGGGCTCGTTCCGAGGAAGGCGCTCGCCTGGATCTGCATCTCATGCTTCGCCTGCAGGTCGACCAGCGGCTCGATGTCGGATACGACGGTGCGCACCGCGCAGCCGGGTCGAATCTGGTAGCCGTTGTCCACGATGTGCGAGAGCATGGCGTCGATGTGGCCGATGTGGAACGGGCCGGCGCCGGGAAGCCCGAGGTCGACCTTCTGGATGCCGAGTCGCTCCATGTAGCTGAGCAACTCGATCTTCTGCTCGATGGTCGGATTGCGCGCGCTGGGACTCTGTAGCCCGTCGCGCAGCGTCTCGTCGTCGAACCAGATCGGGTGCGGATGGGCTGCCTCGTCGCGGGTGAACTCGTAGTCGACGACGTTCCAATCGTAGATGAGGTCGCTCTCCTGCACTGCACTCACTCCTGCCGCCCACCGCTGTGAGCAGGACCGCATGAACGCGCCGGGCGTTTAGACTCAACGACGCGAGCGCAAGCGTCGCTCAATCCCGCGGGCGCAGCGCGATGGCGACCACCGACAGCGACAGCAGGCCGATAAGCAGGCCGAATCCGGGAGTCTCATCGGTAGGCATGGGTATCGGCTGGGGTGTGGTGGTCTCGACCGATCCGGTCATCGAGGGATGCGGTGTGCAGTGGTAGGGGAAGGTGTCGAGTGTGTCGAAGGTGTAGGAGAAGGATTCACCCTGTTCAATCCAACCCGAGTCGAACGCACCATCATCCGCGGTCACAGTGTGGTTGTCAGCATCGAGGTTCGTCCACGTCACCGTGGTTCCATTCAACACCACAACCATGTCCGGGCTGAAGGCGAAATTCTCGATGTCGACGGTCTCGGTATCTCCTTCCCCGGCCACAGTGCTCAGGCTGAATCCGAGCAGGCAGAGCAGCACGAGTGCAGCAAGCAGTTTCCTGTTCATGGCGCTGCGAAGTTCCCATCGTGGATGAACGTTTGTCCTTGCTCCTTTGGCTACCCTCGGCCATCAGGCGGATGCGGTTCGAGGATGCATTCGCTGCCTGAGAGTGCGCAGACCGCGCACCGATTCGCGCGCCAGCAGCACCAGCAGGAGCACGATGGCGATCTGCACCGAGGCGAGCACCAGCACCAGTGAGAGGAACATCATGGCGAGGTACTTCATCGAGATGAAGAACGAGCGGAACGCGCTCGGGATCCGTCCCTTGGAATCGCGGCGCTCGCGCAGCTTGATGTCCAGCACCGACTGGTTGTACCAGATGCCGAGCATCAGCGCCCACAACGAGTAGATGATCGTGATCAGCCACGCATCGGACCAAGCCGCACCCGCACTGGTCAATCCCCACATCACCGGGTCGACGAAGGCGGCGGAGAGCCCGATCAACAACAAGCAGTAGACCCGCATCTCGATCATCGTGTGCTTCGAGCCGTGCACGGTCGGCATCATCGGAACCCCGGCCTGGGCGTATTCCTTGGCGCGGAACAGGGCGAGCGCCCAGAAGTGCGGCGGGGTCCACAGGAAGATGAGCAGGAACATCAGCCAAGGAAGCGCGGCACCGAGGTCGAACGGGTCGGCGAGCGTGAGTCCGTCTGCGGCAGAAGCCCAACCGATGAGCGGCGGGGTCGAGCCGGCGATGCCCCCGATGACGATGTTCTGCGGCGTGCGCCGCTTGAGCCAGATGGTGTAGACGAACACGTAGAACAGCACCGAGAAGGCGGCCCAGAATGCAGCCACCGGATTCGCCATGAACCAGAACCAGGCTGTCCCGAGCAGCGCGAGCACCACCCCGAAGACGAGCGCGCCCGTCTCGCTGACAGCACCGGCGGGGATGGGCCGCGTGGCGGTGCGCACCATCTGCGGGTCGATGTCCCGGTCGTACCACATGTTGATCGCGTTCGCCCCGCCGGCGGTGAGCATCCCGCCGACGAGCACCACCAGCGAGATCTGCAAGGTGGCGAGCACGTCGAGGCCAGCGCCCACATGCCAATCGATGAGGTCGTGGGCGAGCACGGCACAGATCGCCGTCACCTGCAGCAGCAGGATCACGCCCGGCTTCATCAGCGCGAACCAGGCACCTAACGAGCCGGCCTGCTCCTGAGTCTCAGACAACCTCGCACCCAAAGGGTGCGGCACCGACCTCGCCTATCAACTGCTGCGACCACGAAATGGGTTCAGTCGGCTTGTTTCGGCTCGTCGACCTTGCACACCAGCCACGCCAGCGCGTACGCGAGGAAGGAGAGGGTGCTGAAGATGAGGTGCAGCAGCGAGAGGTGCTCGGGAAAACCCGAATCCCGCGCTGCCAGCACGATGTAGAGCCCACCGACGGCGATGTTGAGCAGGAAGAAGGCCAATCCACTGTGCGCCATGGTGGTCAGGTTCCGCCCGCCCTCGAACTCCTTCGCCACCCGCGTCAGCTTCACAGTATACCAGGTCAGCACCGCGAGCGCCACCAGCACCACGAGACGGTGCCCGAACTGCACATCGACGGGAGAATTGCCCATCTGGGAGATCGGAATCAACTCGCCGTGACACAGCGGCCATCCTCTCCAGAAGCCGACGCTGCACCCTTGGTTGTACGCTCCTCCTTCGCCGGTGGCCACCCAGGCCCCGAACATCGCGACCAGCAACAGCATCGCCAGCGAGTCGCGCACGAGTTTCTCGCCTGCACCAGCAAGCCCGGAGGGAAGCCGTGCCCAATCGGGAAGTTCGTCCTCATCCCTGAGCCAGACGAGCCACCACCAGAGCAGCCCTGTGGCGTAGACCAGTGCGAGCACGAGGTGAGCCACCACCGACCACGAGGTGTTGTCCATGCGAACCGTGATCGCCCCCATCAAGCCCTGAGCGACCACAAGCGTCAGTGCGAGTTTGGCAGCGGACCAGTTGGCGTCGGAGAGCGAATCCCTGTGTTTGCGCACGACGAGCAGTCCAGCGATGACCACCACCCCTGAGAATGAGGCGACCAGCCTGTGGGCCCATTCGGTGAAGATCTCGCCAGTCGTGTAGCGCTGTCCGTAGCCGCGCGAATCCAGTTCATCCGGGTGTGCGTCGTACCACGCTTCCTGCTCAGCCTCAGAGATGTCGAATCCCCAGGTCCCGAAACAGGTCGGCCAGTCAGGGCAGGATTCTCCGGCGTCGTTGATGCGCACGGTTCCCCCGAGGATGATGACCCCCAAGGTCATCAGAATCAGCAAGAAAGGTATGTTGCGAGCAACGAACAAACTGTCTCGGAGGTCCACACGCGCGGCACCCAAAGCCGCTATATCAAGCAGCCTCAGAGTGCCGCATCAGATGTTGCGAAAGTGGTTCGCGCCGCTCGTCTGCGCCCTGTTGTTGGCTTCGCTCGCTTCGCTCTCAAGCGCCTCCCAAGCGGGTGATGAATCGCATCCAGGAGAGATAGTCAACGCCATCCAACTACCCATCGACTGGGAGACCTTCCAAGGCGACGGCTCGGCAGCGGTCAGCGTACCACATGTCGTGGAACTGCATACCGCCACCTGGTGTCTCCCCTGTCGCAGCGTCGAGTCTGAGATGGGTGATCTGGCTTCATGGTGGCCGGCTGTGCTCGTCATCGCCGAGCACTCATCGGTAGACAGCCCGGACCCGCTGGCGCTCGAGGAGAGCCAGCAGTTGAAGCAGCACTACGACGTCACCGGATGGCCGACCTTGATTGTCGATGGACACTGGAAACTGCTCGGCGAGTCACAATCCCCCGACCTGACCAGCCTGCTCAGCAACCTGACAGCCGAGGGCGCCGACCTTCCACTGGCCGGAGCGCCCGCCCTCGCGATCGATTCCTGGAGTCGTGACTGTCTCGACTGTGACATCACCGTTGGATGGAATGTGTCCGGTGACGGAGGAGAATACCTGCTCGACATCATGGTCGTCCAAGATCGCATGCACACCACCGCGCTGACCCTCGACGACGTGCTCAGGGGAGCCGAGGTCCTGCGGCCAGTGAACGGGAACGAGACAGGCTCGACCACGCTCGCCGTCAACCTGTCAGAAGGGGGCGAGGATGCCCGACTGGTTCTGCTCCTACGTCGTGCAGGTACTCCTGAAACCGAGGCGGGTTCGCAGACTCCGCTCGCCTCAGCCTTGCCTGCAGAATGGTTCGCACCGAGAGAACGAGAGGAGACCGATTCCACCATGATCCTGCTGATCGGCGCCCTCCTGCTGGTGCTGATGGTGCCTGCATTCCGCCATACCGTTCCCGCCCTGTTCCGCAGCACCAGACCATCAGAGGCGGACCCACCCACAGGGGTTCAACGGGAGTCATCCGAGGAAGAGTGAGCCACCTGCCCGTCGGTGGCCTTATGAGAGAGCCGCAGGTCGCCGCGAACACAGACAGTCTGTGAGATGATGATGATGGTTGAACCACTACGACCCCACACTCGATTCGAGAAAGCGCGCATCGTCGGAGCGCGGGCGCTGCAGATCAGCATGGGCGCCCCACTCTACGTGACCGAGGAAGAACTCAGGTCCGAGTTCCGTGACGAACTGGTCTCCCTCTACGGTGTCGATGAAGCGGGTGTCCGCTTCGTGCTCGACCCGCTGAAGATCGCCATGCTCGAGTACGAGAAGCACCTCATCCCCATCGACGTCGACCCGCACCTCGACTGACTGAGACAGAATCGTCTCAATCGCATTCGATGAGCATGGCGACAGCGTTTCCGCCACCGAGGCAGATTGTCACGACGCCCCTGCGTCCGCCCCCCCTTCGTAGTGCGTTGATGAGTGTCATCAGCACCCGCGCACCGGTGGCGCCCAGCGGATGCCCGATCGCCACAGCCCCACCATGAGGGTTGAACTTCTCATCAGGGATTCCCAACTCATGTGCCACCGCGCACGACGCTGATGCGAACGCCTCGTTGTGCTCGACGATGTCGATGTCGTCGATCGAGAGGCCATTCCGCTGCAGCATGTCGTTCACGGTGGGCATCGGCGCCGCCATCACCCGCTCCGGCTCTACGCCGTCTGTGTTCTGGTCGATGATGCGCGCCAGCACCGGCCAGCCGTTGCGCTCAGCCGCGTCAGCCGAAGCCACCAGCACAGCAGCCCCGCCATCTGAGAGTTGGCTGGCGTTGCCTGCGGTCACCTGACCGTCTGTCGCGAACACCGGCTGCAGCAAGGCAAGCGTCTCCTCGGTCACTCCAGCGTCGATGCCTTCGTCTCGTGCAAGTTCGGGAAGAGCGAACGTCTCCCAGTCGATCCAGCCGGCCTCCCAGGCCTGGTTGGCGAGTCGGTGGCTGCGGGCGGCGAATGCGTCCGAATCAGCGCGCGAGATGCCGAACTCGGTGGCGACCGTCTCGCCAGTACATCCCATGTGCTCATCGTTGTAGGCATCCCACAGGCCGTCGTGGACCATCGAGCTGATCAGGTCGGAGTAGGGGACATCTTCACCGCGGTTCGGGTCGATCACGATGTGCGGAGTATTCGTCATCGATTCCATGCCGCCTGCGATGACCACCTCGTGTTCCCCGGCGCGGATGGCGCTGGCGGCGATCATCGTCGCTTTCAGGCTCGAGCCGCACACCTTGTTGATCGTCGTACAGGGGGTCGAGAACGGCAGACCTGCCCCCAGCGCCACCTGGCGGGCAGGTGCTTGGCCTGCGCCCGCCTGCAGCACCTGGCCGAACAGCACCTCGTCGATGAGGCCGCTTGCAGGGTCGATATCGGCCCGCCTGAGCAGTTCGTTGACCGCGAGCACGCCCAACTCGACCGCGCTGTATCCCGAGAGCGCGCCGCGGAACTTGCCCACGGGCGTTCGCGCCACCGCACAGATGACAGGCTCATCCATCGAGTGGACCGACCCCGAAGGGCGATTTCAAGCCTCGCTCAATGGGCTCAAGCGGAATCGCCCGCGAAGCCGTAGAAGTGCGGATTCTCCAGCGGCGGAAGCGCCTCCTGCTTGATGAGCAGCGTGCGCACAGCCCACAGGTCCCCGAACACGCGGTATCTCGTCGTCGCATCGAGGTAATCGACCCCCGAAGAGCCACCAGTGCCGACCCGTCGGCCGATCATGCGCTCAACCATGCGCGCATGTGTCGAGCGCCACAACAGCATCGCCTCCTCCAGACCGACCACCGCATCGATGAGCGTGCGCGGCCACGCCAACAGCGGCAACTTTCGATACGATTCGATGAACAACAGCCCGACCCGCGCCCGGTCGGCATCGCCGCCCGGCATCAGGAATTCTTTCGCCCCTTCGGCGGCCCCCTCGAAACGCGCCCGCACGGCATCCATGTCCTGCACACCCTGCACGGCCAGCCTCTCCATGGCCTCGTCAGCCAGCCTTCCCTGAGCCGCAAGATACGCCTCGACGAAACTGCTGACCACTGCCTCATCACCCTCATCGCCGGCGAGCGACCCCTGGATGGGAGTGCGCGACAACCAGCGCATGAGTGACGCTGCCAGCGAGGGCGCGGCAGCCGTCGCCTCGAGTCTTGCCAGAATCTCGGCATCACGCTCGGACCTCTCCGCGAGTTTGCGGAAGTGGGCGAGCGGGTCCATCTCAGCCACCCTGTCGGAGTCGGGCAGACCGAGCATGATCTCCAACTCGCGCATCTGGAACGATTCGAAGCCGGAGGCCGTGCCCAGCCCATCACGGAAGGTGAGGAAGTCCTGGGGAGTCAGCGTTCCCATGACCTTCCACTGGTGTGCCATCAGGCGGAAGATCTCGGTCACCCGTTCCATGTGGTGCACCGCTGTGGGGACCTCAGCCTCGGGGACGAGCGTCTGGTCGAGCACGTCGCGTACGCAGCGCAGTTCACTGATGATCAGCTTGAACCACAGTTCGAACGACTGGTGCACGATGACGAAGTGCAGCTGGTCGTTGCTGAGTTCGTCACCGCCCTGCAGTTCGAGAAATTCGTGCAGGTTCAGGTAGTCGGCATACGTCTGGGTGCGCGCATCACCATCTTTGCTCATGGCCGCCCAAAGGTGTGGCCGTTTTATCGCATTACCTCCCTGTCCCTCCTCGTTCGCGGTCCGAACGAGATGCAATTCCGTCATCCTCATGTAGTGAACACCGGACCGGTTCGTAATGGCAAGCGGTGATGACCGGCTCTCCGGCTGGCTCGCGGACTACGACACCGATCAGGTCACCATCGGGGTGGTTGCCTCACATTCCGCACTGCAGATTCTCCATGGCGCTCGTCAGGAGGGTTTTCGCACACTGGGAATCGCGGTCGGTGAGAACCGGCGCAAGATGTACAAAGCGTTCCCCGGAGCCGAGCCCGATGACTGGCTGGTGCTCGAGGATTATCGCCAGATGCTCGACGAGGCGGAGTGGCTGCGCAGCCGCAACACGGTGATCGTGCCGCATGGTTCACTCGTGGAATATCTCGGGGCGGAGAACTTCGTCAATCTGGAGGTCCCGACCTTCGGTAACCGTCGCATCCTCAAGTGGGAGTCGAGCCGCGAAGCGCAGAGAGAATGGCTCGAGATGGGCGGCTGCCCTGTGCCTAAGGTAATCACCGATCCACACGATATCGCCGGCCCTGTGATCGTGAAGTACGAGGGAGCGAAAGGAGGAATGGGCTACTTCGTGGCACGGGACTACCGTGACTTCCGCAGGAACGTGGATGTGGAGGAGGAGTTCACAATCCAGGAGTACATCCTCGGTACACGCTACTACCTGCAGTTCTTCTTCGACCCGGTTCCAGACGACGGCTATCAGGTGGACGGCATCGACTCCAACCGCGGCAAGCAACTCGGTAGGCTGGAACTGCTCACCATCGATCGACGCGACGAGGCGAATGTCGACGAGTTCTACAAACTCGGTTCCTTGCGTGACCTGCGCGAGATGGACATCGAACCCTCGTTCGTGGTCACAGGCAACGCCGAGGTGGTTCTGCGAGAATCACTTCTTCCGGAGGCTTTCAGGCTCGGCGAGGGAGCAGTCTCTTCCTCCTTCGAACTGGAGGAGGGGGCGAGAGGGATGATCGGTCCGTTCTGCCTCGAGTGCATCGTCACCGACCAACTCGATTTCAGCGTGTTCGAGGTGAGCGCGCGCATCGTAGCAGGCTCAAACGTCAGTATCGGCGGCTCTCCGTACATGAACCTCAACGAGTACGACAACAGCGTCGGGCGCCGCATCGCCCGCTGCATCCGTAAGTCGATCGAGAAGGACCGCTTGCCCGAAGTCCTGTCCTGACGTCGTCATCCGAGGATTCCGTTGTCCTCGAGCACCTGGACGTTTCCACCTGGCAGAACTGCGAGCACATCGTCCTGAGCGAGGCCGGTCGCCTTGGCGATCTTGTTGGCCAGCGTCTCCTTCTTGGTGGTGCCAGGACCGATCCTCGCCCAACGTGAACAGTGGGCGGTCACAGCGGAGTGCGGCCCGGTGAGCGGTAGCGGCACCCCATTGACCAATACCAGCCCCAATGTGAGTTCGAGAGGCAGGTTGCGCAGGTAGTTTCGAGTTCCGCGCACGACAAACGCTCCCCGAGCCAGAGCCTCACCGGTCTCCGCGGTCTTGGACACCTGCGGCGGCTCCACCCAGAATGCGTTCGCCGCGGCTCCACCTGCTGACCAGCCTCGGCTCCATACCACGGCCATCTGGGCGGCCTGTTCGAGCGCCTCCTCGCTGAAATCGTCCCATTCCAGCGTCTGTGTGAGCCTGAGTGCCGATACCCCATCCGGGAGGTCTCCGACGTGCTGCAGGTCGGGCTCGAAGCCATCCTTGAGTTTCAGCGTGCATGAGGGTGCTCCGTGCAGGTCCGCGTGCAGGTAGCGATCGTGTCTGTCCATTCGCTTGCGCACGATCTGGTCGTTGCCGCGCGCATCCTTGCCGCCGATGAGCAGGTGCCCATCGCCGACGACCGCCCAACGATGTCTCTCGAACCAGAAGCGCTTGCTGCGCTTGGCCGCCTGCAATCTGCCGGCCGCCTCGTCCTTCGCTCGCTTCTTCTCGACGCGCGTCGCTTCAGACTCGGTCACTCCGAGTGCTGTAGCCGCACCTACCGCCTTCTCCTTCTGCTTGCGCCCCTTGTCGAAGTAGCGCTGGGCGTTCTGGTGGACGCTCGAATCCAGAACGAGTTCGACACGGCTTCCCGGGTCGCCATCGGTATCTGGAAGATAGACCATGATGCTCTTCTTCACAGGGTCGAGCGACTCGATCCACTCGATGTCACGCGCCTGGCGGCGCACTTCATCCCAACCGTGAGCCTCGACCGCCTGTCTGATCTGTTCGAGCAGCTCCTCGACATGCGCCCAGTTGTCCCGGATCTCCTTGCCCAGCGTCTGCTGCACCTCGGCCTTGGCGTGGAAGCGCTCCACCGCCTGACTCTGCTGAGTCGCCCGCCTCCCGAGTTGGTCTGCCACATCCATCGGTCGTCGGCCCTCCTGCACCTGCCCGGCCTTCTCCTCCTGACGGCGCGCCAGCGCGGCGGCGTCGTGGCTGCCCTTCCAGGCGTCGACCGCCGCCGACAGGGTCGGGAATTCGCGAAGGATTGCGCCCTCGTGACTCGGGAGTGTGAATGGGAGCACCTCGGAACAGTGCTCCTCGATGGCACTCGCGACCGCTTCCTCATCGTCTGATTCCGGCTCTTTGGAGAGCACCGCGATGCCTCCGCTGCCCGAGGCCAGTTCATCTCCGAGGTCGCCAAGCGCCTCCACCAGCGAGCGCACGCCCGCAACGCCTACCTCGGCTGCTGTGGAGGTGGTCTCGAGTCCGGCTGCCGCGCACACCGCTTCGGCGTAGGTCCCCGACAGGTTCGTGCGACTCGCCAGCGTGCTGACGAGGTCCGCCTCGCTGCCAGCGAGGATCTCTGCCAACTCGTCACCGCCGAGCGACCGCGGGTCGACCTGGGCCGGCGGCGGAACGTATTGCTCGCCGCGTTTCAGGGTACGCAGGGCGTATTCCACGCTCGTGAGCGGCTGGATGATCACTCCGTCGCCGTCGAGCAGGAGCACGTTTCCATCGCGGAACATCTCCACGACCAGTGAGAGGGACCCATCCTTCGTCTCGAAAGCGAGGATGAGTATGCGGTCGAACCCATGCTGGGTCGCGCCGGTGAACCGGGCGTTCATCAGGTGCTTGCGCAGCAGCATGGCGAACGACGTCGGGTTGCGCGGCATCGGGCGGTCGCGGCGTGCGAGGTAGCAGCGCTTGCCGCGGACGATCACCAAGTCCATCTGCGACTCTTCCTTCGGGTTGAGCCGCAGCACGACCTGCTCCCAGTGGGGCTGGTAGGACTTGCGCGCCCGCGCGCCGATGTACGGCTGGAGTTCAGCGACGATCCTCGCCACATCGAACGAACTCATCTGGGCGCGCATCGGTGATTCCCCAGCCGCGGCTGCGGCCGCGGCCCTTCATCAGCCAACCGGTGCCGATTCGGGATGAAACTAGAAGGACGAAGCGCGCGAGTCATTCCACGTGACCGATTCAGCGACCACGCCACAGGTCGAACTCGACGGCGGGACCTTCGCGTTCACTCTGCCCGATCACTGGACCAAATGGATTCTGTTCGTGCTTGGA
>Ga0207966_1001553_pt1 | contig 12500 bp, 10 predicted proteins | sample Knorr_S23_td_NAD_FD_185611 | JGI IMG/M metagenome (GOLD analysis project Ga0207966, IMG submission 185611) | Marine microbial communities from Southern Atlantic Ocean transect - Knorr_S23_td_NADW_ad_2500m_LV_B (SPAdes) (version 2) | ecosystem: Environmental > Aquatic > Marine > Oceanic | place... | reverse complement strand
AGATTTACAGTTAAAAATACCAATTCTGCAATATCTTGAGCTTCCATCATTGGCTCTATATCTTTATCCTCTCCTCTGTTAGCTCTTAATTCAGTAATTACATTACCAGGATGTACTATTGAAACAACTATATTAAAATCTCTACCTTCTAATGCAGCTGCCTTTGTTAATCCTGTTAATCCAAATTTGGAAGTAGTATATGGTGCAGAATGTAATCTTGGAACTTGCCCGGAAATACTACCAATATTAACTATCCTTCCATATTTTTGAGATTTCATTAATTTCATAGCCTGCCTAAGGCATAAAAAAGCTCCTCTTAAATTCACGCTAATAACTTTATCCCAAGTTTCAACTGAGATTTCATCTATAGCCCCGCCGTCAAATACTCCTGAATTATTTATCAAAACATCAATTTTGCCTAACTTTGACTTAGATTCTGAAAATAAATTATCAACGCTTTTTTCATCAGTAATATCTGTCTGGATTACATAACTAGAATCATTATTAAGTAAATCACAATCTTTTTTAACTTTATTTAAATTATCAACATTTCTACTTGCTAGAATCAGCTTAAAATTATTCTCTGCAAATTTTAATGCAATTCCTTTCCCAATTCCTGTACCTGCTCCAGTAATGATTGCAGTTTTATTATTATTCATTTTTACTCCTACAAACTAATTTTTAACTTGAATTTTTGTTATTATATCTTTAAGATCTTCTCATAATAAAACGATAATTATATAAGAACAAGGCAATAATTTATGGCTGGCGCATTAGAAGGTATAAGAATAATAGAATTTAGTCAAATTATTGCTGCGCCTTTTGCTGGCTCAATGCTTAGTGATATGGGTGCTGAAGTAATAAAAATAGAACCACCTACAGGTGATCCATGGAGATATGCGCTTGAAATAATACCGGGAATAACAGGTTATGGAAGATCTTTTTTCGCTCTTAATAGGGGTAAAAAAGGAATGACAATAGATTTAAAAAACCCTAAATCACAAAAAATTGTAGAAAAACTTTGTAAGATTTCTGATGTATTGATAATAAATTCAAGGCCTGATGTTCCTGAAAAACTAAAAGTGGATTATGAAACTGTAAAAAAATATAATCCAAAATTAATTTATTGCGAGAATACAGCATGGGGAAGATCTGGACCTGATAGCCATAGACCTGGATATGATCTAATTGCCCAAGCTATGAGCGGTTTAATGGCCGCCGAAAATAAAGTAAGTAATGGAGTACCTCAACAAATACAATCTACTGCAGTTGCTGATTATACTACAGGATTAGGAATGGCATGGAGTATATGTGCTGCACTTTACCATAGAGAAAAAACAGGAAAAGGACAAAAAATTGAAACAACATTACTAGCATCTGCATTAAATGTACAAAATGGCAGATTTTTTGAATCTGAAACTTTTGATTCTGAAATCAGGTCTGATTTTAAAAATAAATTAACAGAAATGAGAGAATCAGGAGAATCTTATGAAAACATTCTTAAAGAATATCAAAAATTAAGCAGTAAGACTGTTCATAACCACTACTATCGAACATATCAGGCAAAAGACGGAATTATAGCAGTTGCATGTCTGAGTGAAACACTTAGAAAGAAATTTGCTGATGTACATAAAATTCATGATATAAGATTTGAAGAAAATAATGACCCATACTCAGATGAAACATATAAATTTAATGAAAAACTTGTACCTTTATTTGAAACCCTTATGAAAAAGAAAACAGTCAAAGATTGGCTTGGTATTTTTGTTAAAGCCGGAGTACCAGCAGGACCTGTAAACTTTGTTGAAGAATTAGTTGATCATCCACAGATAATTGAAAATGATCTAGTAAAAAATATTGACCATCCATTATTGGGGAAAATTAAAATGGTAGGCCCTCTATTAAAAATGTCAGAAACTCCATTATCTGTTGATCGTGCTGCTCCAGATTTAGGAGAGCATACAGAAGAAATATTAAAATCATTGGGATTTAATTCTAAGTTTATATCTGAGCTTGCAGATACTGATTAAATTGATTAAATTAAATAATATTAAAAATATCCTTATAATTTCTGATACACATCAACGATCGTATAATGAACTCCATAATGAAATTAAAAAACAAATATCAAATGCTAATCTGGTTATACATTGTGGTGATATTACTTCAGAAAACGTAATAAATGGTATAAAGAAAAATGCGAAACAATCTATTTTAGTTCATGGAAATTCTGATCCTAAAGAAATCCGAGAATCTTTGCCCATGAAAAAAATGTTTCAGATAAATGATATAACTTTCGGAGTAATTCATCCTTATTGGGGAGGACCTCCTCCTATAGATTACGAACTTATTTTAAATCATTTTAAAAATATTAAACCTCAATATATTTTATTTGGACATACACATGACTCTCATATAGAAGTATACAAAGGGGTGACATTTATCAATCCTGGTCAAGGTTATTCTGAATTTATCATTCCTGCGAGTTATTGCGTGATTAAAATGAACAAAAATCAGCTGTCAATCAAAATAACAAAAATATTAAATTAAACTTTCATAAAATTTTATAGATTCAGGATGGATTTGTATTTTCTTAGATTCGAAATAATCAAATTGAATATCAAAGTATTTTATAATTGATTGATCTAAATCATCTAAAGCTAATTTCTTGACCTCATTTAATTCAGGCCTATTAGTTACTTTATATGGTTCTACTTTATCTGATAAAAATACTATTTTACTGATGTTATTAAATGTGTAATGCCCTGAGGTGTGCCATCTGACAGATTCAAATATGACAGTATCATCAAGATAATCCTGAATATAATGAGAAGCTACAGGGCCATGTAATACATTAGGATTTTTTATTTCAAAATCTAAACAATCTATGTTCTGTTTTGACACAATTTTTAAAAGATCCTTATTATCATAATGCTTAACAATATCATGTGACAAAGCTGCCAATTCACATTTTTGTATATCTTCTTTATAATATTGTGCTAATTCCACAGCTAATTTAGCAGTGCGATATAAATGATCTGCAAGCCATTCAGGTAATACGAAAATCCTTTTATTTAAATAAGTTCTTAAATCACTATTCATAAAAATATTATAAATTGCCTATATAGATAGGATATAATTATAAGTATTAAAAATTTCATTTACTACATTTAAGGATTCAATTCTGAAGTGAACAAAAAATATATATTAGCTATAGTTAGTTTAAATATTTTATTATGGGTATCTGGTTTCGGCGTGCTTTCTATATATCAGGGTAATACACTCTTGGAATTTCAAAATAAAATAGATTTAAATATTGAAAATTCTAATAATCACACTAGTGAAACTATAAATAATTCTATTGATAAAACAAACCTGGCTATAGAAAAATCTAATAATGCAATTAAGAAAATCAATGAAGAAAAATTATTGTCTGAAAAAGAAGCATTATATCAACAAGAATTAACAATAAAATCAAAAGAAAAAGAACTGGAAACTAAATCGCTTTATTTAATTGAACAAGAAAAAAACAATAATGCAAAATTAGAAGCAGCAGCAGAAAAAGAAAAAAGGATAAATGCTGAACTTTTAGTGGAAAAAGAAAAAGGAAACAGAATAAATTCAGAATTAAAATCTGCACTAGAAAAATCCAAATCTTTACAAGACACATTAAAAATATATGAAGAATTTTCGGAAAAAATCGAAAACCAAAATACCAATATAAATAATTTGAAAAAAGATACAGAAGATGATTTGAATAATTTGAAAAAAGATACAGAAGATGATTTGAATAATATTATGGACAGAACAAAAATATTAGAAACAACATCTACATCTATTAAATGGCCTGAAGCAATCACATCTATAGAATCTTCTATCATCAGATTAAGGACTGGAACAGAATCATGTTCCGGTTTTATTTTTGATATTAAAAGTCATTATTATGAATCAACAAATGACAATGAATATTTTGTGCTAACAAATGAACATTGCTTTAAATACAAAAACTATAACAACATAAAAATTTACATAACTGGTTTAGAAGATCCTTTAAAAGGTAAATTAAAAGCGAAATATACGAAACAGGATATAGCTATACTCGTATTCAATTCACCCAACGAATATAAACCTTTAAAACTAGTCAGCATTGAAGAATTAGGAAAACTAACCTCCGGAACTGAGGTGAGCGCACTCGGATACCCTCTTGGAGTAACAGGATTAGTAGCTACTACAGGTATTGTTTCATATAAATTTTATGACGATTCAAAAAAAAGAGATATAATTCAAACTGACTCAGCTATAAATCCAGGAAATTCCGGCGGTCCATTAGTAATTAAATCAGGTGATGTGATAGGTATGAATACTTATGTTAGAAGAACTAGTTCAGGGATAGCTGTTGATGGATCTGGGTATGCTGTATCTTCAAAGCTGTTAATAAATGCAGTCTCATGTATAAAACAAACTCAAATTAAAAAATATATCGAATCCGGTGGTGAGTGTACGATTCTACCAGACTAACAATTTTCATAAACTTTTCATCAACAAATATAAATCATAGTGAAGTCAACCCACGAGCCAAATACTATTTCAAATATAAAAGTCATAATAAGCATATTTGGTGTTTGTGCTTCTGTTTTTCTTTTTACTATTGGGCAAGGAGCAACTAATCCAATTTTACCTCTTCTTGTACAAAACCTAGGGCATACAGCAGCTGTAGCTGGATTTGCCGTCGGAATTTTTGGTGCCGGTAGATTTATTACAAATCTACCATCAGGCATATTAGCACAAAAAATTGGCAGAAAACCAATCTTAATTTTTGGTCCTTTAATAGCATCCATTGGATATTTCATTACTGGTTATGTCGATTCAATTCAACTCATCTTATTATCAAGATTAATCACTGGTTTTGGAGGTGGGATGCATTTCGTTGGCGCAAGCATTTATTTGAGGGATATGTCCAGCTTAAATAACAGGGGAAGAATAATGAGTTTACAAACAATTTCTATTTTAATCGGGCAAACTATTGGTCCAATAATTGGAGGTTATATAGGAGAATTGTATGGATTCACTAGCCCATTTATTTTTGCATCTATTTCTTTAGTTATAGCAATTGTATTAATAATCACTACTGTTATTGAACCATCAAATATAAATCAAAATTTAAACCAAACAAATGATTCCAAAACAAAAAAGAAACTTGGGATATTCCAATTATTAAATTTATTCATTAAATCCGGATTACTGCCAATAGGGCTTATGACAATGTCACAATTTTTTCACAGATCTGGAGGAAGATTTACTATAGCTCCGCTTTTAATACAAAATAAAGGATTAACTACATCAAATATTGGAGGATTTTTTAGTGTCACATCTCTTGCTCAATTAACAGCTGCATCTTTGTCAGGATATATTGTTGATAAATTAGGAAGAAAAATCCTTCTAATTCCTGGTACAAGTATAATTTTACTAGGATTATTTTTATTTGATAATTCCAATTCCTATCCTATGATTTTAGTAGTTGCTATCCTTCTTGGAATAGGAGAAGGATCATTAACATCATCAACAGTTACATTATTTGCTGATAATGCTCCCAAAGGATATGAAGGAGTTACCATGGGTTTATATAGAACATTTGGTGACTTCGGGTTTATGATAGGACCACCAATACTAGGTATTATTATTCAGCAAATGAATTTTAGTTCAGCGTTGTTAGTCGACGGTATATTGATATCAGTCTGCACTCTTGTCGTAGTTATATTTGCAAAAGAAACTAAAAAAAGAACTTAGATAATCTCAGCTATAATTTCAACAGGATGTTTTGCCCGAGCATCAGTACCATGATTTATTTGCTCTCTGCATGATACTCCCGCAGCAACAACGGCAATTTCTCCTTTTGATCTTTTAATTCGAGGTATTAAATCTCTCTCTGCTAAAGCAATTGATATATCATATTTATCTTTAAAATAGCCGAATGAACCAGCCATGCCACAACACCCATTTTCGACATACTCGCAATTATCAAATCCAAATTTTTCAAGTAATAATTTCAAAGATGAATTTCCTGATATTGATTGTTGATGACAATGAGGTTGTACAATGATTTTTTCATATTTATGTTTTTTAAATTTAATCTTTTCCCAAATTTTATTTTTTGTAAAAAATTCATCAATAATATAAACATTGGATTTAATTTTTTCAGCCTTATCTTGATATTTTTCATCTAAAAGGTCAATAAAATCTTCTTTAAAGCCAAGAATACAACTTGGTTCTATTCCTATTATTTCAATTCCATTTTTTACATATTCATATAAATTATCAATATTATGCTTAATATTGATTTTAGCTTTATCTATCTGCCCAGTAGATAACATGGGACGTCCACAGCATTTTGTATCGTCAGGAACAATAACATTGTACCCCAGTTTATTTAATATTTTTTTTACTGCAAATCCAATCTCTGGATTCTGATAATTTAAAAATGTATCAGGAAATAATAAAACAGATTTTTGATACTTATCTGAAGATGTATCACTAAAAAGAGATACTAAACTTTTTTTTGCAAATTTTGGTAATGTCCTTCTAGAGTCAATATCAAAAAATATATCTAATATTTTTTTAACTATACTCAAATCTGTAACAAAGTTAGTTAATACAGCAGTTAGAGATCCCATTTTACTGAAAAAACCTATATTACCAATAAACTTTTGGGATAAAGGGCGTTTATTAGATTTATAATACTGATTTAGATATTCATATTTTAATTTTGCCATATCAACATTTGATGGGCATTCAGACTTACAAGCTTTACATTCTAGGCATAAATCTAAAATTCTAAATAAATTTTTATCTTTCCAGCTAGAATCAGGTAATTGCCCGGAGATTAAACCTCTAAGTGCATTCGCTCTACCCCGCGTTGAAAGTTCTTCATCTCTAGTTACCATATAAGATGGGCACATAACACCCGAAGTTACTTTTCTGCAAGCTCCTTGCCCATTACACATCTCTATAGCTGAGGCAAATCCTTTCTCTTTTGTGAAATTAAAGCCTGTATCAATATCAAAAGTTTTATATTTAGGTCCTATTTTTAAATTTTGATCAATATCTTGCGAATCAGTAATTTTACCTGGATTCATCAAATTATGTGGATCGAAAACTTCTTTTAATTCTCGGAAAGCATTATAAATTTTATCTCCATACATTTTTTTATTCCAATAACTTCTGACCAACCCATCACCATGCTCACCACTAATAGATCCCCCATATTTTACTACCAAATCAGTTATATCAGATGCTATCAATTTCATTTTATTAACTTCATCTTGCATTTTAAGATTAATTAATGGCCTTATATGCATACACCCAACGCTTGCATGTCCGTAATAACCAGCAGTAGTATCATACGATCGGACTATTTGATCAAATTCCTTGACAAATGCAGGTAAAAACTTAGGATCAACAGCTGTATCCTCGACAAACGGGATAGCTTTGTAATCACCAGGAGTGCTCATCATCAATCCTAATCCTGCTTTCCTTATATTCCATACTTTTTCTTGGTCAGAATTTTCCAATAACAATTTTGTAGAATACCCTAATTTCTGTTTATTTAAATTAACTTTCAATTTATTTAATTTATCCTCAAGTTCGGTTTTACTATTTGCAATCATTTCAACCGCAAGAACCGAATCAGGTTCTCCGTCAATAAATGTCATCATTCTTGAATATTCGAGATTATTTTTAGCTTGTCTCAAAATCATATTACCAATATGTTCAATAGCAGAAGGATTATGTTCCAAGATTGAAACAGTTGCTTCCATTGAAGCAATCAATTCATCAAAATGAACCAAAGCTAATCCTGTAAATTTAGGTTTGTCATGAACAAGTACTTTAGCTTTCGAAAATGCAACCAATGTTCCTTCTGAGCCCACAACAAATTTAGCTGAATTAAAATTTTCCACATTAATCAATTCATCTAAATTATATCCAGATACTCTTCTTTGAATAGAAGGGTATTTTAATTTAATTTCCTCAATTATATTTTTTCTAAATTCAATTAATTTACTTGAAATTTTTTCATGATTTAAATTTAGATTATTATTGTTCTCGTCAAAATATCTTTCTCCCTCATAACCTAATTTTAATGGGTTGCCACCCGCAGTAAATGCATCAAGTTCTAATACATTATCTATTGTTTTTCCCCATAATAAAGAGTGGGCACCACAAGAATTATTTCCAATAGCACCTCCTATATTCCCTCTATTACTGGTACTGGGATCAGGTCCGAAAATTTTATTTTCATGCTCCATATATTTATTAAGCTCATCTAAAATAATCCCTGGTTGAACTTCAACCCAATTTTCTTCAGGATTAAAATCTAAAACCTTATTCATATACATTGAAAAATCAATAATCAAACCCTCTCCTATTGCTTGCCCGCCCAAACTTGTTCCTCCTCCTCTTGGAGTAATAGATATTTCTTTATCAAAGGCATATAACATTATTTGGTGTAAGTCATCTTTTGATTTAGGAAAAGCAACACCAATAGGAATAATTTGATAAATACTTGCATCAGTTCCGTATATCATCCGTGTTTTAAGATCTGTTCTAATATCTCCCGATATTTTAGGATTTAAATTTTTATCCAAATCATTAATCAGGGTATTATTTGTTGAAAGAATATTAATATTTAACTCCTTGAACTGAAAGAATGAAACTTTCTATTTTATCTTTATCCTTAATCCCATTAGATTCTACTCCCGAAGATACATCTACTCCCCATGGGTATAAATCTTCAGTAATTCTCTGAATATTTTCCGTATTCAATCCTCCAGCTAATAAAACATTATATTTTTGAATTATTTTTTTTGCATTAGATAAATTGATTAATTTTCCTGACCCACCAAAATGGCCTTTCATATAACTATCTATTGAGACCAATCCTCCTATAGACTGAATCTTTTCAATACAATTAAAGGCATCTGTAAGTTTCATATTTTCAAAAATTTTAATTTGCTTAATAAAAGGTAAATTTAAGTCAGTCAAATAACTAAAATTTTCATCACCGCATAATTGAGCATAATCTAATGAAAATTTACTAAAAGTATTCTTGACATAATCTAAGGGCTGATCCGCAAACAAACCTACAAGTTTGGGTTTATCTTTTATTTCACTCAAAGAATTCACTATATCTTGTGCTTGGTCAAATGTAACTTTCCTTTTCACATTTTCAACAAAAACCACTCCTAAATAATCCACTCCTAGAGAAGCTGCAAATATAGCATCGGTTTTATCTTTTAGTCCACAAATTTTGATTTTAGTCATTTGTTAATTCTATAATTTTTTTATAAGGGTCATCTGAGGTAATGATAGCTTCTCCAATTAAAGCAGCATTACATCCAGCATTTTCTAAAACTGAAATATGTTCTCTGGTAAAAATTCCACTTTCACTAACTTTTAATATATGATCAGGAATTTTTTCCACCAAATTTAAAGTTGTATTAATATCAACAGAAAAATCATTTAAATTTCTATTATTTATTCCTATTATCCTTGTATCAGATAACAAAGCCTTTTCAAGCTCGCTTAAATTATGAACTTCTACCAAGCACTCTAAGTTAATTGTTTTCGCCAATAATACAAAATCAGTCAATTGCTTCTGAGATAAAATACTTGCTATTAATAAAATAGCATCAGCGCCATAAAATTTTGATTCAAAAATTTGATATTGATCAATTATGAAATCTTTTCTCAACACAGGAGTTGAATCATATTCATTTAACTTCTTCAAATTAATTATATTATCTAAAGAACCTTTGAAAAAATTTCTTTCTGTAACAATTGATATGGCATTAACATTAGCATCCAAATAATTTTTTGCTAAATTTATAAAATTTTTACCATTCATTAGTTTTCCTTTGCTTGGTGATGTGTCTTTTATTTCTGCTATCAAACTCAAATAATCGTTGTTTAATGAATCATAAAGGCTAAAAGAATTACTATCGTAATCTATATTTTTTTTTAATGATTCAATAGATAATAAATTCTTTTTCTCTATTAAATCATTTTTAATTTCATTGACTATTTTTTCAAGGATATTCATTTTAATAATTTACAGAAAGATTATTTATTAATTTTGCTGCATTTCCATTTTTAATATTATTTTTAGAAATTTCAATTCCTGATTTTATATCTTTTGATTGACCAGAAATATACAATCCTAATCCAGCATTAAGAGCTACACAATCTAATAATTCATAATTTACCCCCTCAAATAATTCAATAATTTTTAAAGCACTTTGGTGGGGAGAATTTACAATTAATTTTTCTATAGAAATTATTTTAAGTCCAAATTGAGCTGGATTTATTTTATATTCCTTTAAAGAAGCAGTTGATGCAGCTAGACTTGCTAATTTATCGGGTATTTTTTCTATTGATGAATCTGACCTGATCTCCCATACATAAGTATCACCGAAAATACTTGCTTCATCTAATCCTTCCATACCATGAACTACTAATGCAGTTTTATTTAATATTCGAAGAGCATTTGACATTTTATTTCCAGTGTCAATATCGGGTACTCCAATCATTAAATACTTACAATTTGCAGGATTTGTAAGAGGTCCAAGATTATTAAATATTGTTTTGAAACCCAATTCTTTTCTTGTTGGCATAGCATATTTCATAGAAGGGTGAAATTTTTGAGCAAACATAAAAGCAAAATTATACTTGTCTAACATTTCAATAGATTTATTAATATCAACATCTATATTTATATTTAAAGCTTCTAATACATCTGCACTCCCGCTGTTTCCAGAAGCTGCTCTGTTTCCATGTTTGGCAACTTTAACTCCTGAACAAGCAGCAACTAAAGCTGCAGTAGTAGATATATTAAACGTTGATTGATTATCACCTCCTGTTCCAACTATATCTAAGCAGTCATATTTAGTTTCTAATCTTAAAGCATTCTCTTGCATAGATTTTGCCATTCCTGCTATTTCATCTTCAGATTCTCCTTTGAGTGATAAAGAAGTAAGTAAAGAAGAAAGTATAATTTCAGATATTTTACCGGACATGATTTGATTCATAAGATCGTAAGATTCTTCAAACGAAAGATTATTTTTATTTAATAATTTAATAGTAATTTCAGTAATGTTTTTCATGTTATATATTTAAAAAATTTAATAAAATTTTTTCACCAAAATCAGTACCTATTGACTCCGGATGAAATTGTATCCCATACATGGGGAAAGTTTTATGTGCAATACCCATCACCAGGTCATCTTCAGTCCACGCTATCTTGTCAAAATCTTTGTTTAACGATTGTTCATTTATTATCAAAGAATGATAACGCATAGCATTAAAAGGATTTGGTACTTCTTTGAATATTTCATTATCATTATGCTTTATTAAAGATGTTTTCCCATGAAAAATTACTGGTGCCTTTTCTATATCAGAATCAAATGTATAGCCAATAACTTGATGCCCCAAACAAATTCCAAGCATAGGTATTAGTGGCCCAAATTCTTTAATTACATCCCTACATATTCCTGAGTTTTTAGGATGTGAAGGGCCTGGAGAAATAATTATTTTATCAGGTTTTAAATCATGAATTTTATCTAAAGTTATATCATCATTTCTATGTACTATAGTATTTTCAAAATGTTTGGCAGCAATTTGATAAATATTATATGTAAAACTGTCGTAATTATCTAAAATTAAAATCATTTTATTTAAATAAAAATTCTCCTTTTTCTGCCATCTCAATAGCTTTTAATAGTGCTTCAATTTTATGTAAATGTTCCTCAAATTCTAATTCAGGTATACTGTCATACACTATCCCCCCACCTGATTGAACTGATGCTATCCCATTTTTAATAAATAATGTTCTCAAAGTTATTGCCACCTCTAAATTATCAAAAAAATCAAAGAATCCTATGGCTCCTGCATAAGGACCTCTTTTATCATTTTCTAATTCAGATATTAATTGCATGGCTCTAATTTTTGGAGCACCTGATACTGTACCTGCTGGAAAACAAGACTGAAAAACCTCTAACGCAGATATATCCTCTTTCTTCTTACCTATAACTTTAGAAACTAAATGCATAACATGTGAAAATTTTTTGATATCCATAAATTCAGTAACGGCCACTGTTCCTGGTTCACTTACTTTCCCAACATCATTTCTAGCCAGGTCTACTAACATAATATGCTCAGCATTCTCTTTAGGATCAGCAATCAATTCTTTTTCAATTTCCTTATCCTCTAATTCAGTTAATCCTCTTGGTCTGGTTCCAGCTATAGGTACTGAAGTAATATTCTTGTTTTCAACTTGAACCAATAATTCAGGAGAAGCACCTACAATGTAATGATCATCAAAATCCAAATAATACATATAAGGGGAAGGATTTAAAGATCTTAAAGTTCTATATATCATAAATGGATGAACATCTATTTTTTTAGAAATTCTCCTAGAAAAAACTGCTTGTATTATTTCTCCATCTTCA
>Ga0207966_1001545_pt1 | contig 12531 bp, 8 predicted proteins | sample Knorr_S23_td_NAD_FD_185611 | JGI IMG/M metagenome (GOLD analysis project Ga0207966, IMG submission 185611) | Marine microbial communities from Southern Atlantic Ocean transect - Knorr_S23_td_NADW_ad_2500m_LV_B (SPAdes) (version 2) | ecosystem: Environmental > Aquatic > Marine > Oceanic | place... | reverse complement strand
CAGACTATGCAATTGACGCTAAATGGAAGATGGGATTAATTGTTGATCAAATGGCTGCAAAAGAAATGTATATTGGACGTTATTATATAAAAACTGAAAAATGGGTTGCGGCAATTAATCGTTTTGCAGATATTGCTTCTGGTGAAAACACTTATACTTTGGTAGGTGGGAACATTTCAAATGTAGGTAGAACTAGTGCAGATAAATTTAACGGCGCTAATAGAACAAATGATATTACGAGTACAGGGTTTACAGGAGAAGGATCAAGGAAATTAAAATGGACCTTGGCTGATCCAGCCAATAAAGCACTGTATTTTGATGGTAGTGGAGATTATATTGACGTTCCAGATCATGCAACTTTGAAATTCTCCACAGGTGCCTTTTCTTATGCAGTTTGGTTTAGGCCCGCAGAATTAAAAGCACAACAGGTGCTAGGAAAACGAAATTCTGATGGTACTGCAAATTATGAATTGGAACTGGCAGATGATGGCACCATCACAGCCAAGACAGGAGGAAGCAGTTTTACCGCAACAACTACTTATGCTATAAATAACTGGTATCATGTTGTTTATACGCGTAACGCAGGAGGGGTTTGTAAACTATATGTAAATGGTTCCAATGAAACGACTGCAAATCATGCTGGAGATGTTGATAATACTATCGTTTTAAGGATTGGTGGAGATTTTGATGGATCAAGCTCAACCCTAGATTATAATGGGATTATTGATGGCGTTGCAATTTGGAATGTCGAACTCACCCTTGCCCACGTAAGGACACTTTATATACAGAATAAGGATTTTGATATCACGGATTTTCTCAGTGGTACTAATTTAGTTAGCTATTGGGATTTCACTGATGAAACTGCCACTGATAAACAGGGTAATAATGATGGCACTATTACAAATGCGTCTGCGACTGGTGTATAAATGAATTATTTATCTATTTTTATATAAATTTTTACGGCGCCGAGTTCTGGATCTGATTCACTACTGTAATACCACCTGTAGCACCATCAATATCACACACGTGCCAGTACACACCATCACTATCTGTTGGTACTTCAATAATAGTGGCGTCACAGGACTCGCCGCTATAGACCTGAGCCACCGCACCTGAATTTTTCAGGCCATCATTACCGCCATTAAAGTTCTTTATATAATAGGTGTAGGTTCCCGCAAACGCCTGGTTAATGGTGATCGTTTCCGGACCGTAGCCATTGATATCGTCCGTATCCAGCTTGGCGTAGGGCACCGCCGTATAGCTGCCGACATTGCCATAATATATATGGTGGGTACTGCCTTCGATATCCGGTGTTAGCAAGTGGGAGTCCAAGTCAGGGGGCGTTGGGCCCCAGTTGAGGACCATGCGTGTTTGCCCTGCTTCCAACATAGGGCTCATAGAGAAGTTATAGGTAAACGATTCTCCATCGTATTCATCGGGTATGGTAAATGGTGCGCTGAAAGGACAAAACCCATCGCTGGTTCCAGCTGCGTCATGATTGCCGGTACCCACATTTGGAATTGTATAATTGCCGTTAGCATTAGTGGTTCCTGTTTGTCCAGATATTGTTACCAATACGTTGGCTACCGGACTGCGGTCTACCGCATTTAGTACTTTACCGGAAATTCCGACACCGGCAAGTGGGATTACTTCAATAGCGATAGTCGCAGCGTCCGATGCGCCGTACCCATCAGCCACGGTGCAGGAAATAAAGTAGATACCGAGTTCAAGAGGAGCGACCCAGGTGGCTTTATTGCCGTCAGGTGTCAATGTACCGCTGGCGCTTTTCCAGATGTATCCCAGTTTGTCGCCATCCTCATCAGTAGCTGTGCACTCCAGCTGTATCGAACCGCCTGCTTCCACCAGCGAATCATTAGCTGTGAGCGAAAGGATCTCATTTCCTGAATTGTAGTTGTCGCCGCAACTCCAAATAAACAGGGCTAGTAGCGCGATACTGGTGACAATTAAGGTCTGCTTCATATTACAGTAATATCGATGATTTCCATGGTGCTTCCGTCATTCCCATCTACCACTTCACAGGAAATAGAATAAGTTCCCTGCTCACTAGGCGCTGTCCAGGTAGCAGTGCTTCCGTTTGGAGCTAAACTGCCGTTTGTACATTCCCAGCTATAGGTTAAATCATCATCATCATCATCATCTTCCGCGTTGCAGGTTAATACTACATTTTCACCAGGGGACACGGTTGTGTTATCAGCGGTGAGACTGGTGATAACAGGTTCAGTGTTGGATAAACTGCAGCTAGCCAGCATGGATGCAACAACGATCAGAATTGTTTTTATTTTCACGGGTCTAATATCTATGTGTACGCAGTAATTTACTGTGGCAAAATGTACGCGATTATTATGCATAATATTAACAGATTTTGTCCAACAAGGTATCATTAATGAAACAGTTGTTTGGACTGGTTGTGGTATTGCCCCTATGCCTTGCAGCGCAAAGTTATGCCACCATCAATGCTTGGACCTGCAACGGTGTCACCGACCGGGCCGTATTGCATAAGGATGCACTGTCCGCAGCATTACTTTCCAGTCCGGTACTGGCTGCTACTGCCCGGTCCAATACAGTAGTTGCCTTTCCAACGCCGGAAGGGAAGTCCAAGGATTTTAGCATGTTTTTATCCCCGGTCATGCCCGCCAGCCTGGCCCAGAAATATCCAGATATTCAGACCTATACTGGCATCGGTCTTGATAATCCCAGTGAACGGGTGAGTGTAACTACCAGCAACAGTGGTATCAAGGCCATGATCCTGGGTAGCAAGGGCAACATTTTCATCGATCCCGTAAAGGAAATTACTGGCACCTATCGCATTTCCTACCAGGAGAATACAGAGCCAATAATCAACCATTGCCTCGGCTGTGGCAGCGGGGATGCCATTATGGTAGAACCGCCACCCGGCGTCAGCGTGAGTCGAAATGATTTCCCGGCCTGTGTGGGTGAGACCCAGCCCTGCTATATTATTGGTGATACACTAGTCACATACCGTTTCGCTGGTATATTGACCGCCGAGGCCAATAATGAATTTGCGGATGGCACAGTAGCTGGCGGTTTGACCTGGATGAATGCCCTGGTAAACCAGATCAACCTGTTATGGGTGCGAGAGTTAAGCTTTCGTCTGGAACTGATCGAAGACAGTGATTCGCTAATATATACAGATGACACCCAGACGCCCTGGTTATTTACGGAATATGATATGTATGTGGAATTACCAAGGGTTTTGGACCATTTAATCGATGTGATTGGTCCCGGAGGTTATAATACCCCGGCCAGTTCCTTGATGTGGGAATATGGTGCTGTGTTCAATGTGGGCTATGGTGGCGGCCTGGCCTATGTACCAGGATCCACATCTGCAAACCTGCCTTATTACACAATATTTAATCACGAGATCGGTCATAATCTGGGTTCCAGTCATAACTGTTCAATAGAAAATGGTTGGAGCAGTACAATTGGGGGTAGCATTATGTGCTGGCGGGGGAATACGCTGCCTGGCAGTGGCGGTGATCAGTATACGTCACACACCATTGATATTGCCATCAAATACCAGAAAGAGATGTTCTGGAGCAATGGTTATGATTACCAGCGCGGCTGGACACGCGTACCTACAGGCAATACACCGCCGGAAGTTGGTGTACCTGCCGGCGGATTCACGATCCCCAAGGAAACGCCATTTGTCTTGGAAGGCTATGCTGTGGATGTATTTGTTGATATTCCCACATTATCCTGGGAACAGAATGACGCCTCTGACTCGACCTTTGAATCACCGGATTTTCCGGAATTCACCGGACCGTTATTCTGCAGCGTGGATGGTACTCTGGAGGGCTACAAAAGGTATTTCCCCCACATGGCCGGCTTACTTGAAAATCAGTATGACACACCCCTTAGTCCAGGGAACGACTACCTGATTGAAAAACTGCCTTTCGCCGAACGGGAGATAAATATGCGGCTGCTGGCCCGGGATAATAATCTTTATGCCGGTGGTTTCAGTTACGCCAATGTCCAGTTGTTTGTTGCCGGAGATGCGGGGCCATTCCGGGTAACATCGCAAGCGGTGACCTGGGAAGTGGGTACTACTGTAACTGTCAGCTGGGATGTGGCCAATACAGATGATCCAGCGGGGGTGAATAGTGCAGCTGTAGATATATACTTGTCCATCGATGGCGGCGAAAATTTCGATATTGTACTGGCTGAAGCTGCGGCCAATGATGGCACACATGATATCGTGGTACCAGTAATTCCCACTAGCCCTGCCTGCCGGTTGCTGGTGAAAAGCGCTGATAACATATTTTTTGATATAAATGATTCCTTTTTCACGATTCATAATTCTGCCGTTCCACAGATAACGGTTGATGCCACCACCATTACATTGAACCTACCGGCTGATACCGTTTTTATTATAGAGCGGGAAATATCTAATACCGGAGAAACTGGGTCCGTCCTAACCTATGATCTGGCCGTGGAATACAATCTAAATGGTGCCGGGTATTTATCGTTTGATGGCAGTGATGATTATGTGGATTTAGGGACAAATTTGTTGAGTGGGTTTGGCGATTTTTCTATTTCTCTCTGGGTGAATACGACAGGAACAGATCAGGTCATAATCCAGCAACGCAATGGTGGATTTAACGGTGAACATCAATTGCGGATTAACGGGAATGGTAATCCCAATTTCTGGACTTATAGCGATGGTTGGCAATGGTCCGTCACAGCAGCAGAAATGATCAATGATGACACCTGGCATCATATTGTTGTGGTGCAGGATGAAACATTGGGGGGCGGCCGGATCTATGTGGATGGTTCAGAGAGCGCCAGCAGTTCTGGCGGCCTGGTGAATTTGAATGGCGGTTTCCATTCTTATCTGGGCGCCGATATGCGCGATCACGTGGAATACCTTGCCGGGGCCATAGATGATGTGGGTGTTTTTAGTGGTGCACTTACAGCCAGTGATGTTAGCACATTATTTACTGCGGGACCGGGATTTAATTTGAGCTATGACCATGATGGTTATAATTCCGCGGAGCATTTGGTTGCCTTTTATCCCATGAATACCATGAATGGAACAGCACTGGTAGATGCCAGCGGTAATGGCCACGATGGTGTAATTGAAGGGCCCGTTTGGGCAGGAGACTTGGTGCCAGAACCGCAGTGGATCATGGTTTCTGGCGGCACCGGCTGGCTGGAATCTGGCGCTGCGGAAGAATTGGATATTATTGTTATTACCACTGGGTTGACGACAGATGCAGTGTATAATGCCGCTGTGCTGGTGTTGACTGCGGCTGAAGCAGTAACCATACCTGTTTATCTTCTGGTTAATCAGGATTTAGGTGTTTCTGATCCACAGTTAATTGTTGCTTACAGGCTTTACCCAGCCTATCCGAATCCCTTTAATCCCGTGACAACGATTCAGTATTCTATCCCCGCTGTAGTGGATGTTCGGCTCAGTATATATAATATGCTGGGTGAGGAAGTAGAGATCCTAGCTGCCGGGAAACACCAGCCTGGCAACTACACAGTCAGCTGGAATGGATCGCGGTTTTCATCAGGAATGTATTTTTATCGGTTGTACACTAGTGAATTTTCCACAGTTCGCAAATTACTATTGCTGAAGTAGTAATAATCATTAGTCTTTAGTAAAATGGTTCAGATTTTACCATAATAATCTGGAGGAAGAATGACCATTAAATTTTTCACATTGATTGTATTCTTGGTATGTTTATCTGCGGAGACACCGTTGCGTCCCGTGTCAACTTATTCCATAGTTGCTCTGGATCAAGAAACAGGTCAACTCGGTGTAGCTGTACAAAGTCACTGGTTTTCAGTGGGAACCGTGGTACCTTGGGCTAAGGCTGGTGTAGGGGCAGTTGCTACCCAATCCATTGCCGAACCATCTTATGGTCCTAAAGGGCTGGCTTTGATGGAACAGGGTATCCCTGCGGATGAAGCTTTGCAGTCCCTGCTAGCCAAAGACCCTGGTGAGAATGCTCGTCAGGTAGCTATGGTAGATGCCCAGGGCAATGTAGGGGTGCACACCGGTTCGCGCTGTATTAGCTATGCCAGTCACCGTACCGGTAAGAGTTATTCTGTCCAGGCCAATATTATGGCCAAACCTACGGTCCCGGCGGCCATGGTCCAGGCCTTTGAAAGTACAACTGGTGACCTGGCGGAACGTATGCTGGCCGCCCTGGATGCTGCAGAAGCAGAAGGGGGAGACCTGCGAGGCCGCCAATCGGCGGCAATGCTGGTGGTTAGCGGTGAGCCAACAGGCGATTCCTGGAAGGATCGTATTGTTGATTTGGAGGTCGCTGATCATAAAGATCCCTTGGGAGAATTACGGCGCTTGCTGCGAATTAGTCGGGCCTACCGCCACGCGCAAAAAGGGGATGAATACATGGAACAGAATGAGATGAAAATGGCCTTGCAGGAATATACTGCCGCCGCAAAATTCTACCCGGAAAACCCGGAACTGCCTTTTTGGACCGCAGTAACGTTGGCTCAAACAGGTGAGCTGCAAAAAGCATTACCAATTTTCAATGATGTATTTGGTCGTAATAAGAATCTACGAGAATTGATACCGCGCATCGTACGCGCCGGGTTCCTGACCAATGAACAAAAAGTTTTACAACAGATCTTGGCCCAGTAGTTGTTAACATTGAACATAACTGGTAAGACCAAACTATACCTGCTTTTTTCATTTACTATCCTATTACTGGTGAGTTGCGATCCGCTGGTAACTGAATTCCCAGCGGAGCAGATGGCCACGGAGTACACGGCTAAAACGCTCACTGCGCCACCCAACAAAGATACACTAACCGTAGTAACCTGGAATATTCGTTTTGGCATTGGGCGAGCGGAGTGGTTTGGTGATTCCTGCGGTGAATTGGTGCTTTTTGATACGGATGAAATTCAGGATGGGTTGGAATTGCTAGCCGCAAAGATCACGGCAATGGGTGCCGATATCCTGCTGCTGCAGGAAGTGGATACTGATTCCAAACGGTCTGCCTACGTAGACCAGGTACAGTGGTTATTGGATAATACGGAATTTAATTACGGTGTCTATGCCTCCATGTGGGAGGTACAGTTTGTACCCAGCGATGGGTTGGGACGCGTTAATACTGGCAACGCCATCCTGTCGCACTGGCCGTTGAGTGAAGCTGAGCGGATTCAACTGTCTCTGCGTGGTGATCAGGATGCGCTTACTAGAGCATTTTATGTCCGTCGTAATGTGTTACGAGCCAAGGTTAACTATCCAGGCAGTCCTTTTTGGGCAGTCGATATCCATGCCTCTGCATTTTCCAACGATGATACCAAACAAAAACAGTACCTGGAATTCAAGGCGGTATTAGATGAGCTCAATGCCCAGGGGGAAAATTTTGTTGCCGGTGGTGATCTCAATGAATTACCTCCCGGTGCCGCAAAAAATAATTATTGTGATAACGACCGCTGTCCAGGTGAATCAGCAGAAGATGATGAAGGTTGCGATTTCAGCAATGAGACCACCTGGATCAGCCCTTTGTTTGATAGCTATATACCGGGCGTATCCCTTGTAAATTATCTACAGGATGAGAATCGTCATTTTACCCATGCCTCCACTCATGATGCCAACGATGAACGCTACCAGTGGAACAGGAAACTGGATTATCTTTTTACCAATACGGATTGGGTTCCCCGCTCTACAATAACGCATCAGGATGCCGTGCTGGAATCAGACCATGTAGCTGTAGCAGCTAAGTGGGTGGTACCATGAGAAAGTTGTTTGTTATAATTATTGTGCTGTGCGGCTGGAACCATGCCGATACCAATATTTGGTCATCTGGAACTGCACATTCGCTGCCCAAAGGACAATGGGAAGTTGGATTATTCCAACCGCTTCGTTATGGTCTTACCGATAATCAGGATATCTTACTACATCATCAAGGATATTATCTGCCAATTCTTTCCTTAAAATTATTACCGAATCTGGTTTTTAAGAAAACCTGGACAGAAAAGAATAGCTGGACCATTGCTAGCAGGCATGGTTTTTATTACCCCACACCGTTACTGCAGTCCATCACTGGTGCTGGAAAATTCAAGATCGTTGCCCCCCAGTTCGAGTTTCCCACGTTGATCGGTCTCACCAATGAAATATTGGCTACACGTTCCGTAGGTACTGGCCAGTTGACCGGGAAAGCCGGCCTGTTGCTCGGCTTAGGAGGTGGTGATCTGGATCCCACATCTACTATTGATGTTCCTCTGGTGTATCCCCGTTTGGCTGTTTATTACAACGGTTGGGGTCTGCGCCTGGGAGCCGATTATGTGGCCCCAGTAAAAGGTCGCTGGTCTGGTTTTGTGGATGGGGATGTATTTCTGTACCCAGGCAGCGCCTCCGCGCTTTTTTTTGAGACCAAAGTATTGTTGATCTGGACCAAGAGCAGTCGGTTGCGGTTCATGGTAGGCTATAAACTTACTTATGGTGAATATCCTTTTGGTTCCCACTGGCAAATCCTGCCACCGAAACTACCTACATTCCCTGGGGGGTGGCCTTTGATCGACATTCAGATCACCTGGTAATATTCGTCTAACCAATACGTTAAAATAAATTATTCGGCCGGCATAATTCGTAACGATAACTTCTGCGAATGTTTTTCCAGAAAAAAATAGTCCTCAGTTTTCTGTGTTTTGTACAGGTCATATTGGCTCAGGATCCAATTCGCGGCGTGGTGCAGGATGCAGAAACAGGCGCGCCGATTATCGGTGTTAATATTTTACTTATCGGTACGGAAACAGGCACTGTAACGGATACGGAAGGATCATTTGTGCTGGCAATATCTGTGGATATAGAGCCGGCATTACGCCTTTCCCATATCGCCTATAACACTGTGGAAGTAATGATTGACTCCAGTTATACTGGTATCATTCAACTGGAGCCAGCAGTGATCGAGGGCCAGGAAATCGAGGTCGTTGGGGTGAAATCCAAAACAGAGATGGATGTTGCGTCATCCATAGATATGCTGGATATTGCTGAGATTGAAATACAGGGTGCGCGCGATCTGGGCAGTGCCTTGCGACGTGTCAGCAGCGTGAAAATGGATTATTCTTCCAGCGGTAAACAGACGATTAGTATCCGCGGCAGTAATGCCACTGATGTAGCTGTTTTTTTGGATGGTGTACGCTTAAACGATGCCAATACTGGCGTAGCGGATCTTTCCACAATTGATCTCAATGCTCTAGAGCAAATTCAGGTGATCAAGGGTGGAAATTCATCATTGTTTGGCAGTGGTGCTATTGGTGGTGTATTGAATATGGAGAGCAAAACTGCGCAAAAGAATTCACTGTACTTGAACAGCGGTGCAGGGCAAACCTATGACGACGACATGGATCTTTCATTAGGGGCAACGGCAGTGTTGGGTCCGGCAGGAATCGGCGGACGCTATACGGCCAAGGCCAGGGCTTTTGGCGGGCGAACGACAACCACATCACTGTTTGCCAACGCATTCGGCGGACTGGACTTGCGTTCTGGACGGTTGGATATGCGTTGGTTCCAGCTCAACAAGAATCTGGAATTTCCATCTGGTAGTGTTGATAGTGGTGATAGTTTATCCATACTAAGCGTTAATTACCGCGGTGATATTCTGGGCACAAGCGGTTGGAAATTCCTGGCCGGATTGAAGGATTGGAGCCTGAATCAAGATTTTTTCTCCAGTCTTAATGAATACCTGAGCGATCATTCCCGCAATATTCATGTATCCAAATTTATCAACTGGTGGGATTTTGAAGGTACGGTCCAATATGAAGCAGAGTACCAGACCTTTGATGGCGATAAATCCTACTTCAATATTAATGGAGATCCCGTTGTTCATCATATTGCGGACATGGAGCGAAATACAAACGCACTGGCATTCGTCACCCGTTGGTCTGCAGACGCCGATCATCCCAATATTGATTTTATTAATTGGGAATTATCCTACCGAATGGACCAGATCGAGACATTTCAAAATGAACATTATGAATTCCCCTTACTGGTGACAGAGGGTCAGCTCATTATCTATGATGTACCGCAATCACGAGAATTAAAACATGTCTCCAGCAAACGGTTGGGGATTCATTTGGAAGGAAGAGGTGAAAAAACCTGGTATTCAATATTTGCCAACCAGGGCAACAATCAGCGCTTGCCTACGCTGGCGGACCTGTTTCGATTTTCGAATACAGAGACCGATAGCCTGCTGGACTCGCTGTTATCCAGTGAATATCTGAGTACCACCGAAATCAATCTGCAATTGCGTATTTCCAATCCACAGACTGAGCTGCCTATTGATGAAGTGTCGCTTGGACTCGATGTATTTATGAACGGCTACACGGATAAGATCGCTTACCGGGTATTCGAAGGCACCCCGGCTATACCGTTCAACGAACCTGTTGCGGAGATCCGCGGTGTAGAAGCAATGGTAGGTTTGCGAATGCTCAGTGATAGATTTTTATTATCCACCAGCGCTACTTTCTTGGATATCAGCTCACCCCTAGTCTTTCCTAATAAACCGGAGTACCGGCTTGTGTTCACCAGTGAATTGAACCTGGATTGGCTGGTACTCAGTATGGATCATGTCAACGAAGGAGAACAATATTTCTTTATTCCAGGGATTGGAGAAGGGCTGCGGAAACCCCGAGAAAACGCCAATCTGAATGTAACTTTGCGTAAGAGATTACTTGGATTGGATTGGTCTCTGTCTTATACCTGGCGCAATATCCTTTCCAAGGATGAATTAGACTGGACGCTGGAGGAGAGTCTGCGCCGCGGGTTCAACTATTTTGAGAAATACCGTGAAATCGTCAACCTGAAGGTCGAATTATAGTGTTCAGATCACGATGGTCATTAGTACTCATGTTTTTATGGCTTTCTTGTGATCTGCCTTTCTCCACGAAGCCATCTACGGAGGATGATTTATTTCTCGTAACTCATGATTATGATGGCCGTGTTATTCGTGAAAAAACAGCTGTCACTATATCTTGGTCAGATATTACCATAGAGGATTTCAAGGAATATCGTATTGAGAAAGCGAAGATTATTGCCGGGGATTATTACTGGGTTGATTTGGCGCATTTGCCTGATTCATTGACCACATCATATGTAGATACGCTGGATGATGATGGTACGTTTCAATACCGGGTGCGGGTCGTTGATCAGCGCGATCAATACCGCCATGAACTTTCTGAAGAATTTGTAGTGCCAAATATATCCTCATTATATATACCTGACCATTATGTTCATTTAGAAACGGCCTTCGACACCAAATTCATTGATAATGGCGATAGTATCATTTTTCGTCCCGGCGTTCACCCTGGGAATCACGATTTATTAGGTAAAGAGGTAGTGATTACATCCACTCACGGCCCAATTATTACTATCTTGATTGGTATCACAGCTCAACAATCTGTAATCAGTATTGATAAGGGGAAACTTGATGGTGTGTGTATTCAAAATGGTAGCGGTCTCAGTGGTGGTGGTGTATGGGCTGGCGGCACAGCTGTTGTTACCAACTGTTTCATAAGGAATAACCTGGCAGTGGAAGATCTTACCGCTAATATGCAGATTTATCCATCCGGACACGGTGGAGGTATTTTTATAACGGATACAGCGTTGGTAACAAATTGCAAGATTGTTAAGAATCGGTCCCGCCGCGGCGGCGGCGGCGTTGCAGCCGATGAGTTTGCCACAATAAGAAATTGTATAATCTATAGTAATATAAATGATGTTGCCCCATCCGGAGAACTAGAGTATCCTGGCGGCGGTTTATTTGTATCAAACCATTCTTTGGGTGTTACAATTAAAAACTGTCGATTCACCCGTAACAGAACGGAAAATACTGGCGGAGGTGTATTTGTTGCCGGCTTGGCCACGCTTAGTAATTGTATTATGAATTATAATTACGCCAAGCTGGGCGGTGGCGGAATCGCTTTGGGGCCAGGGAACTCCCTAGATGTATTAAACTGTTCATTATATAGAAATGGTTCGCACGATCAATACAGTACTCAATATTCAGTTATTTCAATGGGTAACATAGAATTAATTAATTGTATTATTTCAAGGGGCAGCCTTGTGGATGGGTCTAATATTAAATTTTATTCCATGAACAGTATCTATTCCCTGGTTCAGGAGCTCACCGTAGTTGCTGGTCCGGGTAATATAGTTGCGGATCCTCTTTTTGTGGACCCTGAACAATCCGATTTTCGCTTGGATCCTGAATCCCCTGCCATTAATGCCGGCCATCCGGGAAATGAATATAAGGATAGTAATGGGTCAAGGAACGATATGGGTGCTTTTGGCGGGCCGTACGGCGACGATTGGGAATGATTTATTCGACCAGTCCCCGTATGGTAATTATGTCCCAGTTTTTCATAGCCGCATTATCGGCTGTTAGTGTTACCGGGTAAATGCTCACAGCGTCGCGGTGGAAAAATACGTTACCAGCAAATCTGGCGCTGTCACCGGGAGCCATGGTCACATCGTGTCGGAAGAAAAGGCCCTGTTCAGATTGATCGTTG
>Ga0207966_1001543_pt1 | contig 12535 bp, 9 predicted proteins | sample Knorr_S23_td_NAD_FD_185611 | JGI IMG/M metagenome (GOLD analysis project Ga0207966, IMG submission 185611) | Marine microbial communities from Southern Atlantic Ocean transect - Knorr_S23_td_NADW_ad_2500m_LV_B (SPAdes) (version 2) | ecosystem: Environmental > Aquatic > Marine > Oceanic | place... | reverse complement strand
AATAAAAAGGGTTGGTGAAGCCTTTTTATTCACAATAAATTTGCCGCCGAATCAGAATAGAATTATCACATTTTGGCCCGTTCGTCTAGTGGTTAGGACTCCAGGTTTTCATCCTGGCAACAGGAGTTCGATTCTCCTACGGGCTACAAATAAAACCCCGTATTTGCGGGGTTTTTTATTTAGGTGTAATTTCGCTTAATGCACATCGAACTTCACCCTACGATTGTCCACTTTCCTATCGCGTTAATTATACTGGCGTATTTCTTTCAAGTTATAACTGTTTTCAAACCTGGACTTATACCTAAGCATTTGAATCTATGGGTCCTGATTCCCGCAGCACTCTCAACATTACCAGCCGTCTTGTCAGGCGAAAATGCTGAAGAAAATCTTGGTGAGATCTGCCCGGAAGCACATAGAACACTTGAAAACCACGAGCTATTTGCCAATATCACTACGTGGAGTATTTTGATCCTGACTTTTGTTTGGGTTTATGTGACATTAAAGGGATATGAAGCCGCAAAATATCAACGGCTCTTCCTTGCTTTCTTAACACTCATATTTATCAGTATATGTGTCACCGGATACTTGGGTGGAGAATTAGTTCACAAGTGGAATACGTGATATCTATTCATCTCTTCTGACATATACCACAAAAGACGAAGAATAATTACTATAAAATACCCCTAAACCACCTTCCACATTTGAATCTGGTAAAAGATAAATATTCTGTCCTAGTGGATCTCCACTAAAATAATTAAAATAAGATTCGCTTGTAGATCTAAAAGTCATTAGATGTAACCCATAATAATCAAAATATAACCACATTATTGGTGTTGGAGCCGTTTCAACATTCCACTGCCAAGGATTAATCCTGTAAGGAGTATTCTCTTCATCCCTAGGATAACGCCCTTTCCATATTCTAAAACCTATGGATGTATCATAAATTAAGTTTATATAAACACTATCTCTGATCTCATTGTAATTGTAATCAAAAAACCCACCGCTATCAGGATCTAGAATACTGCTAAGTGAATCGAGTGGCTCTAGCCCTCTCTTATTTGCATCTAAAGCATATGAAAGAATTTTAACTGTCTTATGATTATCTGCATCAAAATCGACACCAAACATAGGATAACTGGCAAAACTCTTAGTAAAACAATCACCAATTCGATAGGTCACAGTATCAACATGAATACTATTCTCTATAATAAAATCTTCATGATTTATTGATAATCCTATTAATTCATCAAATGTTAATCCTTCTAAATTATTCACATTAATACTAGGCGTTAATAAAATTTCTCCATCAGGGCAATTATATTCACCCAAATCTGGGGAGCTAATATTCATTTCATTTGGAACTGTAGTTGTTGCAATAACAGAACCCATATCATGGTTCACAACTAAATGATAAGTTTGACCTGGCTGAATAATATAATTCAAATAATTTTCAATATTCTCTAAGCTTGGTTCAGTTGGTAAAGGAAAATACTTACCACTGCCAACATTAAAAAAGTGAAGAGTATCCTTTGTTGAATCATCAATTAAATAAACACTCGCATCATCAATCCATAAATCCTGAGCTTGAATGTCTTCTAATATTGAAGCTGATCTAGAGACTGAAACAGTATCACTAACTGGTAAATTTGCAACAATAGAGCCAAATACGACTAAGTTATCTTCATACTCTAAATTTTGATCATTAAAATCACATGAATAAAATATAATATTAGAAAATATCATTAAATGTAAAATAGATGTTTTCATTTTTAAAACTCCCATGTAAAACCAAAAGTTGGCAGTATTGGAAAAAGTCCAATGCTTCTTTCATTTATTTTACCTTCATCGCTTTCATCAACATTAGTTTCCCCAGGATCTGCCCTACCATTGCCATTCGTATCATGAAGGTCTTTATCCCAATCACCATCATCATCTAATCCATTATATGGACTACCAAGTGAATAAATTTTTCTAAATGTATTACTTCGATTTAAAGTATTAATAATCTGAAAGAAAAAATCAACATTCGTTTTACCAATTTTCGCGTGATAGACGGCTCCAATATCTAAGCGGCTATATGGTTCATATCTCCCCGAATTTCGTGTTCCAGGAATAGTTCTAAAAAGTTCATAAGGACTTTCTGGGAATTTCTCGACATAATAACCCATTATTGGAGTATAGGCTTGACCAGATTGAAGTGCAAATCTCCAATTAGTTTCCCATTTTTTATTAAATTGATAATTTCCAAGCACACTAAATGCATGAGTCCTATCCCAATTAGTATAGTACTCTTGCTCGCCATCTGCATAGATACTATTCATTATTTTTCTTGAAACAGAATAAGTATAAGCCACCCAGCCGCTTAACTTACCTGACATTTTTTGTCCAAAAAGTTCAAGCCCATATGCATATCCATCAGCAGGTGTAACAATATTTGCTAAGCTTTCATCAGATACTTGAGCATCTGTTGTGGATCTTTTCTCTTCATATGTAAGAAGGTTTTTTAAATCTTTATAATAACCTTCTACCTGTATTTTGTACATATTTTTTATATACTCTTCGTATCCAAGCACAACTTGCATAGATTTTCCAGGACTTACAGAGGTATCAGCCGCAATCCAATTATCTAAAATAGAAGGATTAAAATCATCTTGGAAGGTGCTTATAAATTGATGATAATTCCCTACGGAAAAGTTAATGTATCGATCATCCGTAAGCAGGTATTTCAACCCCAATCTTAAATCTGGATATAGTGAATCGGGGTAAACATTATAATAGTTTATTCTTATCCCAGGCTCAATGATAAACAGATTATTGTGCTTATATTTCATTTTTACATACGACGCAAGCTCAACTGGAGATGCCTTGATCTTGAATTGAGTTGAATCCTGAAATTTATTTGTATATTCAAAACCTAACTTTTTTAATTGCGCTCCAAATTTTAAGGTTGATTCTGAAGATTTGAACCAAGAAAAATCCCCCGACAAAGTCCTGTCATCAATACCATTGTCACTCACCAGACCACCAGATCCTCCCAATCCAAACCGTGTAAAAAATTGACTGTTAGCAATCAGGAAATTGCCGACCAGTCTCTCATTAAATACCCTTCGATAATGGGCACTTACCGTATTATTACCCCAGCGGCCAGCCAGCCCAAAGGTATCAAAGATGATATTATCAATTCCTGAATAATAGCTCAGCGATATCCTATCCTTGGCGGATATATCCGAAAAAATATGGCTTTGAATATCATAAAAGTAATAGGGTGGAATATTATCAGCTATGTTGTCAGGTAAAACTTTTGGCAAGATCAAGTCAAAATAGGTTCTGCGGCCCGATAAAACCCAGGCACCCTTATAAAATGGACCTTCAAGGGTGGTCTGCGCTGATAAAAGAGATAAATTCACCTTCCCCTTGAACTCATTCTTATTTCCTTCTCGGCTTATTACATTAAGTACAGCTGAAAGTCGACCACCATATTCTGCATTGTATGCACCTTTTATCAATTCCGCTTCCTTAACCCCGTCCACAATAAAGTTCGAAAATACACCTCCCAAATGAGATGGATTGTAAACAGTGATCCCATCTAGCATTATCAGGTTCTGGTCTGTATTTCCACCACGAATTACTAAGCCTGTGCTGAATTCAGAAGTTGTTAAGACACCAGGCAATGCTTGTATCGTTCTAAATAGATCTGGCTCAGCCAAGGCTGGTGCTGCTTTCATCATCCTGGGACTTAGGTTTATCTTACTGGGCTGAATGTTATTTCTACGTTGCAACTTTTCAGCTGTGACTTCAATTTCTGTTAATTGTACAACTTGTTCAACTAAATTAATGTTTACTTTCTTTGATTCACCATCACTTAATCTAGTCTTCTGTTTATACATGTCAAACCCAATATAGGACACCATGAGAGTATAATTACCTGAGACTATGTCCTGAATAATATAATATCCGTTTACATCCGTTGCCATACCTTGTCCTGTCTCTCGTAAAAATACATTCGCTCCAATTAGCGCTTCTCCTGAAGAAGAATCAGAAACAAAGCCTGAGATGATAGATGTTTGTGCTTTTAAAATTGAAATAATTATAAAAGAGAATATGAGATTACGTTTCATTTAATATTTACCTAAATTTTCATCATGGATGTCATAATAAAGAATTTCACAATTTTTAGAATGACTTTCTTTTCGAATCTGTAAGCAAAAAATATATTGATTTGTTATTAACTCATCCACTCTAAAAGATGGCACAAATCCTGTTCCCCTAATTAACGGAACTTTCATATTTTCACCTTTTCAGTCTTTAAAATATATTTTTCTAAAACTAAGTATCCGACAGGAACTAAAAATAATGTAATTGTTGTTGCAAAAATCACACCAAAGCTCAGTGAGACGGCCATTGGAATCATAAATTTTGCTTGAATACTCTTTTCGAGTAATAGTGGCGTAAGGCCAACAAATGTTGTAAGAGAAGTTAAGAATATTGGCCTAAATCTTCTTGGACCCGCTTCTAAAACAGCATCCATTATACTATTTCCTTCACTTCGATATCGATTAATAAAATCAACCATTACAAGACTATCATTTACAACAACTCCTGTTAAGGCAACAAAACCCATCATAGAAAGGACTGAAAAATTAATTCCCATTATAAGGTGCCCAAGCACGGCTCCTGTTAAACCAAATGGAATAGAAGACATAACTACAAGAGGTTGGAAATATGATTTGAAAGGTATCGCAAGGAGCATGTAAACCACAATCATAGCTAATAAAAAGTTTTTACCAATGGATTTTAAATTTTGTCCTTGCTCTTGCTGTTCACCTTCAAGACTGTAAGATATTGAATTATATTTTTTTAAAATCTTTGGCAAAATAGAATTAGTAACAGCGGCAATTACTTCATTCCCTGTAGTTACAGTCAAATCAACATCGGCAGTTATATTTATTGCGCGCTTTCTATTTTTACGCTGAATTGAAGAGAGCCCTTCACCTATTTCTAATTTTGCAATTTGACGTACTGGTATTGTTGATCCATTTGGAGCTTTGATCATCATATTTTCTAAATTAGAGATAGAACTTCTTTCCTTACTTGGATATCGAAGCATCACTTTCACCTCATCTCGACCACGCTGAATACTTTGAACTTCTAACCCATAAAATGCCTGCTGAACCTGGCCTCCGAGCATCACCATATTTATACCATAATTTGCAGCGGCAGGAAGAAGCTTTAGACTAATTTCTTCTTTACCAATATTAAAATTATCTTTTACATCGAATACACCAGGAAATTGAAATAATTCCTTTTTTAATTCATCTTTTGCTTTAAGGAGATCATCCATGTATTTACTTGAAAGTTGAACATTAACCGGTTCACCTGCTGAAAACAAACTCGAGAAAAATCCGACTTCTTTTACGCCTGAAACTGATGGCATTAACTTACGCCAGCGTCTAACGATTTCCTCTGTTCCAATAACTCGCTCTTCCCCTGGGATTAATTCCAGAGCAACCTCTGCTAAGTGAGGTCCACCATAAGAAGCATTAAGATTACCTGGACCTCGAGAGGTTTTAGTTTTCATGGGCTGAAATCCAATAGTAGACAGTCTATTCTTTATAATTGGATTTTCTGGAAACTCTTGATTTAATTGTTCTTCAAGAGTTTTAGCTGCAGCCTCTAGTTTGAGATACCCCTCACGAGTTATTTCCATTGAGGTACCGGATGGATACTCTATTGTTCCAATCGCTAAATCTGCTTCAATAGGGGGAAAGAAGGAAAATTTAATTATGCCCCCACCAATTATTCCAATGGTTAAAATAAATACTGAGGCAGCAACACTTAAAAATGTAAATGGTCTGTTTACTGATTTATGTAAAACTGGTTTATAGTAAGTATCAACAAATGATGATAATCCATCTTTTATTTTAGTTTGAAAATTATCCCATTTATCAGATATGGATCTAATCCAAGGGGTTTTTGATTTTTGATCTGAGCTATGTGCTAAGTGAGTTGGAAGAATCGTCAGACTTTCAAATAAAGACCAAAATAAAACAGAAATTGTAATTAATGGGAATATCCTCCATATCGCACCGATTGTTCCTTCTACGGCAAGCATAGGTGAGAATGTTGCCATCGTTGTTAATACAGCAAAAAAAACTGGCGTTGCAACTTGGGTAGCCCCTTTTATTGCCGCTTCCCTTGGCTCCATTCCTCGTTCACGGAATAATGTCACATTTTCGCCAATGACAATTGCATCATCAACAACAATACCAAGAACGAGAATAAATGTAAATAAGGATAACATATTAATAGAGACACCTAATACTGGCATCAGCCAAAACCCTCCCATAAAGGAAATAGGTATTCCTAATGAAACCCAAAAAGCGAGCTTTGGTTTTAAAAATAGTGCAAGAACAAGAACAACAAGTAATAGTCCATAATAAGCATTTTTGACCATTGTATCGATTCTTCCAAGAAGAAGCCTGGATTCATCATCCCAGGCACTAATACTAACACCTTCAGGAAGGCTTTTTTGTTTAATCTCAACATATTCCTTTACCTGAGATGCTATATCTATTGCATTTTGTTCACCAACTCGATAAATCGTAATTAGATTTGAAGGCAGGCTGTTAAATAAAAACTCTAAATCATAATCAATAGAAAATGCATCTTTGATTTCACTAATTTCTCCTAATCGTACTATCGAACCTGATGGGTCTGATATTACAGGAATAGATGAAAAATAATCAGCTGTGTATCCCTGGCCTTGAGCTCGTATTAAAATTTCTCCATTTATATTTTCAATACTACCACTCGGAATATCAATCGATAAATTTTGAATAGCTGCTGAAATTTGGCCTAAGGTTAGATTATATTTCCTAAGCGTTTTCTCACTAATCTCAATCGAAATCTCTTTATCTTTTTTAGCAATAATTGAGGTGTAAGTTATTTCAGGCAGGGCATCAAGATCATCCTTGACTTCTTCTGTAAGGTTTGCACGGGTAAGCTCATCCATTTCACCACTAACTGCAACAGTAATTGTTGCATTTATAGCTATAAACTGCTTGGTTGTTGGGCGTTCCACACCTTCTGGAAAATTATCTATCCCATCTACGGCTGCCTTAACGCGGTCAAGCATTTTAGTAACATCTTGACCTGATAAAATCTCAACATTTACAATTCCAACATTTTCAGAAGCTGTAGAGGTTATTTTCTTTACACCATCAAGCCCCTGAACCCTTTCTTCAATTATAATACATACGCCACTCTCTACATCTGATGGAGTAGCACCAGGGTAAATAGCTGTTACATTAATTATATCAACTTCAATATTTGGAAAAATTTCCATTTTTAAAAGAGGAATGGTTAAGGCCCCTGATAAAATAATAAAAGCCATTATGAGATTTGCGGCAACCCTATTATCAACAAACCAGCGAATTATACGTTCCATAAGACCTATTTCAACTCTAGAGTCACTCTTAGCCCATTTACTAAAGATGAAACACGAGAAGTCAGCAACCTATCTCCTGGCTCAAAACCTTCTCCAATTAGCGCAAAGTCATCTTCATTTCTTAGAACATCAACCGATCTATTTTGCATTGACATCTGATTATCAACAACCCATACACTCTCATTTCTAACAGAAGATCGAGGTAAAACAGAAATATCTGAAATTTCAATTCCGGAAATCTTTGCTTGAACAAATTGACCTACAACCAATGGCGTAGTAAACATTTTTTTATCTGAGTTATCAACTTTTGCAACCACAGCCATCATCCGAGTAACAGGGTCAATTTCAGCTTCTGTCCTAACAATTTTTGCTGGCCATTTATTATTACCTTGAATGATAATTACGTCTAAACGCTTACTTTCTTCAATTTTCTGTCCATTAAATTCTAGACCACTATACTGAACGTCCTGATCTGCAATAGGTAACCGAACCTCATAAGCATCTGTGGCGTATATATTGCCAATAGACGTGCCAGGGAATACAGTGGTTCCGAGGTTAATTCTGCTGGTACGAACACGCCCATCAAAAGGCGCAATAAATATGGTTCGACTTAAGTTTCTTTTCGCTTGTTCAAGACTTGCTTTTGCAGCAGCATACGTTGCCTTAGCCTGAGCCATTTGTGGTTTTCTGAGTGCTAAATCACTTCCTAATCCCGCTCCAACTCTTTTCCATTCTTTTTTTGCCAACTCTGACTCTGCTTGCTCACGTTCTAAGTTAACCTCCGCGTTTAAAACCTGAGATTCAGCAGATATTAATGCCAATTCATAATCTCTTTTATCTAAAACAATTAGAGTATCTCCTTGTTTAAAACTTGAGCCTACTTCCATCTTTGGCGACAGCCACTCAACTCTTGAGCTCAATTCTGAAAGCAGAATCAATTCAGATTCAGGCTGAACAATACCCTGAGAAGAAATAGAAGCTTTAACCGTCCTAGGCAAAATCATCATTGTTTTAACATAAGGTATGACTTCTTTATTTTCTTTAGCAACAGCTACCGGTCTACTTTTTATTAAAACACCCGCGATAATTATGCTTAAGGCTAATATTATTAATCCAATATATTTTTTCATCTTTTATTTTATTTATTTGATTTTAATTCGTATCCCCACCAAGGGCTAATATTAAAGACAAGCGATTTTCAATTCGTTGCCGACTAAGAGTTAAATACTGAGAACGAATATCATTATATTGTCTCTGAGTATTTAAAACAGACTCAAGTGTAGTTAATCCTTTATCATAACGCTCTTTTGATAAATTGTAGGCATCTAAAGAGTGCTGCACGGCATCATTAATAGCTCCTTGCTGTATTAACAAAGACTTATCTAATTCTAGAAGTTGCTCTACCTCAGAGAATGCATTCAGCAAACCTTTTAACAAATCTTTCTTAGATTTATTCTGAGCTGATTCTTGCAGATTTGCCGCAGCTCTTAGCCTTCCTGCATTGAAGATAGGAGCTGTCAAACTATATCCCATATTCCAAATTCCATAATCATCATTAAAGATATTTTCTAATTTTTGGGCTGATGTTCCTACAGAGCCATTAAGTGAAATACCCGGTAATAAATTTCGTTTAGCCTGAGCTAATAGCAGACCCTCTGATTCTGTTTTTAAAAATAGGCTCCTAATATCTGGGCGACGAGTTAATAAATCTGCAGGGATAACTGATTCTATATTAGGCAAAGAAACAGGCAAGGTTTTCCCGGTAATTAAATCTCCTTTTGGATATTTACCGGAAAGAATTTCCAAACGACGATTTAAGCTTTTTAGTTGTAGCGCTCTAGATTCAATTAAAACTTTTGAAGTCGAAACAGATGTCTCAGCGAGTCGATAGTCAAGACTCGATTTTAGCCCTCTTTCATATCTATCTTTTACAAGGTCTCTTATGTCTAAAAAACTATCATAAGATTCTTGTGCAATCATCATTTGCCCGTAGGCTTCAACTGCCTGAAAATAGGATTGAGTTGCTCTAATAATGGTTGAGAATCCAATATATGATAGGTCATAGCTTATAGCTTCAAAATTTTTCTGAGCAGCTTTTCTTCCGTTTAAAAGCCTACCCCATATATCTATTTCCCACTGAAGACTCAAACCTAACCTTGCTGTCGTATTTCCGAAACTGATCACTTCATTTGATGATTCGGAATTTTGAGAAGAGCTGTCATCTTCTCCTGATTGAGAACCTAGGAAGCTACCTATTGCTCCAAAACCCGACAAATTTTGAACACTTGTGTCAGCACTGATACTACCATTCAGAGAAGGAAAAATACCAGCACTGTTAATTTTCGAACTCTGATATGCCATATTCTTATTATCTATAATTGATTGCAGATCAGGACTGTTTTGTTGAAAATCTAAAATAAAACTTTCTAGATCATCATCATTAAAAATTTTCCACCACTTACCGGTGACTTTTTCACTACTAGGTATTGAGGTTTGCCATATTTTAGGCATTTGGACATCGATGTCTTCTACCTTTACCAATGTGTTACTGGCACATCCTGAGAGAAGCACTATGAATAAAATAATAATCATATTCATTTCACTGTTAATTATGAGATTAACTTTATTCATTTTCTAAGTTTGATATTATCTTTGTTAAGACATCTTTAAAAATTTCAATATCAGACTCTGGTATATCACGAGAAACTTCTTTTTTTGTCTTATTCATTATAGGGAGGACATCGTTAAATAGTTGTTTACCAGCGTTGGTTAAAATGACGCGGTTTACTCTATGGTCTAGTTGATCTGGGACTCTAACTACTAAATTTTTCTTTTCTAGAGTGTTAACTATCCTTGTAATACTTGTTTTATCTTTAAAACAAAAATCACTCAATAATTTTTGAGAGGCATCACCGTGATAATGTATTGGACCTAGAACCATCCATTGATCCAGTGAAATATCAAGACCTGCCTCATGAGCATTCTGAACAAATCTTCTTGTAATCATATTATGGACCGAACTGATAAGTTTTCCCATGTTCATATGAAACTGAAGTGAATCTTTATTTTCCATTAGTTGAATGTACAACTATTATTTAAATAATTATAAATATATAATACAAAATACTATGATTTATATGAACGAATTAGGATATCTATAGACGTATAATTATAATTTATATATTATTAAACATATTAATAAAATAAAAATGAAATTATATTTAGTTGATAGTTCAACTTTATTCATTTTCTAAATTAGATATAATCTTAATAATTTTTTAATAGGCCATAGATAAGACACATCAGGCGATTCGTTCCACCCATATTATTGATAATAAAACTCGTCCTTCCTTTTTAGATTGGAGCGGTGAGATGCAAAAAATCTTTTGAGGCCCAACCAGGTTGGCATTTGAATATTATTGTAAATTTTATATAATTTTATTGTATTCTTGTACCCCCTTCTCATCCATTCCTCAATCACAGTATTTATATATAACTTAAGCGCGTCTGGATAGGGCTTCCACATTAAAGTCGCTGGGTGGTTTAACCACCCTTTGTATGGTTTACCATTTAAAGATTTTTCTCCCAATATTGCTTTTAAAATTTGAACACTCTCAACCCGTTGCTTACCAATCTGCGGTAATCCAAACATGCAGCGGATTGCTTAGAATCCGGGTAAGGTAAAAATGTTTACATTTTAATTCCTTAAATAGGTTAATGATTCCGGAGAAAATGGAATTGGACTTACATCAAACAATTTAAAAAGTTCCCCCGACTGACAAACATTGCTTTCAAGCAACATCGTTATTTGATCCTTGGTAATTGGAAACCATTGAAACCGACCGAATAAGAATGCAAATCCTTGTATGATGATGGCTGGTGTGGGAATTGTCCATTTCTTTTTGCCATACGCACTTGAAATAATTTTAATTATATCTTGCCAATAATAGGTATCACCACCTAGGCAGTAAGTTTTTTTTACTAAACTCATCTCTTTGATGGATTTTACGAAAATAGATGCCACATCCTTAATGTGGATGGGTGACATGGCAAAATTCCCGGCTTTTAATGGATTGAACCCTTTATGAAAATTTGGTGCAGGAAAAGGAAGGTTTAACATATCCTTTTTTAACTGGGTGCAGAATTCCGGACGGTTATTACCACGGGGGTCTCCAAAAATCAACGAGGGCCTAAAAATCGTATAGTCTAAATCTGCAAACTTTAAATATTCTTCGGAATTGTATTTTGTACTTTGATAGCTGGTTCCATTCATTTTTGCACCATTTGCACTCATTAGAATGAAACGATTAATGCCTTTTTCTTTTGCAGCATCAATACATCGCTTGGCACCGTTAAAATGTAGGTTCTCATAGGTGATGCCGTGATTGGGAAATTCACGGATAATTCCTATAGCATAGATTACAGCACCACAACCATCTAGAGTTTCATTAATCGCAATTTCATCATCAATATCTCCTTTAATTATCCGACATTTCTCCTTTTGAAGCAGTTTATTCTCAGACCCTTCCCGAACCATTAAGTTTGCTTCCATGCCTTGCGAAATCAATTCATCTACAATATAAGATCCTACAAATCCTGTAGCACCAAACAGAGCGACTTTCATGATCCGGTAATATTTACCAAAATTTTCATCATAGATATCACAATAAATTATTTATTTTTTTGAGGAACCAAAGATAAAAGCATTAATAAAGTATAAAATATGAGACCAAGAAACAATATAACCATAAAGTAGTAGGGCCATTCCGGCATCAGCAATGTAAAATTAACCCCCGGTGGTTTTTCAAAGGTGAACATATAATTACTTCCAAGAATCAGATTAATGATAATGATGGATACAACGAGGACCGTTGTCCATTGTATGGCATTAAAATAGTCAACCCATCGTGGTCGGTAGCCATCTATCACAAGTGCAAACATTACAAAAATGACAAGACCGTGGGCAAAAAAATAGTGAATAGACATATATATTTGCGCCATCTCAGATAAATTGGTATTAATAAATGCAAAAAATGAACCACCAAAACCTGCAAAAAAGAACCAGTTCTGCAGAGGACGATAATGTTG
>Ga0207966_1001542_pt1 | contig 12536 bp, 14 predicted proteins | sample Knorr_S23_td_NAD_FD_185611 | JGI IMG/M metagenome (GOLD analysis project Ga0207966, IMG submission 185611) | Marine microbial communities from Southern Atlantic Ocean transect - Knorr_S23_td_NADW_ad_2500m_LV_B (SPAdes) (version 2) | ecosystem: Environmental > Aquatic > Marine > Oceanic | place... | reverse complement strand
TATCTTGTATAAATCCACCAGCTTCTTTAACTAATAATGATCCAGCGGCAATGTCCCATATTTTTAATCCAAATTCCCAAAAAGCATCATATCTACCAGATGCTACATATGCTAAATCTAAAGCTGCAGCACCAAACCTTCTAACTCCTGAACAATTTTCCATTACATTTTGAAGTATTTTTATAAAATTTTTATGTTTTTCTTCCATTCCCTTCCAAGGAATTCCAGTTGCTATTAAAGCTTGTTTTAATTCGTTTCTCCCTGAAACTCTAATTCTCGTGTTATTAACAAAAGCTCCAATTCCTTTCTCAGCCCAAAAAAGTTCATCTTTAATAGGATCATAAATTATGCCTGAGATTATTTCTTCTTTATACATTAAAGCAATAGATATTGCATAGTGAGGAATGCCATGTAAAAAATTTAAAGTTCCATCTAATGGATCTATTATAAATTTTTTTTCATTTTTGTTTATATTACTATTAGGGTTTGTCTCTTCTGATATGATGGCAATTGTTGGATGAGCTTTTTGTAATTCTTTTATCAATGTTTCTTCAGAATTTAAATCTGCTGTAGTCACGAAATCTCCAATACCTTTTTTTGCTACTTGTAAGTTTTCAATTTCTCTAAAATCCTTTAATAGTTTATTTCCAGCTTTATATGCTGCTTTTGTCATAATATTTAGTATTGGGCTTTTAATTGTCATGATATCAATAATAATTTATTTAACTTTTTCAACATATGAATTGTCTGATGTTTTTACTACAACTTTAATACCTTTTTCAATATGTAGAGGAACCATTATTTTAACATTGTTTTCCAATATGGCAGGTTTAAGTCCTGATGTGGCTGTCTGACCTTTAATTACAGCTTCAGCTTCTTTTACTTTTAATATAACTGTACCAGGAAGTATTAAATTTATTGGTTCATCATCTTTTAATTCTAGTAACACATCAATTCCATCTTTCAAGTATGGTAAAAAATTGTTTAAAATTTTTTCTTTATTTATACTTATTTGTTCATAATTTGTTTTATTCATAAAACAATAATCATCTCCATTATTATAAAGAAACTGATATTTTTTTTGTTCTAAATGTGCTTTATCTATACTTTCTTCAGACCTCAATCGTTCATTTCTTTTTGTTCCTTGATTAATATCTTTGATTTCAACTTGAACAAAAGCTCCTCCTTTACCTGGTTTAGTATGCTCAGTTTTTAAAACTTTCCAAAGTTTGTTGTCTATCTCTAAAATATTTCCTACTTTTATATCATTTACTGATATTTTCATTTGTATTTATTTTTTTATAAAATTCTTTTACAGCAGCTTCTGGACCTTTCTTAAAATTCCAAACACCAGAACATAAAGCATACCAATCACAATTAGTTTTTAAAAGTTTATTGCAGTTTTCTAAATTAATTCCACCAATCGCGACACAAGGTATATTAAATTTCTTTTTAAACCAATTAATATTTTTGATTTCTGCATAATATTTAATTTTTTTTGTTTTGCTAGGAAAAAAAGAACCAAAGGAAATATAAGTTGGGTTATATAACAAAGCTTTCTTTACTAGTTTTTTTGAGTTATGACATGTAATTCCTAAATACTTTTTTTTAAAAATAATTTTCTTTGCTTTATTTATTGTTAGATCCTTTTGTCCTAAGTGGACACCATCACAAACATCTAAAATCTTATTGTCTGTATAATCATTCACAAAACATAATGTTTTATATTTTTTACAAATTTTTTTAATTTTTATTAAAGCATTTAAAATATGTATTTTTTTTTTATTCTTGATTCTTAATTGCAAAAATTTAATTTTTTTTGTTTTCAATGTTTTGTTCAAGATTTTTGTAAATTTTTTTAGCGGTAATTTTTTCGATAAGAGTTGAGGAGGGGTTATTAAATATAAATGTTTTGTATTCGAGTAAAAAAGATTATTGTTCATTATTTATTTTATAATCTTTAAGTATATTTTTCAAAACTTTCATTCCATTTACCAGCACTTGCTAGCGAATTCATCTTAGCACGATGTAAAAAAATTTTTTGTGCATTTTCTTTATTTTCATTTTTTCCTAACCATGTTTTTAAAGCATTCTCTTGTAAAGCCCTTCCGTATGAGAATGAGATTTTCCAGGGTTTTTTTTCTTTAAGATCATTAATTTCATTTAGAATCATTGTAGCGTCTAAACTGCTTAATCCTCCTGATAAAAAGATGATTCCAGGCACATCATTAGGAACAGTTTCTTTTAGACATTTAAGAGTTTTTTCAGCTGATTTTTTTATATCCAATTTTTCATTGCTTATATTTCCTGGCACAATTGTATTTGGCTTAAGTAACATTCCTCGTAAATTGACATTCTTTTTTTTTAAACAATTGAAGACTTCAATAAGAGTATTTTTTGTAACTTCATAACACTCTTCTAAACCATGCTTTCCTTCCATAATTATTTCGGGCTCCACAATAGAAACTAGATGATTCTTTTGGCTAATTGCAGCATATTCAGCTAATAATTCTGAATTCTTTTTAATACATTTTATTGTAGGTATATTTTTACCAATATTGATAACTGCTCTCCATTTTGTAAACTTTGCACCATTTTCAACAAATGGTTTTAAACGTTCATTTAATGTTTCTATACCTTTTGTATATGTTTCGAATGGACTATTATTTAATTTTTCTAATCCTTGATCAATTTTTATACCTGGAAAACAATTAGCATTTTCAAGAATCTTTTTTAAAGACTGTCCTTGCTTATTTTTCTGAAAAAATGTTTCTTCAAATAAAATAACACCAGATATAAATTTAGACATACCATTACTAGAAAATAAAATCTCTCTATAATCGCATCTTGTTTGTTTAGTTGATTTAATATTTATTGAATCAAATCTTTTTTTTATGGTGTTTGTGCTTTCATCAGCTGCTAAAATACCTTTAGCATCATCAACTATCTTTTTTGCAATATCTTCTATATTGTTCATTTACTAGTTATTTAACCATTTTAAACATTCATCATATACATCTTCAACATGTTTTAAGTCCAATTTTTTTTTATTAGTATCATTTACACTCAGACCCTTTTTTTTACATATATTTTTAATTTTTTCTAAAACAATTTTATTACATTTAATTTTAAGATTAATCTCATGATGTATTGCTTCAAGGGCTAAACCAGTATCATTTCCACAATCTAAAATTTCAATATATTTAATAGTTGGAAATAAAGATTTCCCTTTTTTTAATAATTTTTTAAAAAACAATGGGCCCATATACGATGCAGCATTTGGGGGGCTTTCAATGATTATTTTTTTTTCTAATTTCGAGGCAGCTTTCATTGCACAAATTATGTGGTTATAATTATAAATAATAATTACCTTTGTTTCTGTTGATTTATTCATGAATAAATTGGCTTTTATTTAAGAAATATATTTTGCCAAGTCTACTAATCTATTTGAAAATCCCCATTCATTATCATACCAGGCTAGAACACGGCATAAATTTTTATTAATAACTTTTGTTTGAGTTGTATCAAAGTTCGAACTAAAAGAAGAATGATTAAAATCAACTGAAACTAAGGGTTCATCAATTATACTTAAAATATTTTTAAGTTCTTTATTTGCCGCATCATTACATATATTACTTATTTCTTTTTCTGAAGTATCTACCTCTGAATTAAAAACAAAATCAATTAAACTTACATTTGCTGTTGGAACTCTAATCGCAGTTCCATCAAGCTTACCTTCTAATGCAGGTATTACTAATCCAATTGCCTTTGCTGCACCCGTATTTGTTGGAATTAATGATAAAGATGCTGACCTTGCTCTTCTTAAATCACTTTTATGAAATGTATCTACAATTCTTTGATCGCCGGTAAAAGAATGAATGGTAGTCATATGTCCATTTTTAATTCCTAATTTGTTATTTAATATATTAGCAATGGGCGCTAAACAGTTGGTAGTACAAGATGCATTTGAAATTATTTTATCACTACTTTTAATATTATTATGGTTTACACCATATACCACTGTTATATCTGGGTTATCTGAAGGAGCAGATATAATAACTTTTTTTGCTCCAGCTTTTATATGATTTAATGAATCATTTTTTCCGGTCAACATTCCAGTGCATTCAATGACTATATCTATATTATTTTTTTTCCATGGTAATTTAGAAGGATTAATCTCAGAGATTATTTTTATTTGTCCTAAACCAATATCAAATGAATTTTTAGATTGAGTTATTCTTTTGTTAAACGTTCCATGGATAGAGTCATACTTAAATAAATGAATATTAGTTTTTAAATCTGCCAAATCATTTATCATTTTTATCTTTAAAATATTGTTATGCTTACTTTCACTTAGCGCTCTTAAGAATAGCCTACCTATTCTTCCAAAACCATTTATTGCTATATTTGTCATTTTTTTCTTTTTTTTTATTTTTTTAATATTTTCTTTCCTAAAATAGCAAGTTTGTTTGCATTAAAACCAAAATAATTAAACGCATCTTTACTGGGTGCAGAAACACCAAAATTTTCCATTCCTAAAATACATTTATCATTTTTTAAATATTTTGACCATCCAAATTTAGATGCAGCTTCAATTCCAATTCTAATATGTAAAGGTCCAAGTATGCTTTCTTGAAATGTTTCAGACTTTGTATCGAATATTTCCCAACATGGCATTGACACAACGACAATATTTAGACCTTTTTTTTCTAATATTTCCTTTGCTTTTAAAGCAATTGATACTTCTGAGCCTGTAGCTAGTATTGTCAAATCTCTTTTACCCTTTTTTGTTTCAGATATTATATATGCACCCTGTTTTGATAAATTTATTAATAAATTATCTTTTCTTATAGTTGGAACATCTTGCCTTGTTAAAGAAATAATTGATGGCTTGTTTTCTTTTAGAGCTAATTCCCAACATTCAAGAGTTTCAATAGGGTCTGCAGGTCTAAAAACATTTAAATTAGGAATAGCTCTTAAACTTGATAGTTGCTCTATAGGTTGATGAGTAGGGCCATCTTCTCCCAAACCAATAGAGTCGTGTGTCATTACATAAATTATTTTTTCTTTCATTATTGAAGCAAGTCTAATGGCTGGACGACAATAATCAGTAAATATTAAAAATGTTCCTCCATAAGGAATAATTCCTCCATGCAAAGACATTCCTGTTAATGATGCTACCATTGCGTGCTCTCTAATTCCAAAATAAATATATGTACCTAATGGATTTTTTTTGTTAAAAACTTTTTGATTATCAGACTTTGTAAGATTTGAAACTGTTAAATCTGCAGAACCCCCTATTAGATTCGGAATTTTATCTGCTAAAGCTTCAATAGCTAAATTTGATACTTTTCTGGTAGCAATCGGATCCAATGTTTTTTGAAAGTTCTTTTTTAAGTCTTTAAATTTAGTAAAAGCATCTTTCGGAATCTTTTTGTTTAAATAATTTAAAAAAGTTTTCTTTTTTTTATTTTTTTTAAAGTTTAAATTCCATTTTATATTTTCTTTTTTTCCTTTTATTGAGGTTTCTTTCCATAGATTTAAGATATTTTTTGGAATAAAAAAGGGAGGGTAGTTCCATTTTAACTTTTTTCTAGTTTTTTCAACTTCCTCAGGTCCCAAAGCAGCTCCATGACTAGAATTTGTACCCTGTTTATTAGGGGATCCAAAACCAATAATAGTTTTACACGCTATGAAACTTGGTTTTGATGATATTTTAGCTTTTTTTAATGCATTATAAATTTGAGCAAAGTTATGACCATTAATTTTTTGAGCATTCCAGTTACAGGACTTAAATCGTTTTAAATGATTTTCTGATGTAGATAAGCTTGTTGGGCCGTCAATTGATACACTATTGTCATCAAATAAAACTACTAGTTTATTTAAATTTAAATGTCCTGCTAATGAAATTGATTCATGACTAATACCTTCCATTAAACAGCCATCTCCAACTACAACATAAGTAGAATGGTTAACTAATTTTTTGCCAAATTTTGATGATAGATGTTTTTCTGCTATTGCCATACCAACGCCATTAGCAAAACCTTGTCCTAGTGGTCCAGTTGTAGTTTCAACACCTGCAGTTATATTTAGCTCAGGATGTCCTGGCGTTTTGCTATTTAATTGCCTAAATTGTTTAATATCATTAATATTTATTTTTTTATATCCAGTTAAATATAAAAGAGAATACAAAAGCATCGAACCATGACCAGCTGATAAGATAAATCTATCCCTATCTGGCCAGGTTGGATTTTCGGAATTAAATTTTAAAAAATATTTAAAAAGTATTGTTGCAACATCAGACATACCCATAGGCATTCCTGGATGTCCAGAATTAGCTTTTTCAACAGCATCCATTGATAAAAATCTAATAGCATTGGACATTTTGTTTAGATTTTCTGTATTTAATTTTTTTACGACTTCCACGATTTGATATTTAAGATTCTACAATTATAATTTTTGCTATTAATTATAGAATAAAAAAATATACTTTAAATATAAGAATATTTTTAATAAATTTTACTTAAAATATGGCAAATCTCAGAATAAGAGTTAATGGTAAATTTTATGATATTACCTGCGACAAAAATAATGAAAAATACGTTTTAGAATTATCAAAACAGTTAGATTCCAAAGTCAAGCAATTATCTTTAAGCGTAAAAAATGTCGACCACTCAAGATTATTAGTTTTAACAGGTATTTTATTATGTGAAGAAATAGATCAAATTTTAAAAAAGAAATCATCATTAGATAATCCTTACAGTATGAATTATAAGAATCAGGTTCTTGAAATAAAAGAACAACAAAAACAAAGAATGCAAATTGTAAAAAGTAAAATTGATACTTTAATTAATCACATACAATTACTTAACAAATGAAAGTTCTTTTTTTTGGAGATATTTTCGGTAGATCCGGAAGAGATGCTTTAGTTAAAAGACTTGATTATTTTAAAAAGAAATTAAACCCTGATTTCATATTGGCCAATGGTGAAAATGCTTCTCATGGCAGAGGCATTTCTCAAGAGATATGTAAAAATTTATTTAATGCTGGAATAGATATTTTGACATCAGGAAATCATATTTTCGACAATAAAGATGTTCTTAATTTTATCGATGATGAAACAAGATTATTAAGGCCAATAAATTATCCCATTGATACTCCCGGAAATGGATTTGGAATTTATGAAAAAAATCAAAAAAAATTATTGGTTATAAATGTTATGGGTAGAGTATTTATGGATCCACTCGATGATCCATTTGAAAGTATAAGAAAAGTAATAAGTAATTATTCATTAGGAAAAAATATAAATGCTTCAATAATTGATATGCACGGTGAGGCAACAAGTGAAAAAATGGCAATTGGTCATGAATTTGATGGAAAAGTTAGTTTAATAGCAGGCACTCATACTCACGTTCCTACAGCAGATGCACATATATTAAAAAATGGAACAGCTTATATTTCTGATATTGGAATGTGTGGTGATTACGATTCTGTTATTGGTATGGATAAAGAAAAGATACTTCAGAAATTTAAAAAGAAAACACCTATCAGAGGTATATCACCAGCAACAGGAGAAGCGAGCTTAACAGGAATTTTTGTTGAAATTAATGATAGTACAGGGTTAGCAACATCAATAAAACTTATAATTATAGACGGACAATTGCAAAATAATTTTTCCTAGAATTTTTTTTATATGGCTGGTCATTCAAAATTTAAGAATATAATGTTCCGTAAAGGAGCACAAGATAAAAAAAGAGCTAAAATTTTTGCTAAATTAGGTAGGGAAATACAAATTGCATCAAAAATTGGAGGAGAAGATCCTAATTCCAATTACAGACTTAGGACTGCAATTGACAGTGCTAAAGCATCTAATATGCCTAAAGAAAATATAGAAAGAGCAATAAAAAAAGGTTCCAGTAATGAAGCAAGTAATCTTGAGGAGATAAAATATGAAGGTTTTGGACCGGGAGGTTCTTCTTTTATTATTGAAACAATGACAGATAATAGAAACAGAACAGTTTCTGAGTTAAGACAAATTTTTTTAAAGAATGGAGGCTCAATAGCTGATAGCGGAAGTGTGTCCCATACATTTATGAGAAAAGGTGAATTAATTTACAAACTTGAAAAAGAAATTGAATCAAAAATTTTTGATTTATCAGTGGAATCAGGAGCCGATGATGTTATGACAGACGAAAAAAATATTACAATACATTGTAAACCTGAACAAATGGGTGATATTAAAGAAAAAATTTCTGCATTATCTATAGAACCCTTATCAGTTTCTTTAACCTGGGTTTCATCAAATAAAATTAAAATAAATGATAAAGAAAATGGAAAAAAAATTTTTAATTTAATTAATGAATTGGAAGATAATGAAGATGTCCAAAATATTTCTTCAAATTATGATATTTCAGAAGAAGTTTTTGATACAATAGATTTATAAAAGTGAGTAAAAAAAATGGCTGATAAAACATGGAAAGCTAGAGAAAGGCAAGTGGCAAGTTATTTTAATACTAATAGAACTCCATTAAGTGGAGGTTCTTCAAGACATACAAGATCTGATTCTTTGCATGATAAATTATTTGTCGAATGTAAATTAAGAAAAAGACATTCTGTCGTATCATTATGGGACGAAACAAATGAAATGGCAAAACAAGAATCTAAAACACCAGTTATTGCTTTATGCGAATCTGGAAGACCTGGTTTTTGGGTTATGGTACATAGTGACGATTTAGAAAAGGTAGCAGAAACAATAAAAAAAAAATAATTTAATAAATTTATCAAGAAATAATTCTTTGTTTTTCACGTTATAATTTTACAATACAATTTTAAAAAATTTTATTTAAGAAATAAAATGGAAAATCAGGCAGTGGATGCAATCAATTTAGCTCAGAATGGAGCTTATGATTTATCTATAATATCATTGTTTTTCAGAGCCGATCCGATAGTCAAATTAGTAATATTTGGTTTATTTTTATCATCTGTTTGGAGTTGGGCAATTATTATTAATAAAATTAAAGCAATAAGAAAAATTAATATTGTTACCAAAAAGTTTGAAGAACTTTTTTGGTCAACAAATTCTTTAGAAGATTTATATTCAAAGACAGAAAGTAAGAGTGATCATGCTATGATTTCAATATTTAATAAAGCAATGATCGAATGGTTAAAAATAAGAGGAACTAAATTAAAAGACCAAATGGAATCTAGATTAAACAATACATTAGTTTCTTCAATTAATAATGAAATGACAAAATTAGAAAAAAATATGATTTTTTTAGCATCTTTAGGTTCATCAGCTCCTTTTGTTGGGTTGTTTGGAACTGTCTGGGGTATCATGAATAGTTTTCAGGCAATAGGTATAACAAAAAACACTAGTCTAGCTGTTGTCGCTCCAGGCATAGCGGAAGCTTTATTTGCTACAGCACTTGGATTGATTGCTGCTATACCAGCAGTTATTGCATACAACAAAATATCAAGTGTTTTGGATAATTATTCTGTTCGATTGGAAACTTTTGCGCATGAGTTTGTAAGTCGCGTCACTAGGAAATAATAAAAATGGCAATTAATCTTCAAAAAACAAATAGTTTAATGGTTTCAAGAATTTTAAAAAGAAACAAAAAAATAAGCCAAATTAATGTGACACCAATGGTTGATGTTATGCTTGTTTTGTTAGTTATTTTTATGATAACTGCACCACTATTAAAAGTAGGTGTTCCTGTCAACCTTCCAAAAACCAAGGCCCAAGCTTTGCCTGAAGATCAAGCGCCACTAGCTATTACAATTAACAAAGATGAAAAAATCTTTTTGCAAGAAACTGAGATTGGTTTAGAAAATTTAATACCAAGACTTATTGCTATTTCTGCAAATAAAAGCGACACTAAAATTTTTATTCGCGCAGATAAAATTTTATCATATGGTAAAGTTATAGAAATAATGGGAATGATTAATTCTGCTGGATTTACCAAAATTGCATTAGTTACAGATTTTCCAAAACCAAAATTGAAACCAAAATTAAAAAAAAATAAATGAGTATTAATCATTTAGTTTTTCAACCTTTAAAAAATGAAGTATTAGATAAAAAAAATTATTTAATACAATCATTCTTGCTTCATTTATGTGTAATTTTTATGGTATACTACGGTTTTCCAAACATTTTCAAATATAAAACAGAATTTTTGCCACCATTACCTATTGAAATAATAAATATATCCAATAAAACTGCTGCACCAAAAGTCAATTTTCAACAAAATAAGGAAAAAGATATTAAGCAAAAAGATTACACAACAAAAGAAGATAATGTAAAATATCATGCAGAAGATAAAATTGTGATAGATGACCCAGATGCTATCGCATTAAAGAAAACTGACTTAAAAAAAATAGAAAAAAAAAAAATAATAATAAAAGTAGATAAAATAAAAAAGAAACCCAATCAACTTCAGAGTGTTTTAAAATCAATTGAACAAATCAAGAAGGATATTAGCGATAATAAAAAATCAAAAAAAGAAATTGTTGAAAAAGATGAAAAATTAACTCCTAAAAAACTTGGAATGACCCTTACTATAAGTGAAATAGATGCAATAAGAAGACATTTTGAAAAATGTTGGAATATTCCTTCAGGTGCAAGAGAGGCTGGAAATCTAGCAACTGAAATTAAGGCTAGGTTTAATAAAGAAGGAAATGTATTAAATGCTAGAATATTAGATATAAATCGAATGAAAAGAGATGTTTATTTTAGAACAGCAGCCGAAAGTGCTTTACGAGCTGTTCTTAATCCTAGGTGTAAAAATGCCCCATTGCCTATTGACAAATATGATAAATGGAAAAATATTACTTTAAATTTTGACCCTAAAAGTGTTATTGGCTATTAATAGTTAAATGTTTTATTTAAAAAAAATACTAATAATTTTTATTTTTTTTCTATTTGTTTCGCAAACAAAAGCTGAATTAAAAATTGATATAACATCTGGATACTCCAAACCAACACCTATAGGAATTAGTGCATTCATAGGTATAACATCTGAAGAAAAAGAAGTGTCGAGACAAGTACATAACCTTGTAAAAGCAGATTTAGAAAGATCTGGTCTTTTTAGAGTAATTGACCCAAAAGCTTATATACAGAAAATATCATCGGTTAATATTCACCCAAGATTTTCTGATTGGAGAATTATTAATGCGCAAGCGTTAATAGTAGGACAATCTAAAATAGAAAGTGATGGCGATATTAAGATAGAATTTAGATTATGGGATGTTTTTGCTGAACAACAAATGGCTGGTTGGGCATTCAATACTACTAGAAGTAATTGGAGACAAATATCTCATAGAATAGCAGATAAAATCTACGAGAGATTGACAGGTGAGATAGGTTATTTTGATACAAGAATTGCATATGTTGCGGAAAGCGGTCCACAAAAAAAAAGAATTAAAAGGCTTGCTATTATGGATCAAGATGGAGCAAATCATCGTTTTTTAACCAATGGAAAAAATTTAGTTTTGACACCTCGTTTTTCACCATTACGACAAGAATTAACTTATTTATCTTACATCGGTAGGATTCCAAGAGTTTATCTTTTAGATATTGAAACAGGAAGACAAGAAATTGTCGGGGATTTTCCAGGTATGACTTTCGCTCCTCGATTTTCACCGCTTGGTGATGAAGTAATTCTGACATTAGCTGATAAAGGCAACTCGGATATTTACACTTTAAATTTGAAAACTAATATTACAAAACAATTAACAACTTATTCAGGTATAGATACATCGCCATCATATTCTCCTAATAGCAAAGAAATAGCATTTAATTCTGATAGAGGTGGTTCACCTCAAATATATGTTATGAAAAGCAATGGGAAAAAAATTAAAAGAATTAGTTTTGGTAAAGGAAATTATTCTACTCCTGTTTGGTCGCCAAGAGGAGATTACATTGCGTTTACAAAATTTCATCAAAATATTTTTTACGTAGGTGTAATGACACCACAAGGAAAGGGAGAACGAATAATTGCTAAAGGTTTTTTAGTTGAAGGCCCAACATGGACACCAAATGGTAGAATGATTGCATACACAAAAAAAGACCATCCGATTGGAAAAAAAGAAGGAAAAACAAATATTTATCTCATAGATCTTACTGGTTTTAATGAAAGAGAAATAATTACACCTTTAGAAGCCTCAGATCCAGCATGGTCACCATTATTACAATAAATATAATGAACATAAACTATTATTTTTACTTTATTTAAATCAAAAAAAACCTTGTATATAAATGCTTATATTGCTATAAGTATATCCGGTAATTAAAATGAATTTTAAAACAATATTTTCAATATTTGCATTGTTTAATTTATTTCTGGTTGCTGATCTAGCTGCTTTATTAATATCAACTCCTATAATTTCTAGAGGGCATTCATTAATATGTTTTCCTCTTAAAGTTTTTTCAATAATTACATTATAAATATGTTTTAGAAAAGTTCCATCACCACAACCAACATCAAGTATAGCTTTTGGTTGTTCATTAAGAGGTTTATTAAATATGCTGACAATTA
>Ga0207966_1001529_pt1 | contig 12617 bp, 14 predicted proteins | sample Knorr_S23_td_NAD_FD_185611 | JGI IMG/M metagenome (GOLD analysis project Ga0207966, IMG submission 185611) | Marine microbial communities from Southern Atlantic Ocean transect - Knorr_S23_td_NADW_ad_2500m_LV_B (SPAdes) (version 2) | ecosystem: Environmental > Aquatic > Marine > Oceanic | place... | reverse complement strand
ATTGGTCATTAAATATGGTAAAACGGAGATTGGATAAAACAATAAATCCATCTGAAGGATTTAAGATCTGGTCCAAGATAGATCTAGAAAAGAATGATTTTATCGAAGGATTGAACTTGTCTGATTCAGGTACACTTACTGAAAAGTTTAAAGATAATAATCTTGGACGAATTCAGCTAGGTGGATCCTATTATTATGAGATGCCATGGCAAAACAGATGGACAGTCTCTTTAACAAGTCAAGTAGGTTGGATTTCCAATAATAATGTTGATTCGTTTTTTCATTTTTATTTGGGTGGACTACCGGGGTTGAAGGGCTACCCGTTCTATTCTATTCAAGGAACACGCAGTGCAATGATAGATGCAACATTCCGGATGCCAATTTTCATGGAAAAGCATTATAAAGCAAAGTGGACAATTTGGCAAAATAGTACACTAGGTGCCATTTTTCAAGTTGGGGATGCTTGGACGAACGCAGAAGAAGTAGAACCTGAGGAAGAACTAAAAGAGAATCATGCAGATGCATTTTCGTTAAAAAAATCAGTGGGAATTCAATGGCGGTTGAATGGGTTTTCCTTTTATAACTTCCCCACCGCTATAGAGGTGGAATATCATCAACCTATAAACAAATTTGAACGTGAGATTAATGAAGAAACAATCACATATGGAAATGAAGGGCGGACTTATGTTAAAGTTCTTTTTGACTTTTAGCCTGTTTTTTTTACTCTTAACTCCAATGATGGCACAGGACTCATCATCTGTGGTAATCATTGAAGAACCAAGTATAAATTATCCAGGGAAACCGCTTATCATGTCCTTGGCCCTTCCAGGGGCTGGTCAGTATTACAATAATTCTCCTATGTGGAAAACGGCTTCCTTTCTGGGAGTAGAACTTGGCAGTATTGTAGCTTGGGACTATTTTACAAAAAAGGCGAAAACATTGAGAAAGGAATACTGGAGTTTTGCAGATTCCAATTGGGATCTATACACTTGGTATAATTTTGCTGTATATGGTCCTACCGGTAAAATTGAACATAACGGTAGGCAATGGACAGAAAATGATTTTAGGGCCATGAGTAATTATAAAGGAACGCATCATTTATTGTTGCATTTGTCTGGTGAACTTGCTGCTCAATACGGTGAATTTATCACATCTGACAGTTTAGGGATTATTTCGGGATATTTAGATTTAGATTTAGTTAATGTAGTACGAGATCGCCATTTTTATGAAAATATTGGAAAATATGATCAATTTGTTGGAGGGTGGTCAGATGCCAACACAGATTGGTATTGGGAAGAAAAACAATTAGAAGACAGTAGTGAAATCGTGATTAAAACACCTTTGAAAGCAGACTATCTTGATCAAAGATTTGAATCAAACAAGATGCTAAATATGGCAAAATTTAGTATTACTGCCTTATTATTTAACCATGTAATTAGTGGGTTAGAGGCCGTCCTGACTAACCAGAAACAATCTCGTGAAAAACAGAACCCAACAACCATCGAAACGGATGTAAGTTTATTATACAACCCTTATAACCCTGGCGGCGTTGGTGGTGTTGCTTTTACTATAAGTTTTTAATAATATGAAAAATTTACATTACTGTATCATTATAATATTTAACCTGTTTCTGACCTCTTGTGCCGGATCAAGACATAATGATGAAATTGCCCTACAGGAGCAATTCAATATTGGTTTGAAAAATTTGGACAATGAGAAATACCTTCAAGCCCAGCTTGATTTTAAACAGATTGTTATTCGAGGTACTGGTTCGGATCTGGGAGATGATGCCCAATATTTTCTGGGAGAAGCTTACTTCAGGAATGAAGAATATTTAGAGGCGATCGCCGAATATGAAAAGCTTACACGACGTATGGGGTTTAGTCCTTTTGTTGAAGATGCTCGATTCAAGATTTGTGAAGCGTACCGAATTGAATCACCGAAATATTACCATGATCAAGAGTACACGGAAAAAGCTCTGGAACGATATCAGGAATTCTTAGATGATTTCCAACAGTCAAAACTGAAGAGAGAAGTATTAGCATCCATTGAATTATTGCGGGAAAAATTAGGGCTGAAATTGTACGAAACGGGGATTCTTTACATGAAAATGGAAGAATTTGAATCCGCTAAAATTGCCTTCGAACGTGTAGTTGATAATTATTACGATACGGATGTGGTTCATCTTGCTCGGCAAGGAATGATCAAAGCACTAGCAAATAATCGGCAAATTAATGATGCACAAGATTTGTTAGTTGAAAATGAAATGAATCTGACAGAACATGGTCTTTTTGATGATGCGAAGGAAACAATCCAGAAAATTCAAAAAAAGATTGAAAAAGGGCAATAATGAAATTTTGTTTATTTGGCGGCACATTTGATCCGCCTCATATAGGACACTTGCTCATTGCTCAGACAGTTTGTGAAGCAGAAAATTTTGATAAAATCCTGTTTATTCCTGCTTATCAACCCCCGCATAAAACAGAGATCACGCCTATAAAATATCGTCTTGAAATGCTCCAAATTGCCGTTGAAGGAAATCCAAATTTTGAAATATCTGATATGGAAATAAAACGGCGAGGAGTTTCTTATTCCATTGACACAATCAGGGCCATCAAGGAAGAGATAGGTTCAAACATTAACGATACATTTTATTTGATTGGAAGCGATAGTTTACTCGACTTTCATAATTGGAAAGATTCAAAAGAAATATTGAATGAGTGCCAAGTGATTGTTGCAATTCGTCCAGGTTTTCGTCCTAGTGATATTCCATCCTGGATCCTCCATCGCATACAGTTTGCCAATATTCCTCGTTTTGAAATTTCCTCCAGCAATATTCGCCATAGATGGGTAGAAAATAAAACAATTCGGTATATGGTGACACTCCCAGTTTGGGATTACATAAATGAGAATAATTTATATGCCTAAGATGCGAAATTGTAATACCAGCGGACCAGATTAATCACAACGAGGATTGTTCCTTCTGCACGACTGATTCGCCAATTGGTACGAATCATAAATAGGGTAATCCCTACCATAATTACGAGAAGGAAAACACTACTATATATATCTTCTCCGATTAATGTTGGATTAATAATTCCTGCTAATCCCAATACACCCAATAAGTTAAAAAGATCGCTCCCAACCAAATTACCCAATGCGATGCCATGCCGTCCTTTAAGCGCTGCTGATATGGACGTTGCAAATTCAGGTGCCGATGTTCCTGCAGCTACAATGGTTACGGCAATGACCCAATCAGATACGCCCAAATAATGGGCTACACTGGATGCATGTTTCACCATAAGGTGTCCGCCATAAACTATCAAGAAAAGACCGATCATAAAAAAGGCATAAGATTTCCAACTGGCATTGTGAGGGTGCACTTCTTCAGGAGGATCTTTTTTGATAAATAGAAAAGCAACATACCCAATTAATAAGGAAACTAATAATATACCTTCAATGATGGTAAATGAATCATTGGGTGTCCAACCATCAAAACCGAAAAAGAGAAAGAAGATCAATGCCGTTATTATAAGCAAAAAGAGCCCATCACGGTTAAATAATTTTGATGAGGTGGTTATGGGATGAATTATGGCTGTACCACCAAGAATAAAACCAAGATTAAAAATATTGGAACCAATTACATTCCCAATGGATATATCTGTTTGTTGCGATATTGCAGCGCTAATAGTAACAGCAAATTCCGGCGCAGATGTCCCGAAGGCTACAACTGTAAGTCCGATAATCAAATCAGATACTTTTAGAGTATGTGCGATCTCGGAAGCTGAGTCAACTAGCCAGTCCGCACCTTTCCAAAGCATGATAATAGAAAAGATAACTAGAATACAATCAAGAATAATATAAGTGTCCATGTCGCCAAATAATGTTTTTTTACAGGTGCGGAAGCTACAAAAATTCCCCCCGAAAAATAATTGGAAAACCCATATTTACTAAAAGGTATAATTTCTTATGATTAGACGAAGAAAAATCATTCAATGCACTTGTATTTTTCCTATTTTCAGCATCTTAAAACACACTTGATTTTTTCATGATTGAATTCCAAAATGTAACTTATGCCCACGAAAAGGGTTCTGGGGTTAATAATTTAAGCCTTACCATCGATGATGGAGAATTTTCCTTTTTGATTGGTCCAACGGGTTCTGGTAAAACTACCCTCATGCGATTGATGTATTTTGATTTGCTACCGGATGCTGGGCGTATTAAGGTAAATGGTTTTTCATCTAAGAGCATGACAAAACGAAAAATTCCAAAAGTTCGTAAATTCATTGGGATGGTTTTTCAAGATTATAAACTTTTGGATGACCGAAACCTATTTGAAAATGTTGCACTTCCCTTGCATGTTCTTGGATATTCAGCACGGGAAATTCCTGAAAGGGTGGAAGAAACACTTGAACTTGTAGGTTTAGAAGGAAAAGATCATCATTTGCCAAATGAATTATCTGGGGGGGAACAGCAACGTGCTTGCCTTGCGAGAGCTATTATAAAGGAGCCTGATATTTTGCTTGCAGATGAACCCACAGGGAATTTAGATCCTGTCGCTTCTTTTGAATTGGTGAGGCTTCTTGAAACAATCCATGAAACTGGGACTACTATCTTAATGGCATCTCATAATTATAATTTGATTAAGGGCCGAGGACGACCAATCTATGAGCTCAAAGATGGTATTTTACGGGGACGGTAATGAATAAGTTTTATTACCTTATTACTGAGGGGATGAAGAATGTTTGGCGACATAAAATGACGGCATTCACAGCTATCATCTCTTTGTTTATTTCTTTGTTCATTGTGGGCCTTTTAGCTACTGCCGGAGATAATACTCATAAAGTATTACAATATCTCAGGTCAAAATACAAGATTGAGGTGTTTTTTAAGCAAGATGTTTCCAATGAAGAAGCCGTAGGGCTGATTCACCAAATAAAAAAAATCAAAGGTGTTCGTACCGCAACGATTATTGAAAAAGAAGATGCAGTCCGAATTTTTAAAGATCAGTTCGGTGAAGATATAATTGACATATTAGGGTATAATCCATTGCCAGTGAGCGCCGTGGTGAATTTATCCAGGACTAGCAGAGATTTAATCAGGGTGGAACCTATAATTAAAAAAATTAGATCAATCGGTCGAGTTGAAGACGTTCGCTATCAGGGAAACTTAATTAAAAAAATTGAAAGAAATTACAGCCGCGTTATAGATAGGTTTCCTTATTTGGCTGGGATAGTTATTATTTTGGCTGTTTTGATCATATATAATACAGTGAAATTATCCGTTTATTCTCGTAAAGAATTGATCCGATCTCTTCAAATGATTGGTGCCAGCAGAATGTTCATTAAATTACCTTTTGTCATAGAGGGAGTTTTTATTGGTCTCATTTCGTCTCTATTAGTGTATCCAGCTCTCTTAGGATCAGTTAAAGCTATTAATTATATTTTTACCAATTTTACATCTTGGAGTATTCGTCTTTCATTTAACCCAGTCGTGTGGATCTGGCTTTTCTCTTTAGTTGTTGTCATCACGTTGATTGGTAGTTATCGTGCTGCATCTAACTTTTTAAAATAGCATAACTTTTCTGTCATTGTCCAAACGGAATAGAAGCTCTTAAATTCCGGGCTGAATTTTTTCAATAAAACTATTATTTAGGGTGAATTATGCCTAAAACATTAAAAAAAGAATCAAAAAGAAAATCAAGCTCGAAAACAGCTAAAGCCAAAGTTTCTAAACAACTTTCAAAAGATAAGGAAATTGTCAAATCATTGGAGATGCAGTTGGATGAGACAAAGGATAAACATCTTCGACTTAAAGCTGAATTTGACAATTTTCGACGACGAAAAGCAGACGAATTATCTGCATTACTAACGTATGATGGTGAAAATGTAATTAAAGGATTTATTCCTATCATGAACGATCTTGACCGAATGCTCGACTCATCGAATGCAACTAATGAATCCTTGAAAGATGGGATGAAACTAGTGGAGGCAAAGATCCAAAAATTTCTGGAATCATTAGATGTAAAATCGTTTGGTGAAATTGGAGACGAAATGGATGCTGAGATACATGATGCAATGATGACACAGACAGATGAATCCATGGATGACCATGTAATTTTGAGTGTTTTTGAAAAGGGATATACTTATCGTGATAAAGTGATTCGCCATGCAAAAGTGATTGTGAATAAGAAATGAGAGATCTTTATGATATAATTGGTGTTTCCAAAAATGCAACTCAAGATGAGATTAAAAAATCTTACCGAAAACTTGCTCTGAAATATCACCCAGATCGCAATCCTGATAATAAGGACGCAGAAAAGAATTTTAAAGAAGCAGCAGAAGCATATTCAATATTAAGTGATGCCTCAAAGCGGTCTCGTTATGATCAATTTGGACATGCTGGTGTAGGGATGGGCGATGCAGGCGGCGGTCCTGGTGGGTTTAGTGGTGGCGGTGTTCATATGAGCATGGATGATATATTTTCGCAATTCGGTGATATTTTTGGTGGAAGCCCCTTTGAGAGTATTTTTGGGGGTAGTGGTAGAGGTCGATCTCGAGGGCGTGGGACTGATATCCGGATTAAATTGAAATTAACTTTTGAAGAGATTGCAAAGGGTATTGAGAAAAAAATTAAGATTAAAAGATCTGTTGTTGCATCAGGTGCTGAATTTATCACATGCCCAACATGTAAAGGCCAGGGGCAAGTTTCTACGGTACAGAATACCATTCTTGGACATATGCGATCTACATCTGTGTGTCCTCATTGCGAGGGCTCCGGTAAAAGGATTGGAAACCGCCCTACTGGATCAGGGCCGGATGGAATGATCAAAAAAGAAGAAACCATTAAAGTGAATGTCCCTGCTGGTGTGGAGGAAGGGAATTATATGACTTTGAATGGACAAGGGAATGAGAATATTTCAAAAACTCCCGGTGATCTAATCATTGTATTTGTGGAAGAAGATCATAAATATTTTGTCCGAGACGGTGAAAATGTATTACTTGAAGTCACAATTTCGTATCCCACTGCTGTATTGGGAGGAAAGATAGAAATCCCTACTGTAGATGGTAAAGCAGGGCTCAAGATTCCAGCGGGGATCCAATCAGGTCAAGTTTTGAGATTGAAAGGCAAAGGATTTCCACGATTAAGGAGTAGATCTAATGGAGACCAACTGGTAAAGATACAGATTGAAACGCCCACAAAATTGTCCAGAAGTACGAAAAAATTGATTGAATCGCTTGGAAATGATCTTGAACCAATTCTAAATCCTCTATCGAAAATAGATATTTAATGACATTGTTCACTAAACGGGAAAAGCATGTCATTCTTTTTCTGGTTTGTACACTTATTCTCGGGTATGGAGTAAAATTATACCAAGGAAGCCACCTGTATGATGATTTTAAACCAGTGACTTCAATAGAAAAGGAATCATTCGAAAAAAAAGCACTATTAGCATATGATATTAGTAAAAGAAAAGGGTTAAATTCGTCTGAGTCATCTACAGAAAAGGATTATAAACCGCATACAGAAATTATTAATATTAATACTGCCGAAAAGCAGAATTTGGTAAAACTTCCAAAAATTGGACCTGTTACTGCTGAAAGAATTATTCGATTTCGCGATGATTATGGGCCATTTAAAAGTATTGATGATCTGTTAAAAGTCAAAGGAATCGGCCCTAAGACACTTGAAAAGTTGAAACCACAAATCACCTTATAATTAGTTAAATATGAACTTGTCCCAACAAAACAAAACTGATCTTCTTGAAATTGCAATAATACTTGCGATGTTTTTCCTAATAATTGTAATCTATGTACCAGTTGCAATTTGGGAGGAAGAGGAACATTTCCAGAAAGAAAGTCGTTATAGAATGAAAAATCTTTATGATGTTCAGGAATTTTATTCAAGCTTGACCGGGAACTACAATCCGAATTTTCTGGAAGCCATGACCTTGATAAATGCCACCAGGGATTCTGCTGTGGCGGATTCATTATTCATAGGTGAGCAGGAGATCAATATTGGCGGGAAAGTATTTTTTGTAGATATTGGCGAATCTTTTGAGTTTGAATTTGACACAACATTTGGATTTAAAAGTTTTCGAAGGGACACGATCAATGATACTACGGTTCAAATTGCAATATTTGCAGAAGATCTAGGTAGAATTGATACATCCTTTATCCGAAAAAAAGATCTACCGGGATATGAAAGCGATGAAAACTTCATTGAGATTGTAAAAGAAGAGCCTATGAAGCGCGTTGAAGCAATAGAGTATTATAAAACGTATTTACCCGATTCTTCAAATTATTATTGCCCACTCACTAATATTCCCTATCAAATGGAAATTGGAGAAGATGGTGCTAGTTTGAAAGTTTCAAGTCCGATAAAAGAAACTATCAAAGAACCCCGTTATCTATTATTCACCTTCAAGGCAAATAGTCACGGTATAATTAAAGACGGACAAAAAAGCTGGGATTAAGCTGACTGAGCACATATGGTTGGCTTAGTTATTTCAGATACATTTCTCCTTTGTGGCGCTTGGGTTCGCGATGGTGATTCATCTGTATTGCAGAGTCTGGGTCGAGTTCCATTTACCGAAAGCATCTCATCTATTATTTATGATGAAGCGGAATTAAACTCCGTTTTAGCATCAGCACTCCGTAAATCAAAAGAGACATATCCCTTTGATGGCCAAGACGTTGTTGTAGGTCTCCCCGACAAAATAATTACACATTCCGTTGTAGAATCAGATCAGGATCTTTCAAGGGAAGATTGCATAGATTATATCTATTGGCTTGAATCACAAAAAGCCAGACCAAATTCGCAGGCTGTTTCTATTTTCGGACAAGTCTATCTACCGGATGAATCCAATATACATGTTTGTAGTGTTGCAAATGCCCTTATAAGAACAATTAAGCTTACTATTACTGAATTAGGTGGAACACCACATTGGATGGGTCCTGTGAGTTCACTTTATCTTGATGGATCGGGCATGTCGGAAGCTGCAATTATACAGCGAATAGGCAATCAGTATAATTTTATGAAAGTTCAGAATAACCGCTTTGACATGGGTAAGGTTGCATTTACTGGAGGGGTAGCAAAAGTAATTTCTACCACAGATGAAAAAAATGAAATTACTTTGGCCGCATTGGGCCTGGAAGAATCAGAACTAGACGATATTCCTGTTTTTTGTCCACAAAAATTGGGTCGCCAATCAACCGCTGCATGGGAACTATCAGATCTCAGGATTCCATCACCGTTTAACGGAGTGGATGTTAATGATCAGTATGTAGGAGGCATTCCAGAATTTGAAGCAAATCAATTAACACAGTTGATTACCAGTCACTCTGTTGGCCATTCTTTTAACTTTTTCGATGAACCGGGTATAGTCGATTTCTTTTTTACAAATGTTATTCCAACGCAGGTGGAAGAAGATGTTATTGTTGAAACAGAAGTAAAAGATGAAAAGGAAGAAGTTATAGAAAAGGTATTTCGCCAAATACTTACAGGGCCTGCTCTTGGGCTTATCTTGATTGTTGGATTATTTATCGGGTTCAATATTTTCAAATTAAAACGAGAAATGAATAATCAATATTTTGGAGTGGATAAAGGTTTTTTCATTGAACGTTCGGGAGAACCAGGAAATCAAATTTCTAAGCCAATGGGAATCCAGCCACCATCAAATAATCTGCTGAAACAATCCAAATCTATTACTTCAGCTTTATTATCACTCCTAACTCAAACAGATCTGGATCGTTATAATGCACTCACTATTTCTAAATCTTTTGTGAGTTTAGAATATTTAAGCGGCATCAATCCCAATATAGAAAATATTTTGGATGTAAGTCCAACATCTTTCTCAGTGGAAGCGACGGGACAAGACAGTACAATCTTTTTATGGTATTATAGTTTTGACCTTCCGGAAAATTCGAGAGAGGTGGCAACAGGTGATTTATCTAAAATGGATTTGATGATTCAACTGGATACATTACTTACTGATTATTCTTTAAAGTATTTTGAACAGGTATTTACAGAAAACCAGATATATGGCCCCATGCTCATCTGGGTGAGAAATAAAGCGGATATTCTTCAAGCTAGCGCTATTATTTCCAATGTCGGCGATGAGATACTTCTCAGGAAGTTTGTCTTGTTCAACGAAGCTGACCATCCCGAACCAAGAGCTGGGTTTTATGTTTCTATCCTGGAAGATTGAATGAAAATCCTTGCAGGACGATTCAAAGGCATCCCCATTAAAATGTCCAAAAAAATGCCATATCGTCCAACAAAATCAAGGGTGAGAAAAAGTATTTTTGATAAACTGGTTCCATTTCATTATTCATGTGTTTTGGATCTTTTTTCCGGTTCCGGAATTATGGGCTTAGAAGCTTCAAGTCGAGGTGCTTCCTTCGTCACCTTTGTAGAAAAACATGAAAAAAGTTTATCATTAATGAAAGAAAATTCACTGAAATTTCATGGGGTAGATTATTCTTTTATTAAGATGGATGTATTTAGTTTTTTAAAAGAAGGCAGATCTTTTGACCTTATTTTTGCCGATCCGCCTTACGGCCGGTTTGATCTTAAAACTCTTGTAGAAACAATTTATGAACGAATAAATAAAAATGGTAAACTCATACTAGAATGCGAAAAGACTCAGGCTCCATTTTTTGATGCAGATGTGACTGATTATGGTAATACACGAATTTTAACTTGGACAAACTTATGAGAAAAATTATTTATCCAGGAACATTTGATCCTATTCACAATGGGCATATCGATATTGCAATTCGTGCAGCAAAATTATTTGATGTCCTTGAATTTGTTGTTGCTATAAATGTGGAAAAAGATCCATTATTCACAGTTGAAGAAAGATTGGCTTTAATAACTGATTCAACAAAACATATTAAAAATATTAAAGTAAACCAATTCACTGGGCTAGTAGTTGATTATGCAAAACATTCTGATTCAATTGCAATCATTCGAGGTCTTCGTCATGTGAGTGATTTTGAGTTTGAATTTCAGATGGCTATGATGAATTTTCATCTTAACCCGGACATTGCTTCCTTATTTATGATGCCTATTGAAAAATACATTCATTTGAATTCTACGGTTGTAAAGGATGTGGTAAAAAATGGTGGAGATATTTCCGCTTTTGTCCCATCCTGTGTAAATGAAGCATTATTGTCTAAATACTCCGTCTGATTATTTTTAACTTCGATATTAGAATTTTACTATAATAAATCATTTTTAATGCCTACCTACGACTATATTTGTTCAGAATGCGGAGAGAGGTTCGAACATTTTCAAACCATGACATCTTCTGTCTTAACACAAAAACCAAATTGTGAACAGGAAAAGTGCGCTGTAAAACGAGTTGTAAGTGGCGGCACGGGCCTAATTTTTAAGGGGTCCGGGTTTTATCTAACTGATTATAAAAACAAGGATATACCCGAACAACCTAAGGACAAAAAAGACACAAAAGAAAAACCAAAAACCGATACAAAAAAGAAGGCGGAGGAATCTGGAGTATGAATGGCGCTCGAAAGATGACAATGGAAAATGGACGATTGATAGTTCCGGAATGCCCACTCATTCCTTTTATTGAAGGAGATGGTATTGGTCCTGATATATGGCATGCAGCTGTACATGTATTTGATAACGCAGTTGAAAAAGCCTATGGCAATTCACGACGAATTGAATGGATTGAAGTTTTAGCTGGGGAAAAAGCTTTCAATAAAACAGGCGAATGGCTTCCACAAGCCACGCTTGATTCAATTCAGGATCATCTTGTTGCAATTAAAGGGCCCCTTACGACGCCAATTGGGGGTGGAATCCGATCCTTGAATGTGGCGCTTCGTCAGAAACTGGATCTTTTTGCCTGTGTTCGTCCTGTGCGATGGTTTGAAGGCGTACCATCACCGGTAAAACAACCGGATTTGGTGGACATGATCATTTTTAGGGAAAATACCGAGGATATTTATGCAGGTATTGAATGGATGGAGGGGACGGAAGACTTAGAAAAAGTAAAATCATTTTTCATCAATGAAATGGGTGTGACTAACATCCGTTTCCCTGATACGTGTAGTTTGGGAGTAAAACCTGTTTCCATAGAGGGGACAGAAAGATTGGTCCGAGCAGCCATTGATTATGCCTTATCTCATGAACGAAATTCTGTAACACTTGTCCATAAGGGGAACATCATGAAGTTCACTGAAGGTGCATTTCGGGATTGGGGATATGAAGTTGCGAAAAGGGACTACGGTGCAACAGATCTAGATGGTGGCCCGTGGCAAATTATCAAAAAAGACGGAAAAGAACTCATTGTAAAAGATGTGATCGCAGATGCATTCCTGCAGCAAATTTTATTACGCCCTTCAGAATATGACGTGATTGCCACTCTTAATTTGAATGGAGATTACATTTCAGATGCATTGGCAGCAATTGTAGGCGGAATTGGGATTGCCCCGGGTGCAAATATAAATTATATCACTGGCCGCGCCATTTTTGAAGCAACCCATGGTACTGCGCCAAAATATGCCGGAAAAGATCAGGTTAATCCAAGCTCTGTTATCTTATCAGGTGTAATGATGTTAGAATATATGGGTTGGCAGGAAGCCGCCGAT
>Ga0207966_1001524_pt1 | contig 12651 bp, 9 predicted proteins | sample Knorr_S23_td_NAD_FD_185611 | JGI IMG/M metagenome (GOLD analysis project Ga0207966, IMG submission 185611) | Marine microbial communities from Southern Atlantic Ocean transect - Knorr_S23_td_NADW_ad_2500m_LV_B (SPAdes) (version 2) | ecosystem: Environmental > Aquatic > Marine > Oceanic | place... | reverse complement strand
TCAGCGTCCTGGACCGCTGCGTTGCATTGGCGCGTCCCAACCAGCGCGCCAGCGCGATCAATGCGATCAACGCCGTAGCGGCCAAAAGCAGCCGGATCATCGCTTAGGGCTTGCGGGTAAAGGTGTGGGTTAAGCGACGCACTGTGCCGCCGCGGCGGCGAGAAAAATCCTCCAGTGCAACGCGACCACCCACTGCAAAAATAGCGACGGCACACATAAGATCACGTAGTTGTTCAGCGCTTGAACTGTCAAAACGACAATAGGCGCCATGGCTTAATCCGGCCAGTCGTCGAAAGGCGCCTTCGGCAACCGGATCACTGCCGTCTTGAAAGAGGAACATAGGCACTCCGAGAATACCCAGTTCGCCTGCCATTTTATAGAGAGCATCGGGGTCTTCTTCCATGGCGTCACCGACAAAAACCAGTGCATGTATGCGGGCGCGTCGAGATTCAGCCAGCGCGTGTTTGAGTACCTGTCCAATTTGGGTTTGTCCTGCGTGGCACCGAATCGCTGTCATGTAGTGTAGTAGGTCGTGCGCGCTGCTGGTCCAGGGTGTCGCAGCAAACTCCATAAAGCCGCCATAGTGGGCGAGTTGAACGCTAAGACCGCCGATGGAAACGGTTTCGTTGAACATCTGCCCTTGAATATGGCAAGCGCGATCCCACACGGTTTCACGGCTTGCTGTTGCGTCCATCGCGAACAATAAGCGACCGTTTTGGTCGGCAACGTGACCCACCGCGGTTGTCTTTATCGCGTCGATGAATGAATCGACTTCAGCCCGGGCAGAGGTCTGCGGCAATTTGTCGCGTGAGCGCGTCACCGTATGCCCTTCAAGGCAGCGGTTGAAACCCAGCTATCACAGCACTCGATATATCGGGGCGGCTTCATTATGGTGGACCGAGCGGTTTTCGTATCAGGATGTTGCCAGTGTCCGAGTGCCGATTTCAGCAACATCGCGAGAGACCTGCGGGGCGCTCAGTACACGCTGAAGTTGTTCGCGCATCAACTGTTGACGGATGGGCTCATAACGGCGCCAGTGGCTCAACGCGCCAACAAGCCGAGCAGCTAACTGGGGATTAGAGCGATCCAGCCGTATGACTTGATCGGCTAGAAAATGGTAACCCGCGCCATCGATCTGGTGAAAGTTGACGGGGTTCGAAAAACCGAAGCCACCAATTAGCGCGTATATCTTGTTGGGATTTCCCGAATCATAAGCAACGTGTCCGGTCAGTTCACGGACCTTTTCAAGTGTATCGGAACGTGTCGAGGTCGCTTGAACACGAAGCCACTTATCGACGACTAGAGGGTAGGATTGCCATTTTTGGAAAAAATCGCTCAGGATTTTTTCCCGGCGCGGAGCATGTGATGAGGCGAGAGTGCTGAGTGCCGCCAAAACATCTGTCATATTGTCGGCTGTAGAAAATTGTCGTGTGGCCAGTGCGAAGACATTATCTGACTCCAGTTTCATCAGGTAAGTAAGGCAAACGTTACGCAATGCCCGGTTACCTGCCGAATGTGAATCCCGACCGTAAGGTGCGGTAGTGGTCAGTGAGTGGTACTTTGTGGTGAGTTGTTTTTCCAGATGCTGAGCCAGCGCGTGTTCGGTCGCTGCACGCGCCCGGTGAAGCAGTACCGGGTCAATCACCGCGAGATCTTCTGCCAGATATGCCTCTTCCGGAAGTGTCAGTGTAAGGGCCTGAAATGCCAGGTCCTCACTCTCTAGATCGAGCACCTGGCTAAACGCTCGGAGGAACGACTCGCTGACCATGGGTTCACCCGAGGTTGCCAGCACGTTCAGTGTGCCAAGGATTTCTAGACGCGCCAGGCGCTGGCCGGCATCCCAGCGGCAATACGGATCAGAATCGTGGCACATGAGCAGTGACAACGCGCTTGCATCTAACGGATAGTCTAGGATGACGGGTGCGGAAAATCCCCGTAACAGGGAGGGGATGGGCTCACTCGTCACCTCGGAGAACACGAAATCCTGTTTGGTTTCCGTTAGTTCGAGTAGATGCTGGTGTGTGGTACCGCGGTCGCTGGCGAGACGGGCCAGCATCGGTTTACCGTCGTCATGTAATAGCGCTGTTTGCACTGGAATATGAAGCGGCTGTGGCGAGGGGTGGCCAGGGAGTTTTGTCGAGACCTGACTTAGAGTCAGTGTGTATGTTTTATCCTGTGCATTGTATCGGCCGGTGGCGGTTACCCGTGGTGTCCCAACCTGGTCGTACCAGCGGCTAAACTGGGTGAGATCGGTGGCAGTTGCATCTGTCATCGCCGTAAGGAAGTCGTCGGTCGTGACGGCCTCGCCATCATGGCGGTCAAAATACAGGTCACAGCCCAGGCGAAAACCGGCGGCACCCATGAGCGTGTGCAACATGCGCACCACTTCCGCACCTTTGATATAGACAGTCAGAGTGTAGAAATTGTTTATTTCCGCATAAGACAACGGCCGCACGGGGTGAGCCATGGGTCCACTGTCTTCCCGAAACTGGTGGGTTCGAACAAGCGCGGCGTCTTCTATACGCTTGACCGCAGCCGAGCCAATGTCTGCACTAAATTGCTGGTCTCGAAAAACAGTGAATCCTTCCTTCAGGCTGAGTTGAAACCAATCACGACAGGTGACGCGATTGCCTGACCAGTTGTGAAAGTACTCATGTCCGATGACGCCGGCGATGTTATGGTAATCGCGATCAGTCGCTGTCTCAGGCTGGGCAAGGACATATTTTGTATTAAAAATGTTGAGACCTTTGTTCTCCATTGCACCCATATTAAAGTCACTGACTGCAACCACCATGTAAAGGTCAAGATCGTATTCGCGGCCGTATTGCACCTCGTCCCAATGCATTGCTTGTTTCAGTGATTCAAGGGCATGTTGGCATTGAGCAATGTCACCTTGCCGTGCGTAAAGACGCAGATCAACGTCTCGTCCAGAACGCGTTTTGAACTTGTCCTGAAGGTATTCGAGGTCACCGGCGACGATAGCGAAAAGGTAACTCGGCTTGGGAAATGGATCATGCCACTTAGTCCAGTGCCGCCCGCCCCCACGGTTTTCTTGTGCTACCAGATTACCGTTAGATAAAAGCACTGGGTAAGATTTTTTATCTGCGGACATCTCGACGGTGTAGATAGACAGAATGTCGGGGCGGTCGATAAAGTACGTGATCCTGCGAAATCCCTCAGCCTCGCATTGTGTAAAGAGGCTATTCTGCGACAGGTAAAGCCCACTCAGTGCGGTGTTTTGAGTTGGATGAATGCGATTCTCGATACGTAACTTGCACCGATCGGGTAAGCCTTTTATGAGCAGTCCCCGGTCATGCATCTCTATGTATTTATCAGCCAGCGGCGCTTCATCAACATATAGAGCCGTTAGAGTCAATGCCTCACCATCGAGTTGGAGCGGCACTTGATCGAGTGTCACTCGCTCGATCGACAATCGGGAGCACACATGGGTTTCCTCCGCCTGCAGATCAAACTGAAGATCCACCTGAGGGATACGGTACGTCGGTGGGCGGTAATCGCGCAGATAGGTCCGGTCAGGTGCGCGGTGGCGAGGGGATAATTCAGTAGTCATCAGGACCCTAACAGCATGATCAGTGTGTGGAGCAAGAGGATAGCGCAAGCCGGCCACGATAGGACCAGATGCCGACTCGCCAGGACAGGAAATATCGCACCTCCGCCAGCGGCAGGGGGGATGAAAGTGGCGGGTAAAGGGAGTAGCATGTCACTTGGCGGGAGTGGTAGACACGGTTTTCCCGGCACCGGAGAGCGGGACCGAGTTTTCCATTGCTTAACCATCGGCGTTGACCGCTGGACAATGACTGAGGAGAGACTATGGGCGTGGAATTATTCGATACACTGACAAACCGAATCAGCGAACTAAAGTCCGAGCACCGGGTCCTTGATGGCCAACTAGAGGCACTCGCGGATGATCCAACCGTTAATGATTTACAGGTTCGCCGTCTAAAGAAAAGAAAACTATTCCTTAAAGACAGTATCGCGCATCTCGAAAAACAATTGATTCCCGACGCGACCGCGTAGCGCTGATGTAGGCACCGGTGGAAAAGCCCCGAGACCTCTGATGACTACACGACTCGAATTTTAATAACGATAGTACTCTGGTTTGTACGGGCCCGAAGCGTCAACGCCAATATAAGCGGCCTGGTCTTCTCGTAGTGTTGTCAATTCAGCACCAAGCTTGCCAAGATGTAACCGAGCCACCTGTTCATCAAGTTTTTTTGGCAGCACGTGTACGCTCTGAGAATAGCGCTTCGGGTTTTTCCACAGTTCAATTTGGGCAAGCACCTGATTGGTAAATGAGTTGGACATTACAAAACTTGGGTGGCCAGTGCCGCAGCCGAGATTGACGAGGCGGCCCTGTGCAAGAAGGATCAACCGCTTGCCGTCCGGAAAAATAACATGGTCGACTTGGTCTTTGATATTTTCCCAAGGGTAGTTCTGCAGGCTGGCGACATCAATTTCGTTGTCAAAATGGCCAATGTTGCAGACGATTGCCTGGTTCTTCATTGCTCGAAGGTGATCGGCTGTGATGACATGGTAGTTGCCGGTGGCAGTGACAAAGATATCCGCCTTATCAGCAGCGTAGTCCATTGTGACTACGCGGTAACCCTCCATTGCGGCCTGCATGGCACATATGGGGTCGATTTCGGTTATCCATACATTGGCGCCTAGCCCGCGCAGAGATTGAGCGCTGCCTTTGCCGACGTCACCGTAGCCGGCAACAACAGCAATCTTGCCGGCAACCATGACGTCCGTCGCTCGCTTGATTCCGTCAACCAGTGATTCTCGACAACCATACAGATTATCAAACTTAGATTTGGTCACAGAATCATTGACATTAATTGCCGGACAAGGCAGTTCTCCGCGCTCTTGCATCTGGTAAAGGCGATGAACGCCGGTCGTGGTTTCTTCTGTGATGCCCTGCAGATTGCCGACAATGCGGCCATAGAATTCGGGATCCTTGTCAAGACGCCGCGCGATACTCGCGAAGAGCGCCTCTTCTTCTTCGCCGGTTGGTTTCTGTATTAAGTTGCGATCAGTAGCCGCTCGGGCACCGAGAGTCACAAGCAAAGTCGCGTCCCCACCATCGTCCAGGATCATGTTGGGGGTCTCATTACCGGGCCATTCCATAATGCGGTGGGTATAGTCCCAGTATTCGGTCAGTGACTCACCCTTGTACGCAAATACGGGGACACCGCTGGTAGCGATAGCGGCAGCAGCATGGTCCTGGGTAGAGTAAATATTGCATGAAGCCCATCGTACGGTAGCACCCAAAGCCGTTAGCGACTCGATGAGTACAGCGGTCTGGATCGTCATGTGGAGCGACCCGGCGATGCGAGTGCCAGCAAGGGGTTGGGCAGCTTGGTATTCTTCCCTGACCGCCATTAGCCCCGGCATTTCCGTTTCGGCAATGCGAATTTCTTTACGACCCCATTCTGCCAAAGCAAGGTCCGCCACCACATGGTCGGTGTCAGAAACGGTTGCAGCATTCATAGCCAACTCTCCAGAGTAACTAAGCGCAGTTTGCTTCTAAATGCATGCCGTTAGTCGAGCCTGACAGGGATATCCTGTTGCAACGCTCCTCGACAACAACAAGACTCGCCCACTGGCAAGCTTAAGAAATAATCGCTCGAGTCAGTAACAATCGATCAGTCACAGACTCGCAGCCGATCGCATGATTTCGGCCTTATCGGTTTTTTCCCAATGGAAGTCAGGTTCTTCGCGGCCAAAATGTCCGTACGCTGCACTCTTGCGATAAATCGGTCGCAGTAGATCAAGTTGTCGAATGATGCCTTTGGGGCGCAGATCAAAGTGGGCATGCACCAACTTTTCGATTTCCTCTTCTGGAATCACCGCGGTACCTTGGGTGTTGACCATTAGTGACACCGGTTGGGCAACGCCGATGGCATAAGCCACTTGCACTTCACATTGAGTCGCTAATCCTGCCGCAACAATATTTTTTGCTACGTAGCGCATGGCATAAGCGGCAGATCGGTCGACCTTGGACGGGTCTTTGCCGGAAAAAGCACCGCCGCCGTGGTGAGCGGCGCCGCCATAAGTGTCGACCACAATCTTGCGACCCGTCAGACCACAATCCCCATGGGGTCCGCCGATGACGAAACTGCCAGTCGGGTTAACCAGATAACGTGTTTTTGCTGTGATCATGTTTTGCGGCAACACGGGTTTTATGATTTCCTCGATCACCGCCTCCGATAGGGTGCCATGTTCAATGTCTTCCGCATGCTGGGTAGAGAGAACCACAGTATCCACCGAAACAGGTACACCGTCTTCGTACAGTACAGTGATCTGGCTCTTGGCATCCGGGCGTAGCCAAGGCAAGCGACCGCTGCGACGCACTTCTGCCTGGCGCTCAACGAGACGGTGGGCATAGGTGATTGCAAATGGCATCAATACGTCGGTTTCGCTGCACGCAAAGCCAAACATCAGACCCTGATCGCCTGCGCCTTGTTCTAGGTCAAGTCCTTCGCCTTCGTTGACTCCTTGGGCGATGTTGGGTGATTGCTTATCCAGCGCCACCATGACGGAGCAGCTCTTGTAATCGTAGCCCATGTCGGATGACGTGTAGCCGATATCTCGGATGGTGTTACGCACGATGTCGGCGTAATCCACTTGAGCAGCAGTGGTGATTTCACCCGATACCAAGGCGAAGCCGGTATTGACGAGTGTTTCACACGCAACCCGCGAAGAGGGGTCTTGCATGATCACAGCATCGAGTATCGAGTCCGAAATTTGATCAGCCATTTTGTCTGGATGACCCTCGGAGACCGATTCCGAAGTAAAGAGAAAACTGCGTGCCATGAGGGATTCCGCCGTTCAGTCAAGTGGTGCCAACGAAGGCCGCATGGTACCAGAACAAAACGGGTTACAGACCATGTAACCCGGATTACCACTATCCAACCAACAACCTTTTTATGTCGTGATTAATTTACCTTTTCTATCGTGATAAACCACCGGTGCTGCTCCAGTTGGTGTGATACGGAATTTGCCGCGTCTTGTGCTTCGTTTTCTAGCCAAGTCGTAGCGAGGGTCTCGGACATGATGTAGTCGCGATAGGCCGTTAAGACACCATCGATAGCGGGGGATCCTTGAATACCGAGTGCAATGCGGTCAGATATCTGTAGACCGGTTGTTTTTCGTGCTTCCTGAACGGTCCGCACCATCTCGCGAGCGAGGCCCTCCGTTTCGAGGGCAGGGGTGAGTTCAGTATCCAGCGCGACCAGAAACCCCTCCGATTCCGCGCTGGCAAAGCCAGGGGCAGCCGTGGTTTCAACGAGTAGATCTTCTGGGCCAAACTCAAACCGTTGGCCTTCGACGTCGAGCGTGATGGAGTCTCCCGCAGCCTGGGCTTTGGCTACGTTGGCGCCATTAACGTCATTCAGCATAGCCCTCACGGCAGGGACATACTTTCCGAGACGCTTACCGACTCTGGGTAGGTTCGGCTTGATGCGATATGTCACCAACTGTGCATCTTGCTCAATGACTTCAATGATTTTTACGTTCAGTTCATCTAGCACTTGGTCGCAGTGTGAGTCGAGTTTTTCCACCATGTTTTTATTAGGCAGTCGGACTAACAGGCGAGAGAGTGGTTGACGCACCCGTATACGGCTGCTTGCGCGTGCTGTGCGCCCCAGTGCGACCACTTTTTGCACTACGGACAGCGCTTCAATCAATGCGTCGTTCTGCCATGCAGGATCGACCGCAGGCCACGATGTCATATGTACGCTTACTGGCGCTGCCTGGTCGGTGGAACGAACCAGATTCTGGTAAATCTCTTCGCTGAGAAACGGGGTGAACGGTGCCATGAGGCGATGGACCAGGTTGAGGCATTGGTACAGTGTGCGATAGGCGGATTGCTTGTCGATTCCGCTCTCGCTTTTCCAGAATCGCCTGCGGTTGCGGCGCACGTACCAATTGCTGAGTTGATCGACAAACGATTCGATGACGCTACCCGCACGGTGGGCGTCGTATTGTTCCAGTGCCGCGGTGGTTTGCTCTACCGTGCGATGCGCCAGCGCGAGAATCCATCGATCGATCTCCGGCCGTTCGGGCAAAGGGACATCTTGTTTGATATCAACTTGGTCAAGGGAGGCATAAAGAGTAAAAAACGCGTAGGTGTTCCACAGCGTATTAATGAATGAACTGGCCACTTCCGCGATGATCGCGACGGAGATGCGTTTTTGCACATCCGGCGTCAGGCGGGCAAGAAAATACCATCGTAAGGGGTCGGCACCGATATGGTCAAAAACATCATAAGGATTGACAATATTGCCTAGCGACTTCGACATCTTCTTTCCGTCGCCATCCACAATGTGACTCAAGCAGATACAATTTCGGTAGGCGACGCTGTCGGACACCAGCGTCGCGATGGCGTGGAGGCTGTAGAACCAGCCGCGGGTCTGATCGATCGCTTCACAGATGTAGTCAGCGGGGAAATGTTGTTCGAACTCCTGCTGATTTTCGAACGGGTAGTGCCACTGTGCGTAGGACATGGCCCCGGAATCGAACCAACAATCGATGACTTCGGGCACGCGGCGATACTCCCGTCCATTATCGGGATGGGTAAAGTGCACTTCATCAATGGCGGGTCGGTGTAGATCAAGCGCCGCCAATGATCGACCGCACAGTGTTTCCAGTTCCTTCACTGAGCCGATGCAAACGTAGTCACCTTCGCCATCGGTCCACACTGGCAGCGGTGTACCCCAAAAACGTTCGCGCGATAATGCCCAGTCGACGTTGTGTTCTAGCCAGTTGCCAAAACGGCCGCTGCGAATCGTTTCCGGAACCCAGTTAATGGTGGAGTTGAGCTCGACCATGCGGTCGCGCACTGCCGTGGTTCGAATATACCAGGCGTTCTTAGCGTAGTAGATCAGTGGGTCACCGGTGCGCCAGCCGAAAGGATAATTATGGCGGTGGGTCTCGGATCGAAAGAGCAGGCCACGCTCGCGCAGTATCGCGATGATGGTGGGGTCCGCGTCTTTAAAGAATTGACCTTGAACGGGTGTGACTTCGTCCTTGAAACACCCGTCGAGGCCGATTCCGTGTACCACTGGTAAACCATGGGCTTGTCCCAGGGCAAGATCGTCTACGCCGTACGCAGGCGCAGTGTGGACGATACCGGTGCCATTGTCTGTGCTGACAAAATCAGCGGTCAGGACGCGACAGATATCTCCCTCGGCAGGTAGCTCATCGAATAACCGTTGGTAGCGCAACCCCATCAGATCCTCACCCTTTACGCGTCGCACAATGGTGTGCGGCCCCTCGCCAAGCACTTTGTCGACGAGCTGTGCGGCAAGAATCAGGGTTTCCCCACCGTGTTCGACAAAGGCGTAATCGATGCTTGCGCCGACTGCCAGAGCCAGGTTGGCCGGTAAGGTCCACGGCGTGGTAGTCCAGACGAGAAAATAGGTTTTATCCTCGCCGATAACTGGAAAACGGACGGTGATCGATGGGTCGTCAACCTCGCGGTAACCTTGGGCAACCTCGTGAGAGGATAAGGTAGCCCCGATACGAGGGTCGTAGGGGACCACCTTGTAGTCCTGATAAATCAGATCTTTGTTCCAGATGGTTTTCAGGAGGTGCCAGACCGACTCGATATAGTGGTTGTCGAGCGTGTAATACGCTTGGTCGATGTCAACCCAGAAGCCCATCCGTTCAGTCATCTTTTCCCAATCACCGATGTAACGCATCACGGATTCTCGGCAGCGTCGGTTGAACTCGGCAACGCCAATCTTTGCTTCGATTTCCGCTTTATCAAAGATGCCCAGTTCCTTTTCTATCTCATGCTCAACGGGCAGTCCGTGGGTATCCCAACCAGCTTTTCGTGGCGCATAGAAACCGCGCATTGTTTTGTAACGGGGATAGATGTCCTTGAACGTGCGGGCCAGCACATGGTGAATACCAGGCTGACCGTTTGCGGTCGGCGGGCCTTCGTTAAAAGTGAAGAGCGGGCGCCCTTCAGATTGACTCAGTGTCTGGGCAAAAACGTCCTTGTCACGCCAGAAATCAAGGATGCGCTGCTCTAGTTGCGGACCTGCGTAGCGAGAAGACACCGTTGAAAAAGACATGGCGTTTGTTCGTCAGCGACTGAAAGTATAAGGCCTGTATAAAGCAACTGACCCACGGAGTTATGGGTAGAACGGAGCGAAACCCATATTAGCCCTGTCACTCGGGCAATCTAACCGGGTCGTGACCTTGATAGCAACCATCGGGCAGTCAGCAGAACGTGAAAAAAGCGAGCTCACAAGACCCGCGAAGCGTCCACATCATTTGATTCAATCATCAATAGGGTCTCAAGATGAACGCCAACGCTATGGGCCAGCGCGTGAAGATCATAGCCGCCTTCCAGGACGGAAATCAGGCGACCGCCGGCATGCTTGTCAGCCATTTCAAGCAGGCGTTTAGTCATCCAACCATAATAATTAGTGCTGAGATTGATCGCCCCGAGAGGGTCGGCTTGGTGTGCGTCAAAACCGGCGGAAACAAGAATAACTTCCGGTGAGAAACGATCAATAGCAGGCAGAATTTTCTCAACGAAAGCATCGGTGTAGTCACTGTCTCCTGCACCCGCAGACATCGGGCAGTTTAAAGTTGCCCCTTTCCCCCTGCTGTCGCCGGTTTCGGACCGAGCGCCAGTACCGGGGTAGTGTGGGTACTGATGCAGGCTTGCAAAAAAGACTGACGGATCCGACTCAAAAGCATGTTGGGTACCATTACCGTGGTGGACATCCCAGTCGAGGATCAATATTTTCTCAAGACCATGCTGTCGCTGCAGGTATTTGGCCGCGATCGCGATATTGTTGAAGACGCAAAAGCCCAGTGCAGCATTGTGTTCAGCGTGGTGGCCGGGTGGCCTGACCAGTGCAAACCCATTGTCTGCGCGCCCTGCAATCACTTCATCGATAACATTGATCAAGCCGCCAGCCGCCAGTAGTGCAGTGTCGTAGGTGGCTGTGCTGACGGCAACATCTGGCGTATCGAGGTACGGCAAGCCGGCACGGCAGGCGGATTCCGCTCTTTGCCCCAACGCGGGATCATGAATTTGATGAATCCACTCGAGATCGCATGCGATGGCCGTAACGGGTAACAGTTGTTGAAACCACGGTTGCTGGCGAAGATGGACGATCGTCGCGTTTAGCCGATCGGCTCTCTCCGGATGGTCAAGACCGGTATCATGTTTCAGGAATTGGGGATCAAAACAAAAGGCAGTGTTCATCAAACAAGGTTCGGGTCATCTGCAGCGGTTCGTTTTCTTGTTCTGACAACACAGTTTCGCCTGGCGTTAGGGTGGCAGCTCGATTTGATAGCACTGTGGTCAGACATCCTTTTTCTCATTCGCGAGTACCAGTGTTGGTTTGCGTGGTCAGGACCGCGGGCGATAGTATCAAACTGGCGCGATGTGGCTGTCTATGGATGTCGGTATTAACAAAGGAATAATGATTTGGCAAGGTACCACGATTTCTGTAGGCCGTCTTGGCATAACTTGTTGGGCCAGGTGGTTTAGTGATGGGCCCAGTACTGGTTATCATGTTCGTGGTGCTTGTTGCATTAATCTTTGTTTCGCGCTGGTGTTGGCCTCTTCCGCCTCAGGTGGGGACGCTCAAAACACCTGCTCTCCTGATTAAGGGTGAAGCGACTGTATTCACGGTGGGAACTTTCAATATTCATCGTGCACGGGGTTTGGATGGCCGGAAAGATCTGGCCCGAGTGGCCCAAGTGGTTGGCACGTGTGATGTGACGGGACTGCAGGAAGTCGAAGGTGTCACTTTATTCCATCGACAGAGCCAGGCTGAACGGTTGGCGAAACAATTGCAGTGCGAGGCTCACTTTTCGCCAACCCGACTGCGTGCGTTTTTCCCCGAGCGTGGCAATGCACTGTTGAGTCAATGGTCAATTACTGCCTGGCACCGACAGCCATTGGTGCAAGCGCGGCTGCGTGGCAAGGGTTATCGGAATTTCACCGAATACACCGTGCAGGTGGGTGGCCAACCTGTCGTGGTGATCAACACCCATCTATCAAAGCCTGAAGGGCAAGACACGGGTCTTGAGCAGATCGTCGCAGCGTTTATGCGCCATGAACGCGCTGTCTTGTTGGGTGATTTCAATAGGCCGCCAGGCCACGAGAGCTTTGCCCGCCTCTATGACGCGGGGGTAATTGATGCGTTGTCGAGTGAGGACAATCAGCGTGTCGATCATATTTTTGTGCGAGGATTCCAGGTCCTCTCGACGTGGGCTTTGCCACCCGGGCCATCAGATCATCCTTTCCTTTCTGTGCGGCTGTCTTTGTCCTGAGAATTCGTGACCGATCACTGCACCGGTAACTTAAATTCATAGGCAGCGAGAGCGGTTTTCGCTTGTTGATGAATGAGTGGTTCGGCCTGCCAGTTTTGCAAAAATCGACGGAGGTCACGAGTGATTCCACGGCGGGCGAAAAAACGGCTTCGATGATGTTGAGTCGCATCCAGATCGATTAGCACCGGGTTGCCGTTTGCAATCAGGATGTTGGTTGCCTTGAGGTCGCCGTGCGAGTAACCGGCCCGCCATAGCTTAACCAATGTGTTGACCATGTTTGCCATCAATAGGTTGTCCCCTTCTTTGAGGTTTTCGAAGGTTGTA
>Ga0207966_1001521_pt1 | contig 12666 bp, 10 predicted proteins | sample Knorr_S23_td_NAD_FD_185611 | JGI IMG/M metagenome (GOLD analysis project Ga0207966, IMG submission 185611) | Marine microbial communities from Southern Atlantic Ocean transect - Knorr_S23_td_NADW_ad_2500m_LV_B (SPAdes) (version 2) | ecosystem: Environmental > Aquatic > Marine > Oceanic | place... | reverse complement strand
GAAGGTCTTCGTTTCGCAATCCGTGAAGGTGGTCGTACAGTAGGTGCTGGTGTTGTATCTAAGATCCTAGACTAATCTAGACTTAGCAACACAAGCCAAGAAAAGCGCACTTAGGTGCGCTTTTTTTATGCCTGCGATTTCCCTCTGTAATAGGCATAAAAAAGCTAGGACTATGCCTAGCTTTGATATTTAGGTCGGTAGCAACAAGGGGGGTTACATTTGCTCGACTTTGTAGCCTTTCGCTTTTAATAAGGCGATAACACTGTCATCGCCAACGAGGTGGCCAGCACCGACTAAGACAAATTCTTGGTCATCATCGCCAAACATGGCTTCGATTTGAGGTAGCCAGTTTTGGTTGCGCTTAGTAAAAACATCGTCGTACGAAGCGGGAGATTCACGTTTGAATGTGTCTACCACCAGTTCATCGATTTTCTGAGTATTCCCTTCTCTCCATGCTTTTATGGTGCTTTTAAGCATGTCTTTTAGCTCTGGTAGCGTTTCCAAAGTTTCAGAAATGAGGCGGTCTTCTTCACCGGCTCCCATATTGGCAAGCATACTGATTTGAAAATCTAACGATTCCAGATATTCACTGGCTTTTCCGTCGCGAGCAGCTAACTGCATGAAGTAGGCATCTACACCTTGTCCAGCTAACTGAGAGCGTTGTGCTTCCATAGCTACCAGCATTGATGCAACCATGCCTGGCTTAAATTGCGCTAACTGATCGGCTGTTGCGCCAAAGTTGGCTAAATAAACATTGAGAGCCTGATAGGTCTCTTCTGATACATCATCTTTAAGCGATTTACCGTCTTTGTAAGCTAGCCCAGCCATCATTTTTTGCTGACCTTCAATATCCGTCGGGGCAGGCATTTTTACTTCAAAAACTAATGTGTCACTTTTTTCATAGGTTTCAGTGAACGTAGCGGGCAATGGAAATTCAGAGATTGGCAGAATATGTATTGTACCACCTACATAAACTGCATCATCGCCTTTCGACACTTTCCAAACCGAGGTCTGGTCGTGCTCTACATTTCCTGCAAAGGCTGTTGCCGAAATAGCGAAACTTGCCGCCATTGCCCATTTACGAAGGGGTATTCTTTTCATTGTATATATCCTTATTAACTATTCTACCAAGATGTCTTAGAGTGTATTGGCTACATGCAGCTTAATTCTTCCTGTCTGCCCCCAAACACACTGCGCTCGACTAGTATTTCCAATCATATCAGATGCTCAACCAAGTAAGGACTGATCTTCAATACAGATTTTATTACTCATTGTTGTGTCACTTTGATGTAGAACCACTATACCTGCGGTAACACGCCGCGGTCGCGAACATTTCAACTCTCGCTGAGTGAGTAATTATCTCTGCGGACTGGTATAAACTATATGTTAAAGCTTCGGGCGAGTTAATACGTTACGCTATGCACTCCATATTCGGTGTAGGCTGGTAGGATTCATACATTCTTGGCACCAACTCGCTGTTTATTAACTTTAACACTTCAAAAATCATGTCAAAACCTAACGAACCAAAAACACAGACCGTTAGTGATGCTCTTAAGCATGCTATCGAAAAACTTCCGACGACACCTATCGCAGAGGTTAAGGCAACGGTACCTCAAGATGCTGCACGTTGGCGGGAGCTCGTGCAGCAACGAAATGCGCAGCAAAAGAAAAAAATAAAGAACATGCGCAAACAATTAGGTGTCAGTGTTGAGTTACTGGAAATAGCCGGCGTAACAGTTCGTAAGCTCACGCCGAAAGAGGTGTCACCCCATTTTGAAAACCATGTTTATATAGACGTGCATGGGGGCGCCTATGTATTTTTTGGCGGCTTGCCGAGTATTGAAGAAGGGTTATTGATTGCATCACGGTTAGGAATAATCGTATTGAGTATAGATTACGCTATGCCGCCAAATGCCCCAGCACCTGCCGCGCTTTGTGATTTAAAAGCTGTATACCTAGCGCTTTTAGATAGCGTTGAGAGTCGTCGCATCCTCGTTGGAGGGACATCTGCAGGCGCAGGACTGGTTCTTGCGCTTATACAATCACTGGCCGCCGAGAGTATAAGCCTTCCTTGCGCTATCTATACAGGCACACCATGGGTAGATTTAACGCAGGCAGGGGATAGTCGACAAGTTAATGAAGGTGCTGATCGTGTGCTGGTTACCTACGAAGGACTACTACAATCTGCGGCAGCGCTTTACGCTGGAAAAATCGACTTATCACACCCTAGTGTTTCGCCTATTTATGGTGACTTTACTTCGTTTCCGCCTGTTTTCATCGTGGCAGGAACACGCGATCTATTTTTAAGTGATGCAGTCCGTCTGCATAGGAAAATTCGCGATTTCAACGGTACGAGTCAACTTGAGATTGTGGAAGGCCTGTCCCATGCGGAATACCTCATCGCCCATGAAACTCCAGAGTCTTATATGACTTATGATGAACTAAGGGCATTTTTCTTACAGCATCTCTAGCTCAATTCTACAAAACCATACTGTTACAAAACACCTTTAGCCAATGAAAAAGAAAGCCATATGAGCTTGTGCTTATTCTTAATCAACCCGTGTTTTATCAGTTCTGACTGTCAGTTTAGTGTAAATTTGTAAAGGCATATGCAAATAATAATAATTTGCATTTAGTTTAATCTCTCTGTATTTTACTCGGTGCCAAAATTCAACTCGGTACATTTAGGCATTTAATCACACACTTAAAAGCACTAAAGGGACTTCTTTTTCATGAAGAAAATGAATACAAAAAAAAGCGCATTAGCGCTGACAGTCACCGCAGCAATACCATTTGGAACTGCACTCGCTCAACAAGAGAATACCGCCGTTCAAGAGTTAGAAACCACTAAGGTTCAAGCTACCGAAGAAGCGGGTTATAAAGTTGACGAAACCTCTTCAGTAAAGCTAACGCAACCCATCGCGAATACTCCTCGTTCGATCAACGTGATTTCAGAACGCCTTCTTGAAGATCAGGGGATTACCAACTTAAACGATGCGCTTCGAAACGTTGCAGGCGTATCAACGTTTGGTGGTGGTGAAGGTGGTGGCGGTGTCGTGTCTGCCAGCGACAAGGTCACCATTCGTGGTTTTGATGCACGCTCAAATATCTATGTAGACGGTATTCGCGATATAGCCGGTTACAGCCGCGATACCTTCAACTACGAAGCTGTAGAAGTTATCAAGGGAGGAAGCGGCTCGTTAGACGGCCGCTCTACCGGTGGTGGTAGCGTTAACCTGGCAACTAAACGTGCGCGACTTGAAGATTTTGGTGCAGTGTCAGGTCGCTATGACTCCTTCGAAAACGCACGTGTAACACTGGATTACAATAAGAAGCTTTCTGAGAATGTTGCGGGCCGTTTAAACCTGTTATACAGCGATGGCGGTGACTTCTTTGACAATGGCGTTGAGGAATACCAAACCACTGGTGTGGCGGGCTCATTACTTTATAAAGTGAATGAAGCAACAGACATAAACCTTGATGTATTTGTGATGGAGCAGGATAACGTTCCGGTGCTTGGTCTTCCCTTCCTAACTTCAGCGGCTGCAGAAGCTACAGGTCAGCCCGAAGGACCGATAGATTCGGGTTTATGGGACGAATATTACAGTGTGCCGGGCCGCGACTTCGAAGAAGTGTCGACACAAATGTACACCTTAGTTATCAATCACAAAGTAAACGACGTGGTAACGCTTCGTAGCCAAACCCGTTTTGGTAGCAACGAAAAAGAGTCAGTAATTGGTCGTCCGTGGTGGAATTCAGGTGAAGAAGCTAACCTATTGAATGCTGAGCGCTTGCAAGCATTGGACGAAGAGACTGATTTATTTGTATCACAACTAGACGCAATTCTTTCGCTTGAATCTGGGGCTTTGAAGCATCGAGTTGTGCTGGGTGCAGAAGTAGCAGAAGAAGAGCGTACCAGTTTTGGTGTGACAGCAAATTACACCTATGTCGATGGGCAAGGCAATGTGTTGGAAGCTCCCACCATTAACCCTTTCGACTTGCAAAACAACGTGTTTGTAACAGGTGGTACAACGCGTAGCGGCAATGACACTTCGGGTGATTCGAGCACGGTAGCCTTATATCTTCTAGATACCATCAAAGTCGGTGAGCACCTTCAAGTAGACATAAACGCGCGTTATGACGATTTTGATATCTCCGGTTCTGCGTGTGGCCGACGTAGCGGTTGTTTCGACGGGCTCGACGCTCAAGACAGCTACTTTAGCTACGGTGCAGCGGTGAGCTATATGCCTACAGAGAACGGTAATATTTACCTAAGTCACAGTAATTCTAAGCAGCCGCCCGGCGTAGCGTTAGCGCTATCAACCAACGCCGCGCAAAATGCGGTAAGGCCTGAAAATGCAGTAACCACTGAACTTGGTGTGAAATGGCAGTTCTTTAACGACCAGCTACTTGTTAGCGGTGCTGTGTTTGAAACTACGAAAGACGTGGTCGATTCACAAAATATTGAAGACGGTGTCACAGTGTATTCGCTAGCGGGTGAGCAAGAGTCTAAAGGCTATGAAGTCAGTGTTACAGGTATGCTAACGGACTCACTATCAATCTCTGCAAACTATGCGAGTTTAGATACTGAAGTTACCCAGGACACGACAGCGGATTCTATCGGTAACGGTCTACAAGCGTCGCCAGATGATACGGCTAACATTTGGGTTAACTATGCTGCAATGGATAACAAACTGAATGTGGGCGGTGGTATCTATTACAACTCTGGTGAAACCTACTGGCGCAGAAATACGGCTTATTTCACGGTCGATTCTTACACTACGATTTTCCTAATGGCATCTTATCAAGTGACAGAGGATCTAAAGCTTCAGTTAAACGTTGATAACTTAACAGATGAAGAGTACGTGGTAGATTACAGCGCTAAAGGGCACTTCCGTCCAGGGAACCCTCGAAGTGTAGCTGTCTTTGCTAACTATACTTTCTAATTGAGTATTCGCTATTATAAAACCAGCCTTAGGTAAAAAGACCTCTGGCTGGTTTTTTATATTTTACTCGCTTTGCCACAATGGGAACATCATGCTGGTTAGAATTGAGAACTTCCTTACCAAACAAGAAGTCACCGATGCGGTGTCGCTTCTTGAGAAAGCCGATTGGGTTGATGGCGCTGTAACAGCGGGGCATTTAGCGTTACATGCTAAGAAAAACCTGCAGTTGCCTGAAGATTCTCCCACGGCACGTCAGCTCGGAGATTTCATTTTGAGCTTGATGGGTCAGTCGCAGCATATTCTTGCAGCAGGATTACCAAACAAAATATACCCTCCCATGTTCAACTGCTATCAGAGTGAAGGAGAGTTTGGCGATCATATCGACAATACCATTAGGCGAGTGGCAGGAACTGCTGTAAAGGTTCGTACAGATATCTCAATGACGGTTTTTCTTAGTGAGCCCGAAGAATATGAAGGGGGAGAACTCGTAATCCAAGATACCTATGGAGAACAACGTGTAAAGTTCGCTGCGGGCGATATGGTGATGTATCCCTCGACCAGCTTACATAGAGTGACGCCTGTTACAAAAGGCCGTCGACTCGCGTCCTTTTTTTGGATGCAGAGTTTAGTAAGAAGTGCTGAACAACGCCGTATTCTGTACGACTTGGATATGAGTATTCAGGCACTTAGCGCCGAGACGCCTAATAACGCTGAAATTGTCAGGCTTTCGGGTGTGTATCACAATCTGTTAAGACAGTGGAGTGAAACCTAAGCTTAAAGACCTGCAAGTAGTGCGTGTTTGCGCGGTGAAATTTTCTAAGAAATTATCTAAGCTGTGGACCATAAACAGTGCTTATTTATTTCTTCTATGGAGCCTACGCCGCAAAGCGCCATTGTCATTTCAAGCTCGTCTCTCAACAATCGAATAGTGTGAGCAACACCTAATGCCCCCGCCGTGGCTAATCCGTACATCAGAGGCCGACCAATAAGCACGGCGTTAGCACCCAGTGCAATGAGCTTTACCACATCAGCGCCTCTGCGCACACCGCTGTCGGCCAGTACCATCATTTCATCACCAACCGTTTGGCGAATAATAGGAAGCATTTCTACCGGTGAAGGCACGCTGTCCAAAGCACGGCCGCCGTGATTCGACACTACAATACCCGCTACGCCAAGTTCCGCTGCTTTTTGAGCGTCCAGTGGATTAAGAATACCTTTCAACACAATGGGCAATGACGTGTGTTGCTGGATAAAAGCAATATCGTCCCATGTAGGAGCCTGTGCCATAAGCCCTTGGAATACCACGCTCTTGCCTTCTCCGGGGTGCACTAAGGGAGGAGGCGTATCTATATTGACCGCGCGCACATTTGGAGGGAGCGAAAATTCAGCTCTCTGCTCACGGTTTCGCAAGCCGTTAATTGGCGCATCGATGGTGATTACCAATGCTGAAAACTGAAAGTGTTCTGCTTTTTGTATGAGTTCTAGAGTTTGTGAACGGGTAGGTTGAACATAGAGTTGAAACCAGCGGGGGCTTTCCACCTGATTAGATATATCTTTAAAGGAGCGACTGGCTAACGTGCTCATTACCCACAAGCCGTCTTGAGCTTGTGTTGCCATCGCCGTCGCAATCTCACCATCGGGATGCGCTAACGCTTGATAAGCAACAGGCCCTGAAATTATAGGGTGTTCAAACTGCTGCCCTAACAAGGTGGTTTTAGTTCCCCCCAGTTTGACATCTTTCAAAGCGCGGGGAAGTAAACACAGGTCGTCTAGTTTTTCTCGATTTCTTCGCATCGACAATTCATCTGCAGAGCCACCGGCAATATACGCCCACGATTGTGGAGTTAGTCGCTCCCGAGCCAGGTTCTCGTAATCAGACAGTGCTGCAAGGGTTTTAGGGATTGTATTTAGCGGTGTTTTAAGCATATTCGTCAGTTTTATGTAAAGAAAGTAAAAAGCCTTTCAATATTAATTAAATTGCAAATGATAATAATTGTCATTAAGATGCAGTGCGATTTGAGCACGATTAGCCACTTCTTGCAAATAAGAAGAGAAATAAAGCGATGAAAATTCCCTATGACAGACAGGGGATGCAAGTTTCTACGGATAGTCTCACTTTTGGGCATTCTTTCTTGGAATAACAATAATCACACCAATTGCCCTAACTCAAATAGTTAGTGCTTTGATCATGTTTGGCGTTAGAGCCATTTATGAAGACAAGCCGCGCGTAACAAGACACAACATTTTGAAATGGCGAGCCACTGGCTGGCCAACACTCAACACATTAAGGATTATCAAATGCCTGTAAATGGTAAGCGCATTATTTTGTTAGGAACCCTGTTTCCCATGTTGTCAGCGGGTGTGCTGGCGCAAAGCGAAGAGATAGAAACGCTCGACACCACCGTTGTGCAATCTGCGTCTGAAGAGCTGAAGCAAGCCCAAGGCGTGTCTATCATTACGGAAGAAGATTTCAAACGTCGTCCTGTCACTAACGATATCGCTGAAATTGTAAGAACCATGCCGGGTATCAACCTTACAGGTAACTCAAGCTCAGGACAGTATGGCAACAAACGTCAAATCGACATTCGCGGAATGGGTCCAGAAAATACGCTTATTTTAATTGACGGCAAGCCAGTGTTGTCGCGTAACTCTGTAAAAATGGGCCGTTCAGGCGAGCGAAACACACAGGGCGACAGCAACTGGGTTCCAGCTGAAGCGATTGAGAGCATTGAAGTTATTCGTGGTCCAGCAGCGGCTCGCTACGGCTCTGGCGCATCAGGTGGTGTTATCAATATTATCACTAAGTCTCCTGATGAAGCTTCTACCTCTATCACCGCTCAGACCGAGCTTTCTTCAAATAAATACGAAGGCGACAACCGTCGTTTTAACCTAGTAACAAGTGCGCCTTTATCTGAGCGTTTCTCTCACCGCACTATTGTTAACTACAACGAACAGGACGCTGACGACCCACGCGTAAATTTAGACGCAACAGACGTAACAACGGGCCGCGGCGGTACAGCAAAAGCGGTAGGTGCAGGACGTGAAGGTGTTGAAAATATCGACGTGCGTACTCTTGTTCGCTTCGACCAAGATGATATTAATCGCTGGGACTTTGAAGCAGCCTATAGCCGCCAAGGCAACCGCTATGCCGGTGACAATGCATTTCAAGGCGTAAGCTACCCCGTTGACGAAAACGGCAACGTCATCATACCTGAACCTGAAGACCTGGCAGAAACTGATGCTCAGAGCCTAATTGGTGAAGAAACACTAGTAATGCACCGTCGTACGTTCGGCGCAACACACAATGGTGAGTATGACTTCGGCGATTCATTTAGCTATATCCAATACGAAAGCACGTCTAACAGCCGTTTAGGTGAAGGCTCTGCAGGTGGTGGTGAAGGTCGCATTAATAGCCTTGAGATGACCACCATCAAATTAGAGAACATTACGGCAAAGACCGAGTGGAATGTGCCTTTAACGTTAGGCGGCTTCAATCAAACCGCAACGTTTGGTGCGGAATACCGCAAAGAGACCCTAGACGATTCAGTTAGCAATCAGCTTTCTCTGAATGTGGTTGATGACGGCACTATTCCTGGTGTAGAGACTGACCCAGAAAATCGTCCATCTGAAACCGACGCCACGCTTGTAGGTGTGTATGTTGAAGACAACATCATGCTAACGGATTCAATCACGCTTACGCCTGGACTACGTTTTGATGATCACAGCAAAGCGGGTACAAACCTTAGCCCGAGCTTGAATGCATCATGGCAGGCATCGCCTAATATTGTGGTTCAAGGTGGTATTAGCCGTGCTTTTAAAGCACCAAATCTCTATCAATTAAACCCTAACTACGTGTACTACACCCGAGGTAATGGTTGTCCAGTTGACTTCTCTAACCTAGGTGGCGGGTGTCACATTCTAGGAAACCCTGACCTAGAGCACGAAACCTCAGTAAACAAAGAAATTGGTGTTAACTACACCAACGAAGAGGGCTTGAACGCGGGTATTACTTACTTCCACAACGACTATAAAGACAAAATTGGCACCGGTAATGTACCGCCAGAGTATGTGTTACCTGGCGAAGAAGGTGGCGAGGCCAACGTTCAGGTATTCCAGTGGTTTAACGTTCCTGAAGCGGTTATTTCTGGCCTTGAAGGTAACTTGTTGTTCCCTGTAACCAGCACTATTGAGTGGTCGACCAACTTTACCGTGATGCTTGAGTCAGAAGATAAATCTACTGGCCAGCCATTATCTATCGTTCCTGACTACACAGTGAACTCGCTAATAAGCTGGCAAGCCACCGATGCACTTGAGCTTGTGCTTAGCGCTCAACACTACGGTGAGACAGAAAGCCCTACGGCCAGCGTTAATTCGGGCGCCGTTATCGAAGCTGATGATCGCGAAGCCTATACCATAACCAACATTAACGCCATTTACGCGTTCGACGAAAAATTAAGCTTCAACGTGTCGGTTAAGAACTTGTTTAACGAAAGCGTTAAGCGTGAAGGTACACAAGCATCTAACGCAGGGGCGAATACTTTCAATGAACCAGAAAGAAGCTTCTTGTTGTCTGCTACTTACCAGTTCTAATACTTAGCAAGCAGTAACAAGACATTAAAAATGCCGGCCTCGATAGCGATATCGACGTGCCGGCAATCTCATTAATTCAGCCAAGAGATGTAAGGGATTTGAATGAAAGTTAAAAGAAGTGCAGCGCTTTCTTTTATACTGGTATCACTTGCCGTGGCCTCATCAGGTATTGTGATGGCAGCAACAAAAGCCAGCGATATCGACGGGCTCACTGAAAAGTGGATTAGCATTGAGCGCCAGACGCAAAAGCTAGAAAACGAGTGGCGTGAATCAGAGCCTGCATTGCGTCAGCGTATTCAACTGCTTAAAGCTGAACGTACTCAGCTGCAGAGTATGATTGACGAAAGTAAGGCTGCAACCACCGACGTAGAAGCCCAGCGAGAAGCACTGCTTTCTGAGCAAAGTGAGCTTGAAGCACAACAGGGTGGGGTAGAGCGTGCATTGACTGGAGTAGTAGGCCAAGTAGGCAGCCTTTACTCGTCGCTGCCTGAAATTATTCGCCAGACGTGGGATAAAGAGCAAGCCGAATTAGCGGCTGACGCCGACACGTCAAATAAGCTTCAGGTCACCCTTGCAAAACTTTCATCCCTTGCGCAATTCAATAGCAAACTTCTGGTTAACGAAACCGTAATGCGTGCTCCCGATGACAAAGATGTATTAGTTAAGCAGTTCTTTGTTGGCAGCAGCTATGCGTGGTTTACCAACGCCGATGGTCAATATCAGGGGGCCGGTCGCGTTAAAAATGGCGAGTGGCAGTGGCAATTCAGTGACAATGTAGATAGCGAATCGGTAGCGCTTGCCGTGGCTATTTTTGAGAAAAAGCATGAACCTGATTTTGTTTCTTTACCACTTATGCTGGCTAAAGGAGAAGGCGAATGAAATGCTTATCTCACGTCCTCACAACATTTAATCCAATGTTGAGATCCTCTCTCATTGCAGCATGTGTTGCTTTGTGTGCTGCTGTGGTTTGTGTACCGGCAGTGGCAGCGCCTGAAGATAGCATGCTGGCCAATATTAAAGACGCGAAAGCGCGTCTGGATCGCACCGAAAGCAAAATTAGTAAAGAGCGGGTAGCGCTGGCTAATGAATTGCGTGCGCTTGAACAGCAGGTAATGAAACTGCGCAATGAAACCACGGTAGCCCGCCGTAAAATGGACGAAAGAACCCTTAGTCTTTCACAGTTAGAAAATCGCCTATCGAGCTGGAGCGAGCAACAAGAGTTCCAACAAAATTTGTTGAGCCGTTTCCTGCTTCAAACTGGTGTAGACAGTCTGTCATTAAGCGAAATGAGCTTGTCTGACAAAGTCCAGAAAGTGGGTGAAAAAGCGAAAGAGTTTGCCAATCAACAAACCCCTAATTTCAGTGCAGGAAAGGTTGTACTGGCGAATGGCGAAGTGACCCAAGCAAAAGTGCTTACTCTTGGCCCGGTGACGTGGTATCTGACGCAAGCACAAAACGTTGCGGGTACGGCAGAGCGTAAGCAAGACCTGTTTACCTCTACGTCCACTTTTTCAGATACGGATACCGAAAGCCTTGCAAGCTTGGCAAGCAGCGGCAATGGCAGCATCAAAATAGATCCTACCCTTGGCCGCGCAGCTACACGCGAGCAAGCGTCAGAAGGGGTAATTGAACATGTTGTGAAAGGCGGAGTGTGGGTGATCCCTATCGTTTTGTTTGCCCTTCTCGCTACACTTATCGCACTGTTTAAAGTTATTCAGCTATGGCGCTTACCGAAGGTTAAGCAAGTAGCATCAGGCAAAGCTCTGGTGAACATGGTGGGCAGTTCAGGTGTGGGCTTCTTTGATGGCATGCAGCGCGAGCTGTATGACATAACTAAGCGTGCAAGCACGCCAACTGAACGCGACGACGAACTGTTTTCTGCACTCCAGCAAGACAAAATCAAGCTAGAAAAATACAACGGCACCATTGCTGTAACCGCTGCCGTTGCACCCTTGCTAGGTCTTCTAGGTACGGTAAGCGGCATGATTGAAACCTTTAGAATGATGACGGCATTTGGCTCAAGCGACCCCGAAGTTATTTCTGGCGGGATCGCTAAAGCCTTGGTTACGACAGAGTTAGGCTTAGTTGTGGCCATACCGGCATTAATTCTAAATGCCGTACTCTCTCGCAAAGCGCGACATTACTACGAAGAGCTCGAAAGTTTCGCGCTTGTACTTAGCAATGACGAGCCTGACGTTGCTGAGAAAAGCGACCAAAAGAGTGATGGTCAAAAGCAAGCGAGCGCAAGCTAATGATTGAACAGCTAGCGGGGAATGCATTGTGTTGGTTAATGCTGCTGGTGGCATGGTTTGCTTACCAGCAAATCTTTGTGTTGTTTACTACACGCAAAGAGATAGCCCAAGTGCGTGATGGAGAGAAAGAGCTTACAAAGCGAGAAATGGTACCTGCCGTACTGGTTAGTGCTCTTCCCTTGATGGGCCTGCTAGGAACAATTGCAGGCCTACAAGTGAGTTTCACCGGAATGATGTCGTTAGGTGTCGATAGTCAAGTCGTCACTGGTGGCATTGCCGATGCACTTTTTACCACTCAGCTTGGCTTAACCTTGGCTATTCCTGGCTGGCTTTTGTTGATGTTTGTTAATGGTGCGGTAAAGCGCGCCGTAGCAAGGGAGGCGTAAACATGGCAAGTCGATTACAGCGACGCCTTGAAAACCAGCAAGCGCAAGGCATTGATATGTCTCCGCTACTAGACGTGGTTTTTATACTTTTAATTTTCTTTATCGTTTCAACAGTGTTTGTAAAAGAGACTGGGGTAGAGGTAGATAAACCACAGGCAATATCAGCACAAAAGCTTGATCAAATGGCCATTATGCTGGCAATTACCCGAACCGGTGAAGTGGTGTATGACAGTGCCAATATCGGTGTGAGCGGTGTGCGCTCTACCGTTGAGCAATTGTTGATGAAAGAACAACGCCCAGTAGTCATTCAGGTAGATAAAGCCGTTCGCTCTGAATTACTGGTAGAAGTCATAGATGAAGCCAAACTGGCAGGTGCCGACACAGTAAATATCGCCACTTTGAAGCCATAGCGAACGAGGCAAAATTCAATGAAATTCAATCTTCAACCTTCTCTACTTAGCGGTGCGGTGCTCGTTAGTGCGCTTGGCGTTA
>Ga0207966_1001510_pt1 | contig 12730 bp, 14 predicted proteins | sample Knorr_S23_td_NAD_FD_185611 | JGI IMG/M metagenome (GOLD analysis project Ga0207966, IMG submission 185611) | Marine microbial communities from Southern Atlantic Ocean transect - Knorr_S23_td_NADW_ad_2500m_LV_B (SPAdes) (version 2) | ecosystem: Environmental > Aquatic > Marine > Oceanic | place... | reverse complement strand
AGAACAAAAACAATCGAGGAGACGTTCAAATGGCAACGAAAGCAATCAACGCAGACATCGGTTCAGAAGTCAAAGAGAACAAAGGATCAGCCTGGGGGCCGTTCATAGATCTTTTAACATCAGTCGGAGAAGCGGTCGAGATGTACTTCGGGGCACCTGGTTCCATCACCTCGATGAAAGCAGACCACTGGACGAACTTGACAGCACGAGGCAAGATCGACGGTGACGCTGACTTGATGGGCCTTCGCTAGAGATATGCAACACAATAATAACCGGCCGCTGGAAGCATTCCAGCGGCCAGTTATCTTTTCCGGTATATTCGGGTTTGCTCAGAGAGCCCAGGTTTTCACAAAGTGTTCTGAGACCAATATATACGACTGTCCTGGTTTTTGACCGCTTACCAGCGTCATGATAAAATTCGACTGAGACGCGACCCCGAAACAGGCGCCGTCCGAAGTGGATGGCGCAGTTTGAGTGGTCATATCCATCGTTGAGGATCGTGCGGCGATGGCGTCGAAAGCGCAAGCCTAACGCCCCTCAGATCACAGGAGTTGCGATATGTCAGGTCATTCAAAATGGTCAACAATCAAGCATGCCAAGGCGACGACGGACGCCCGTCGAGGCAAACTCTTTACCAAGCTGGCTAAAGAGGTCATCATCGCCGCTCGCCAGGGTGGCGGAGATGCCGATACAAACTTCCGCCTACGCATGGCGGTTCAGCGGGCCAGAGATGCCAACATGCCTAATGATAACGTCGAGAGGGCTATCAAGCGTGGAACGGGTGAGACGGACGACGGCAATCAGATGCTCGAAGTCCTCTATGAGGGTTACGGCCCGGGGGGCGTCGGCATCTTGTTAGAGACACTAACCGACAATCGAAATCGGACCGTGTCCGATGTTCGCTCGACACTCACCAAGGCCGGAGGCAACCTGGCGGAGAACGGGGCTGTGTCATGGCAGTTCGAGCAGAAAGGCGTCATCATGGTGGATGCTGAGGAAGAGCAGGCCGAAGAGCTTGCGCTTCTGGCAATTGACGAGGGCGCCGATGATTTCGAGACCTTCGATTCCACCCTCCAGATATACTCCACCCCCAACACACTGGAGGCCATCCGCGCCACGCTGGAGCAGAACGAAGCCAAGATAAGCACATCCGAAATCTCGATGGTGCCCAGCCACACTATCGCACTCGACGACAAGGCAGCCATCAAGACCCTTAAGCTTTTGGATTTGCTGGAAGACCTGGATGATGTTCAGAAAGTCTATTCCAACGCTGACTTCTCAGACGAAGCCCTTGAGCAGTACAGCGAAGAGTCAGAATGATGACTCACCGTTAATGCGTTAAGACGGCCGAATTACGCAGGAAACGTAATTCATTCCCACGACAAAATAGTATCATCAAAGGGCAGGTTACAGACCTGACCTAACGTTACACATCTAAGGAGCGTTGCTCTCCATAATGCTAGTCCTTGGTGTTGACCCAGGCACGTACAAAACAGGGATTGGGTTCGTGTCGTCAACTAACGGCGACATGACGATGACACACTCCGATGTCCTGAGCCCGCCCAGGTCCGCGTCGCTGCCTGATCGGTTGGCATGGATCCACGACCGAATGATCCAGATCATCGACGAGATTAAACCCACGGTGGTGGCGATTGAACGACCCTTTGTGTCTCGCAACGTTAAGGCAGCGATGGCAGTTGGGCAGGCTCAGGCGGTCGCGATGATCGCAGCATCCCATTGCAGCATCCCAGTCGTGAACTACTCGCCCCGCGAAGTAAAGAAGGCGGTCACAGACCACGGGGGAAGCTCCAAAGAGCAGGTTCAGGGCATGGTGGGCGTGCTGCTAGGAATATCAGAGCCGCTGGAACCATCAGACAGGGCCGACGCTCTGGCCGTCGCCATCTGCCACATCAACAACTCCCTAATGGTCGATGTGGAGATGCGGGAGTGAGTCCGCTGACAGCTATCAGCCGTCAGCTATCGGCCTTTGGCATTGTCGAATCAGCGGGACTCGTCGGGATTAGGCGATGATTTGGTGTATGCTTAAACCGTCTGTATTCAATCAATTGAATCGTAAAATCCGCCATTCGGGCCGGTTGACTGACGGCTGAAAGCTGATTGCTAACAAATGGTTTCTTCTTTGATCTCATCGGTATCAGGCGTTATTGAGGGCGTGGGCCCTGACTGGGCGGACGTTTCCCTCGGAACTATCACTCTGCGAGTCAACGTTCCTGGCACGACTATAGACAGCATGGGAACGGTGGGTGACCAAGTCAGGCTGCACACTTCGCTCCAGGTGCGAGAGGATAGCCTCACCCTGTTTGGATTCCTCACTCAGGAGGAGCGGCTCACTTTCGACACTCTGCTGGGAATCAGCGGCATCGGCCCCCGATTGGCGCTGGCCGTTTTGTCTCGATTCACCCCCGGGTCGCTGGCGGCGGCGGTGGATGCAGGAGACACGAAGGCGTTCTCGGCCGTTCCCGGAGTCGGGAACCGCACCGCCAGCCGAATAATTCTGGAGCTCAAGGGCAAGCTGGATCTGGATTGGGGAGACACACCCGCAGTGTCCGGAGACACCGACGCTGTGGACGCGCTGGTCGCTCTCGGATACTCAGACCCCGAGGCTCGCAGTGCGCTGTCGTCCATAACTCGCGATGGCTCCCAGACAACCGAGGACAAGATTCGTCTTGCCCTCTCGGCTCTTGCGGGCACATAGGCTTTTGAATTTTCCTGTGCTGCTCATTCTTGTCTTGTAATGACCGTTCTCAATGACTGAATACAAAAATACTCCCTACGACGCGTGGGCGGACGTTTACGATGCCGTGTACTCCTACGTCCGAGACGACATACCCTTCTACCTGGGCGAGGCTCTGAGCGTCGGTGGGCCGGTTCTGGAGTTGGGATGCGGCACTGGCAGAGTGGCAATCCCCATCGCTCAGACGGGTGTTGACGTGGTGGGGGTCGATAGCTCTCAGGCGATGTTGGATCAGGTGAAGCTCAAAGCCGACAGGCTAGGGGCAGGAGCCGGGGCGCTGGAACTGGTCAACGCCGACATGCGGGACTTCTCGCTGGACATCACCTTCGATCTCGCTATCATCCCGTTTAGAGGTTTCCTGGCCCTGCTGACCGTTGAGGACCAACGCCGAGCGCTGTTGAACATTCGCAAGCATCTGAACATCGGCGGGAGGCTGGTGTTCAACATCTTCGTGCCGGACATTCAGATGTTGTTGCAGGTGGGCGACACCCCGTACCATCTGCGGGACGTGACCGACCCCGACACCGGCGCTGCCTATGTCCTCTGGCAGCAGTCGAGCTACGATCTCCACGATCAGATAGTCGACGTTCGTGTCTCAGTCGAGGAATTGGACGATCAGCGCGCTGTCGTCAAGAAATTCTATCGGGACTTCCAGCTACGCTACGCCTTCCGATGGGAGGTATATCACCTGCTGGTGTCGTGCGGATTCGAGGTCGTGGACCTCTACGGCGATTTTGACCGTACACCCTTCGATGAGACTTCCGGCGAGATGGTATGGGTGGCGCGGGTTCCGTAATGCGAGTCGAAAATGAGTGACATCAGCAATTTGCTCCTGACTGGCGCATCCGGCGTTGGCAAGCCCACTCTGTTGCGAGAGGTGGGCATGAGCCTGGAAGGAGCGAAGGTCAGAGGGTTCTAAGCAGACGTTCTTTGGGACGGTAAGGAGTGCCAGGACTGGCGACTTGACGCCTTCGACGGCAGTGACGGCGGTGTTTTGATCCATAGAGACATTCAACTGAGCGGAAAATGGGCGGTTAAGGCGTGGACTTGGGTCTTATGGAACGCCTGGTTCAAAGTCAGATGGTTGTGAATGGGGTCGCTGACACATACCTGATCGATGAGGTCGGAATTGTGGCCCGTGGTCTCAAAACTTCACAACAGCGATGGACAAATTGCGCGTCTTTGAAATTCCGGTAGTCGCCATCATCCGTGCTCGGGGAGGCGGTCACGTCGACGAAGTGAAGTCCCGCGACGATGTCGAATTGTGGGAGATAACGCTGGAGAATCGCTATATAATATCAGCACAGGCATTCTCATATGTTGGATCTCATCTTTGACTTTGTCCGCAGCCTGATTGCTGAAAACCTGCCACACTCAACGCCGCGATTATCCCCCCCCCGGGCCGATGTACAATGTTTAGGCATTAAGAGGTGAAATGTGCCTGAGTTTCAGATAGTTTCCGATTTCAAACCGACCGGCGACCAACCCCAGGCGATTGACCGACTGGTGGAGAACGTCGATCACGGTCTCGTTCATCAGACTTTGATGGGTGTGACTGGGAGCGGCAAGACGTTCACGATGGCTAATGTTGTCGAGAAGGTCCAGCGTCCGACGCTGGTGATCGCTCACAATAAGACGCTGGCCGCCCAGCTAGCCACCGAGTTCAAGGAGTTCTTCCCGAACAACGCAGTGGAGTACTTCGTCAGCTACTACGACTACTACCAGCCGGAAGCGTACATCCCTCGCACCGATCTATACATCGAAAAGGACGCCGACGTCAACGAGGAGTTGGACAAGCTCCGGCACGCGGCCACTCGCGCCCTGCTGACCCGGCGCGACGTGCTTATCGTCGCCTCGGTCTCCTGCATATTCGGCCTCGGATCTCCGGAAGAGTATCAGAGTTTCATGGCCTACATTCGTAAGGGAGAGACCCGAAGCCCCGCGAAGTTGGCCCGTCAACTGATCGACATGCAGTACGAGCGTAACGACTTCGATCTGGCCCGTGGCCGTTTCCGTATCCGAGGAGACACCATGGAGATTCTGCCTGCCTATGAGGAGGTCGGTGTCCGCATCGAGTTCTGGGGCGACGAGGTGGAGCGCATCGTCCAGCTTGACCCGTTGACCGGCGAAATGCTGGCTGAGCGCGACGATATTGAGATTTACCCGGCCAAGCACTTCGTGACATCCCAGGAGAAATTGCTTGACGCTATGGGTCGCATCGAGACCGAGTTGGCGGAACAACTGGTAACACTTAACGGCCAGGGCAAACTGCTCGAAGCCCAGCGGCTGGAGTCCCGCACGAACTACGATCTGGAGATGATGCGCGAAACCGGATACTGCGCCGGCGTGGAGAACTACTCACGGCCCCTTAGCGGTCGCGAGCCGGGCAGCGCTCCATTCACGCTGCTGGACTACTTCCCCGAAGACTTCCTGCTGTTCATCGACGAATCTCATATGACCCTGCCCCAGATTCGCGCAATGTATGGCGGCGACCGCTCCCGCAAAACGGTGCTGGTGGACTACGGATTCAGGCTCCCGTCAGCGATGGACAACCGGCCTCTGAACTTCGGAGAGTTCGAGGAGCGGGTGAACCAGACCGTTTATGTCTCGGCAACTCCGGGTCCATATGAATACGAACACTCCCAGCAGATGATCGAGCAGGTTATCCGTCCCACGGGACTCATCGACCCGCTGATCGAGGTCAAGCCCACCAAAGGACAGATCGATGATTTGCTGTATCAGATTGGAGCCAGGGTGGACAAGGGGCAGCGAACCATCGTCACGACTCTGACCAAGCGAATGTCAGAAGAGCTAGCGGACTACCTGCGAGAGATGGGAATTCGCACCCACTATATGCACTCGGAGATCGACACCCTGGAGCGCAGTGAGATACTGCGGGACCTGAGACTGGGTGTCTATGACGTTATCGTGGGCATCAACCTGATGAGGGAGGGATTGGACCTCCCAGAGGTCAGTCTCATTGCCATACTGGATGCCGACAAAGAAGGCTATCTGCGCTCGACCACCGCGTTGATTCAGACCGTCGGCAGGGCGGCGAGGCATATCGACGGCCACGTGATAATGTACGCTGACAGAGTGACCGACTCCATGAAGCGGGCCATCGACGAAACCGAACGCCGTCGCACGATTCAAGAGTCATACAATCGCGAGAACGGCATCTCGCCTCAGAGCATCCAGAAGAGCGTCCACGACATCACCGAGCGAGTCAGAGCTGTGGCCGAGACTCGCGCCACCTACATGGTGGATCAGGGCGACATGCCCAAGGACGATCTTCTCAGGCTCATTAAAGACCTGGAGTCCCAGATGAAGACGGCGGCGCGAGCGATGGAATTTGAGAAGGCGGCCCTCCTACGAGACCAGATAACAGACCTCCGGAAAGTGGCCGTGGAATAGTTTTCGTGTTCAAAGTGTCTGATAGTCGAAACCTTTAAGTTTGCGGAATCGTTATACTAAACGGGAATAGAATTTCTCATAGATGATTCTGAGTCACCGACAGAGAAAATGAATTCGGTGAGCTGGTGTCGAGCAAACAAACGAGGGGTGATGTGCTGAATCGGCGAAGATTCTTAGGACTATTCGCGATATTGGCGCTCTTGGGAGTGGCGTGCTCTAGCCAGATTCAGGGCGGAACAGGCACCCTCCCATCAGGCATAGACTCTGCTATGGTTCCCGATGCTGAGCTTGGCGGGTACATCTACTTCAGTTCCGATCCACCCATCGCGGTGTCGAACGAGCGGTTCCTTATCCCATCGGAGGCCGCTGACCTGCCACCCCGGGCGACCGGAAAGCTTCAGTTATCCAGAGCCACTATCGCCATATCTGAAGCTCCCAAAGATTTTAGTGGGACTCTGGAGTTCGCGAACGTCAGCGAGGCTCAAACGGCCTGGGATTTGTACCAGTCCAGACCGGAGTCCGCTGACTTCTCGGGAGTGTTGGATGCTCCCAAAGTCCATATTGTCCACGGAGAATCACCTTGGGCGCTTGATGTGAGGGCGCAGGTCGATTCCGGCAATATGGTATCCATTGAAGACAGCGATCCACTGGCCTGGGACCTGCTCACCAATCTTCCTGAATCCACCGAAAAACCGCCGCTGGCCGTCGGAGCGTTGACGTTGGGTGGCGACATGCTCAAAGATGTCTCTGAGTTGGCAGGCGTTCAATTATTCGGCCTGAACACCGTCTTCGGATTTGTCGGAGTTCACAACGTGGCTTTTGGAATTTACGCCGACGCGTCGGTGGACGTGCCTGACGAACTTAACGAAGAGTTCTTCGAAGAGGTAAAGGTGGCCGTTGTCATGGTCAGCAATCCAGGTTATCCAGGGGTTGTAGTGTCATTTCTTCTCAAGATGGTGTCGGCTCGGGTCGGCATGGAGTCAATTGAAATCGGAGACACCGCGGCACGATACCGCACAGTCAACGATCTACATCTCATCGTCAAAAACAAGGGAAGCCTGCTGTACACAGTAGTCGCATCGACCCGATCCGAGGCCGAGCGTCTAGTCCTGAGCGCCATCGAAGACTAATCAGGACTGGTTCCCTGACATTTGTCTCATACTAGGGAGTAACTCAGTCTTCGGCAGAGAATTTCAGCCTGGCTAGGGTTTCATCCCATTGCTGTGAGACCATATCCAGGTAACGGCGCGCTCTATCGAGATGCTCCGGCGTCAGCTCCCAGACCCGCTCGCAGCCCTGCCGAGTGCTGCGTAGGAGGCCGACGTCGGATCGGACGTTCAGGTGCTTCGTGACGGCCTGACGAGTGATTCCCAGCCCGTCGGTTAGCCGAGCGATGGACATAGGGCCGTCCTCACACAGGCGCATCACGAGCCGAAGGCGTGCCTCATCTCCCAGCGCTGAAAATACGAGAGCCCGTCCGACGAGGCCGATTTCGTTTGCAGGCTCTTCAGAGGGTCGGGCAGACATATTCTGAAATACGTGTAATCTGGGCTTCCCAACCGTTGGTGTTTCTATCGAAAACTTCCATCCGTCGTTCGAAGGGTTTCTTATCGAAGCCGGTTTCCACTACTGTCAGCATCGTCCCGTCGACGGCGTCCTCCAATTCGAAGACGACCAGGGGTGACGGCTTTGTGGAGTAGTTAAAATCGGGATCCGTCGCGCCGGGATGCCAACGCCAGGAAAATAGATGTTTGGGTTCCATTTTCTCGATGGTAATGTCCAATGTCAGATGTTCCACGCCTTCGATGTTTAAAGGCCCTCGCACCCGAGCGCCCGTCCCGAACTCCCCATCCAACTTGGCGCCGAACCAATTTCCGAACACCTCTGAGTCCGTTAAAGTGTGCCAAACGTTCTCGTGAGACGCTCGAACCAATACCTGCTTTTCAATCCGGTCTGTGCTTGATGCATTCATATGCAACCTACTGGTTGTGTATTGTGTTTGGCGTATCATGTGTTCCAGCCAAATGCAACCAAACAGGTTCTGGTGTGGCAAGATGAATCCTTCAGACATCGCCAGCGCAAACTCGCGATCTTCGCAACTAAACAATGTTTGATACTTGTGCGGCTCGCAGGTACAATTGATGTGACCGACCTACCACCATTCCCCAAACCTGATGGCAGAGAATGTGATTGGCTGGTTTTGTTACCCGAGCATATAAGAAATGGCGTTGGAGGATCACTGTATGACCACATCTACACTGACAAAAGAAGACGTGCTTGAGGCTCTGCATGACGTGTTCGACCCTGAAATCCCCGTCAACGTAGTGGACTTGGGGTTGATCTACGGTGTGGAGGTTGATGACGGCAATGTGGATGTCACAATGACTCTTACCTTTGCCGGCTGTGGCATGGGACCGTACATTGCTCAACAGGCCGAGTGGCGCATTGCCGAGATGGAAGGCGTTGAGGATGTCAACGTCGAGATGGTCTTCGATCCTCCTTGGACTCCAGACCAGATCACCGAGGATGGCAAGAAACTTCTCGGACTGGACTGAGTAGACAGCGAACCCGACATCGATCTGGATTACATAGGGGCGTGCAATAGCGCGCCCCTTATCACGTGAGTCGGATGTAGAAGCGACAGGCGCTCGCCGTTTAGACATCCCGATCGTGGGCAGTGAAGGAGATTAACCCATGAACCAGCAACAGCAGGCGCAGGCTCGCGCAAAAATCGAGGGCATGAAGGCTCAGTTCGAGCAGAAGCGGGCCATCGCCACTGCCCTGGGACAGATCAAACAAAAGGTGGGCGTTTACAGCGGCAAGGGCGGAGTCGGCAAGACCACCGTCGCCGTGAACCTGGCTGTCACCTTGGCCGCCGAAGGCGCAAAAGTCGGTTTGCTGGATGTGGACATCGACTGCCCCAACGTGGTCCGCGCCCTGAACATCTCCGAGCTTCCCCTTGTGGCAGAGGACCGCAGGATGGTTCCCCCTGAGCGCTTCGACGTCAAGGTCATGTCCATGGGGTTCTTTCAGGAGAACGAGGAAGAGGCCATCATTTGGCGCGGCCCTATGGTCCACAACGCCATCAACCAGTTTCTTCAGTCCACAGACTGGGGCGAGCTAGACTACCTGATAATCGACCTGCCTCCGGGAACTTCCGACGCCCCGCTGACCATCATGCAGGCGCTAGACCTGGATGGATTCGTTGTGGTGACAACGCCTCAGCAGTTGGCGATGATCGACGCCAAACGCTCCATCAACATGATTCGCAAACTGCACGTAAACGTGCTGGGCGTGGTCGAAAATTTCTCTGGAGAGATATTCGGCACTGGCGGCGGCGAGCAGTTGGCGCAGGAGATGGACCTGAACTTCCTCGGCAGGCTGGAGATGAGAACCGACTACCGCGACACATCCAAACCCACAGTTCTCAACTCAAACACCGTGCTTAACGAGTTCCAGTCCATAGTCGACGGCATGAAAGCCGGTCTCGAAGCCGTGGAGGTCGAGGCGGACTAGCAGGCGAATTCAGCTTAGGAAAAACGATGGGGCGGGTTTTCAAAACCCGCCCCGTTTATTTTGTTGCGTTTGCAGATGTGAAGAATAGCATCAGGACAAATACGGCAGCAGAAACCCCACAGCTTCAAAGACGCTCTTCTGGCACCCTGTCCGCAGTAGACGAATCGGACGCTATTCACCGTAGCAAGTCGGGTGGGATTAGGTGTTGATCTGACAGCCATTGACAAGACCAACTTAGGATATAAAAACATGGTTATAGAAAGTCCTAGTTATGGAATAAACTGGTTATATGAAAACAGAATTAAATCTCGACGATGTCTTTGCGGCGTTAGCCGACTCGACGCGGCGATCAATACTGTCGCGGCTTGCAGATGGCCCGGCGTCGGTAAATGAGATTGCTGCTCCATTTGAAATAAGCCAACCAGCGGTCTCTAGGCATCTGAGGGTGCTGGAACGGGCAGGATTGATTGAGCGAGATATCGACAAGCAACGCCGCCCTGCGAGGTTGAAGGCTGAAAATATGGCGGCGGCCGTCGACTGGCTTGCGGAATTTAAAGCATTTTGGGGCCCAAGCTTTGACGAGCTTGACGACGTCCTTATCAAAATGAAACAAAACAATGAGTAATTTACCTGAGTATTTACTTGACCGAGTGTTCGATGCGCTCCGTGAAATGGTCTGGCGCGCTTGGACTGATCCTGAATTGCTTTCCCGTTGGTATGCCAGGGGTGGAAACGATCATCCACAAATTTGATTTGAAACCTGGCGGATTGGGGCTCAACGAGATGAGATGGAGAGACAATTCCGACCTCAGCAAAATCGTGTTCCAGGAAGTAGCGCCCCAAGAGAAGCTCGTTTGGCATCACTCTTCGTCAGACTCTGATTGGAACATCATCGCGAATCCGATGATGCCGGACTGGCCTCGCGTGATATTGACGATCGTGACACTCGAGCATATGGGCGCCAAGACGAAGGTGCGATTGACATGGGAGCCTTTTGAAGCGACCGATGCCGAGATTGCCTGTTTTGCTGGCGCTGTGGACAATATGAGTGGTGGATGGGAGAGCGGGTACGTGATCATGGACGAGATGTTTGTAGAGTTACAGGCAGTAAATACGTAATTGAGAGACACTCATCCGTGCGTTCACCAAGCGTAGGATAAGATTATGTCTAACCGCCCCTTTGACAGGTAATTTTGGGCCGAACTGCGCCAGTCATTGAATAGTCCTGAGGCCGGGAAAATCATCAGGGCGGGTTGAAAAAACCGCCCTGATTTATTTGTCAGGTCTGCGGAGCTGACGAAGCTAACTCAGCCAGCCCTAGATGGTAGCGACACGACCGCCGCGCCGGGGGTTGTGTGTTTGCCCTCGTGGTCCTCTAGCCAGATGTCGCATTCGACGAGGTTCTCGCCGTTCTCGACGCTCTTCTTCTTGACTACGCCCTTTACGAAGGCCGGCGTGCCGGGGACGTCCATGCCCCTATACTGCGCGCTCAGCTTCTTGAGTGTGCCGCCTTCGCCAATCCAGTTCGTCATTATCTGGCCCAGGAAGGCGTTCTTGAGCGCGCCATGCAGGATGACGTCGGGCAGGTTGTTGTTCTTGGCAAAATTCAGATCGTAGTGAATCTGATAGTAGTCGCCGGACGCGCCTGCATACATGACAAGCTGTTGGGTCGTCGGGTCTTTACGAACTTCGGGCAGCTCCTGGCCTTCCTCAACGTCCTCGAAGTACACTTGGTCTGTCATTTGTTGTTCCTCTCTATCTGGCTTTCAGTGATCAGCTTTCAGCCGTCAGATTATTGTCATTCTGAACGGACGTGAAGAATCCGATCGATGTTTAATCAGTTCTCGATTCCAGTTACACTCGCTCCGGTTGTCTAAGATGGCTTGTAGCTGATGCCTGTGGAGCGCTGAAGCGCCACCACTTTGTCGAACTGGTTGACGTACTTGGTTTCTCGCACCATGAACAGCATGTTGCCCAGCCTGCCGGGGCGCTCGTGGATGCCGGCCAGGTAGTTGGTGACGGTGATTCGGTCACCTGGGCGTATAGGCTCGAAGTATTCCCACTCGCTGCCGCCATCCAGAGCGGCAGGATAGGGACTCTGGACGTTGACCTTGGCTGGCCCTGAATTCAATGATCGGCAGAAGGTCGGCGGAGCGATGAGGCCTCCGTATCGCGAATCGCGAGCCGCTTCTTCGTCGTTGAAAAGCGGATTGGTGTCGCCGATTGCACGCGCGAATTTTTTGATCGCGCCTGCCTCGACTGCATTAACCAGCGGTTCCGACTCCACGTTGATGGCGGCCCGCATCTCGTCAGTTATGACCGATTCTTGTGTCATCTGAGCCCTCCTGAGCGTTTTATTTTTAGCGCTTTGATTGCGTTTGATTGGACCGCCTATCAGGCGGACAAGCAACTTCGAATTTTGTCGGCGCTGACCCTGGAAATGTGACAGTGAGGTTAGCGTGAGTCAGGCCGAATCTGGGCCAAGTTTACGGGTGACTTAAACCACTGTCAAGAATGCAGGGTGACTCATGAAGTATGTCGCTGTCTGGCGAGCGCAGCGAAATTGTGGCGTGATGTTCCCAGGCTCGTGAGCTTCAAAAACCTTGTGCCTAACTTGAGGTGTTTGTTAACATGCTAAAATAGTGGAGTGTCACAAATGGTGACGTTGTTGTTCAAGCGTCGTGCAGGCTTGAACGGACTATTTCAGACCGTCCGCTAAATGACCGCACCCATCTTAAGTCTCTAGGAGCGTCAGGAAATCGCCAACGACAATCCTCAAACCGACGACACTTCGCCTGAGTCGCTGAGCGACGGTCAGATTCAAACATTGATTGCCGAGGCGTTTCCCGACGACCTCAATCTGAGTCCCATGTCAGGTTTCAAGATGGACCTGTCAGCCAATGCCGAATTCAGGAAGCTGTTCTTCTCTGCCACATGCGATTGTGGAACCTCTGCATTGCTCAGCGTGGAAATCTCCAACGACAAGACGGTCGAAGATATCAAAGACGCTCTGCGCTCCATAATTGATGGCCTTGGCAGACAAGC
>Ga0207966_1001505_pt1 | contig 12742 bp, 8 predicted proteins | sample Knorr_S23_td_NAD_FD_185611 | JGI IMG/M metagenome (GOLD analysis project Ga0207966, IMG submission 185611) | Marine microbial communities from Southern Atlantic Ocean transect - Knorr_S23_td_NADW_ad_2500m_LV_B (SPAdes) (version 2) | ecosystem: Environmental > Aquatic > Marine > Oceanic | place... | reverse complement strand
TCACTGGTAACTAAAACGACTAGGGCTCTGGGATTTTCTAAAAGTATTCTATTTGCAATTGAATGAATTAAGTGTGTTTTACCCAACCCCACACCGCCATAAATAATGAGGGGATTAAAGGAGCTGTTTCCCGGATCAGCCGCAACAGATTCGGCGGCTGTTTTAGCAAATTGATTATTGGAACCTTCTATAAATTTTTCAAATGTGTAGTTCTTACTTAACAGGAGCTTGTGTTGACTGTTTTGTTTTGAGGGATTTTTAAATGTTTCAGAATTTTTTCCGAAATCATTTTTTTTTGCTGAAATAATAAACTTAAAATCCATTTCTCCATCTGCGGTTTTTAATAATGCATTATTTAAATTCTTTTTATAGTGGGATTCAATCCATTCATAAAAAAATTGATTTGGAACCTCAAGTACCAATTCTTTTTCTGAAAGGGCCACGGGAGATATTGGCTCAAACCAGGTGTTGATTGCGTGTGTCGGCAGCGTTTCAGCCAATTCGTTGTAAACTGCCAGCCATAATGTATCTGGGGTCATATATTTAAGTTATCCACAAGTTGTCCACAGGTTAAAATGAGCTATAATTTAGCTGTAATTACCCATAATAATTCAAGGGTTAACTGTAAGTTTTTTTAATTTTTTCTCTCATTATAAATTTTGTGATTTTTCTTTCATGTTCGTAGTTTCCCGGGCTTTTTTGGAGACGAAATGAAGCGAACATATCAACCAAGTAACAGAAAGAAAAAAAACAAGCACGGTTTCCGGTCACGAATGTCATCTGTGGGCGGGAAATCTGTGTTGCGTCGACGTCGTAAGAAAGGCCGTAAACGCATCGCGCTTTAGGGGCCTTGCCGCTATGTCTGTACTGGGGGTAGTTGACCTTCTTTTCAGGAGGCTGTTCGTTTACCTTGTAAAAGGATATGGGTACTTTCTTTCCCCTGTTTTCGGTAAACAATGCCGGTTTTATCCCACTTGCTCCCAGTACGCGCTTGACGCTCTTAATTCAAAATCGTTTTTCAAAAGCCTAAAACTTATTCTTTTAAGAATTTCAAAATGCCATCCGCTTCATGAGGGCGGCTATGACCCCGTTAAATAACTTAAATAACTATGGATAGAAATACCTTTCTCGCATTTTTTCTGATTGCGATCATTTTAATTTTCACACCTAAATATATGGAAATGGTTGCGCCTGTGTCGCCGCCACCAACGGAATTAAATGAAGATATCGTTGAAACAGAACCTCCCCAACCCGGCGTAAACACCGCGGCTTTAAATGATTCGCCCCAAAAAAGCCCTAAATTAGAAGCGCTGTCTTTACCCTTGGTGGAAGAACAGCTAATCACCCTGGAAAACAATCTTTACGAAGCGGTTGTTTCATCAAGGGGTGGTGGTTCATTTGTCTCTTTTTCGTTTAAAAATTATTTCGATCATGACAGCCAGCGGGTCAATTTGATCAATGGGTTAAATAAAGAAAATTTAGCGATCCGGTTAAAAAACCTTGATGGGGAAAATGTCAATCTCAGCGACAATTGGAGCTATGGTGGGTTACGTTTCATATTTATCGATCGGGATGAAACACTGGTTTTTTCTACCGAAATATCTCCCGGGAAAACCATTACAAAAACCCTCACATTCCACCCCGATTCTTATATAATTGATGTGGTCGTTAATACTGAGGAGGCCTCAAATCAAATTTTTTCTGGCGCTTATACTCTTGGGTGGTATGGGGGCTTACCAACAACAGAAAAAAACACAAAAGATGATCTCGTTTATTTTAAATCCTATGTCTTTCAGGGTGGCGAACTTGAGGATATAAAGATTAAAAAAGGCGATACCGAGTCCATCACATTTAACGGTGCTACAGACTGGGTGGCAATTCGAACAAAATATTTTATCGCTTCCCTTATTCCTGAAAACTCAAACCAAGTTGCATCTGCGTCTATTGGGGGTTCCTACAATGATCGGGAAATCTACGACATGGTTCTGTCTTTCCCTGCTGCAAGTACTTCATATTCGTCCTTATATCTGGGTCCATTAGAATATGATAGAATTAAAAATGTGGGCCGGGATCTTGATCGTGTAATGAATTTCGGAATTTGGCCTGTTATTCATATTTCAAAGATTGTATTGTGGACCCTGAAAAAGCTTCATGAGGTCATTCCTAATTATGGCTATATCTTGATTGTGTTTGCATTTGTTGTAAAACTTTTAGTTTATCCTCTAACAAAGAAAAGCTATCAATCCACCGCTGCCATGCAGCGGTTACAACCAGAAATAACTGCCCTGAAAGAAAAATATAAGAACAATGCTAAAAAACTAAATGAGGCGACTATGAAGCTTTATAAAGAAAAGGGGGTAAATCCCCTTGGCGGTTGTTTGCCTATTTTGCTTCAAATGCCGTTGTTGTTTGCATTGTTTATTGTTTTTAGAACAACCATAGAGCTTCGTGCAGAGCCATTTATCTTTTGGATCAAGGATCTTTCAGCGCCAGATGCTGTGTTTACGCTTCCGTTTTCAATTCCTATCTATGGGGCCCATGTTGCAATCCTTCCAATATTAATGGTTGTCTCCATGTTTATCCAACAGCGCATGATGGGGGGTGGGGCTGCACAACAACCCCAGCAGAAAACCATGCAGTATTTCATGACCGGTTTTTTCTTTCTCATGTTTAACACTTTTCCTTCAGGATTAAATTTATATTATACTCTTTTTAATGTTTTAACTATTGCACAGCAAAAACTTATTCCACCTGCAGAAACCATCACAACATAATGATTTTTGACACCATTGTTGCTCCCGCCACGCCGCCAGGGTATGGTGGTGTTTCCATTATTCGAATAAGCGGCAATCTTGCAGAAATAATTTTGAAAAAGGTTTCTAAGAGAAATATTTCATTTTTAGATCGTGTTGCAACATTTTCTGGTTTTTATAATAAAAGCGGTGAGAAAATTGATGATGCTCTTATTACTTTTTTTAAACATCCGTCATCATATACTGGGGAAGATGTTGTTGAAATATCTTGTCACGGAAATCCCTTTGTTGTTGATCAACTTGTCTCTGTTATTTGTAATGCCGGCGCGCGGATCGCTGAACCGGGGGAGTTTACAAAGCGTGCATTTTTAAATGGCAAGCTAGACTTGATCCAGGCAGAATCTGTTTCGAAACTAATAGGATCACGGTCAATTAAAGCTGCCGAAATAAACAATAAAATATTATCTGGAGCCCTTTCAAAAAAACTAAAAAAAATAAAGGAATCTATTATTGGTGTTTTGGCTGAACTTGAATTTGAATTCGACATTTCTGAAGATGAATTATTAAGACCAAATCTGATAAATAATTCGCTTAATATTATTAATAACAGTATCTTAAAATGCATATCACTTATTGTTTCCTATATGGAGGGGCGTATGTATAACCATGGTGCGAAGGTTGTAATATTTGGTGACCCCAATGTAGGTAAATCCACCCTTTTCAATTCTCTTTTGGAAAAGGATCGTGCCATAACAAGCGAGATACCCGGAACAACACGGGATACGGTAGACGCTCAAATCATTTTGAACGGCATTCCTTTGTTGCTTGTAGATACGGCTGGAATGAGAGATTCCGTTAACGGTCTCGAGTCCGAGGGTATCACAAGGTCCATAAAAGAAATGGGGGCAGCTGACCTTTTATTGCATGTTGTTACTGCAGAAAGCACAAATGGTTATCACCTTGATAATATTATAAATAGGAAACGTATTGTTGTTTTTAACAAGTGTGATTTACAGCTTCCATCGATTAAAAATAATGATGTTGTTAAAGTGTCAGCAATAAATGGGAACGGTATAACCAACCTTAAAAAAATAATCGGGGAGGAATTAATTTCACAGAACAGCTCGGAATCGGATGTTGTTCTAACCACCAGAAGACAGGAGGTGGCCATTACAAACTGTAAAGAAAGTCTTTTAAAGGCAAGGGCGCAACTGGAAGAAAAATCTCCAGAGCTAGAGCTAGTGTCTTTTGATATCCGTGAATCTATTAATCACATAGATGTTCTATTGGGAAAGACAACCGTAGATGATATTTTAAATAAAGTTTTTTCTGGTTTTTGTGTTGGGAAGTAGTTTCACGTGAAACAAGAAAACTCACATGATGTTATTGTAGTTGGCGGTGGTCATGCTGGTGTAGAGGCTGCTCAAATTGCCGCCCATAAAAACTGTACGGTCTTAATGGTGACCATGGATAAAAAAGCTATCGGTCGTATGTCGTGTAACCCTGCGATTGGCGGACTTGCCAAGGGTCAGATGGTTCGTGAGATTGATGTATTGGGTGGCCTGATGGGGCGTCTTGCTGATCGATCTGGTTTGCAATTCAAAATATTGAACAGATCAAAGGGGCGGTCTGTTTGGGCTCCCCGGGCACAAATAGATAAGCGTCATTATGAGTCCCTAGTGATTGACGCCATTTTAACCAAAAGAAATATTAATGTTATTGTGGGTGAGGTTGTGCAACTTATTGTTGAAAACTATTCTGTTTCGGGCGTGGAATTACGAGATGGTACAATCCTCAGATCGAAAACGGTTGTTTTAACCTGCGGTACCTTTTTATCTGGATTGATCCATGTGGGTGAAAGAAAAATATTAGCAGGGAGAATGGGAGAAGAAAGATCTGATGGAATTACAGAATCGCTTAGGTCTCTTGGGTTTAATACCGGCCGGCTCAAGACAGGAACGCCCCCAAGGCTGGATAAACACTCCATTAATTGGCAAAAAACCAGCCTCGCAAAGGGAGACGATTTCCCTACGCCTTTTTCTTATCAAACCCGGGAATTTAATCCGCCCAATGATCCTTGCCACACCATACGAACAAATAAATCTGTACATGAACTTATTCAAGAAAACATCCACCGGTCCCCTATGTTCTCCGGAGATATTGCTGGAACGGGGCCAAGGTATTGTCCATCAATTGAAGATAAGATTCATCGCTTTGCCCACCACGATTCCCATACTCTATTTCTCGAGCCTGAGTGGAAAAACTCAGACCAAATATATTTAAACGGGTTTTCTACCAGCCTCCCGGAGGAAATTCAATTAAGCGCTTTAAAGAAAATACCCGGATTAGAGAACGTTGCGTTTTTAAGACCGGGATATGCCATCGAATACGATTTTTTCCCACCAGCACAACTCAAAGCAACGCTTGAAACTAAAGACATCTCCGGGCTGTTTCTTGCTGGTCAGGTCAATGGTACGTCGGGATATGAAGAGGCTGCTGCACAGGGTCTTATTGCGGGCATAAATGCGGCATTAACCATCGGGGGGGTTGATCCTCTCGTTCTTTCAAGGGCATCGTCTTATATTGGTGTAATGATAGATGATCTAATCACAAAAGATACTTTGGAGCCCTATAGAATGTTTACCTCCCGGGCAGAATATCGGCTTATGCTTCGCTATTCAAACACAGATGAAAGGTTGGTTTATATTTCCGAAAAACATGGTCTCTTAAATAACGATGTGTTGTCAAACATAAAAGAGAGATTGGAACAAAAACGGGTTGTTTTTAATAATCTTTCTCAGTCGGTTCATCCATTGATGCTTCCAAAAAACATCAATATTCATCAGTCTGCGCCTGCAAAAATCATTCTTAAAAGACCGGATTGCTCCATCTTTGATCTTCCGAAAAACATAACCGCTTTTAGAAAATCACTACCCCGGTGGTCATCTCACGAATTGTTACTGGATATAGAGGCCGAAATAAAATATGAGGGTTATATTAAACGCCATTTAAACGAATTGGAAAAACAGAAGAAAAATGAGACTTTAATCATTTCGAATAAAGTGGATTATGTCGCGTTTACGGGTTTATCAAATGAAGCAGTGGAAAAACTATCGTTTGTACGACCGGAGACACTGGGTCAGGCTATGCGGGTTTCGGGTGTAACACCCGCTGATATTTCTGTTCTGCTCGTAAACTTATCAAGGTGATTCATGGTTTCACGTGAAACAAGCTTGATTAACCGCGTTGATTCTGGTCTCTTTGACAATTCATTGATAAATGAATTTTTAAGTGGCGCGTCGTTCGAAAAAATGACCTTTGACTCTGCGGCTCTATTTCTCAATTCTTTTATCTATAAATTAAAGTCAAATATTTTATTCACATTTGAAGATGAAAAAACTGCTTACAAGTTTTATTTGCTAAATTTAGGTTTAAATCGAGATTCATTTCTCTTTTACCCAGACATTGATATGAGTGAAAAAGTTCCCGGTTTCAATATTGAGAGTGAGCGATACCGTGCCGAGGCACTCATAAAATTGAATGACAAAAAGATGAATTACTTTTGTATTGGAACAACACATTCGTGTAACAAAAACAATATCCCGATCGATCTTTCTTCATCTATGTCCTTATTGTCCTTAGGCCTGGGGGACATAAAAGACCGCGATGAAATCATTAATTTGCTCTCGTCGTGGGGATATCAAAAAACAGATACTGTTTTTGAGCCAAAAGACTTTGCCTGGCGAGGTGATATATTGGATATCTTCCCTACGTATTTTAGACAACCCATCAGGGTTGTTTTTGATTTTGGCCGAATTGAAAATATTTTCATTTTTGATCCAATCACCCAATTAACCCTAAAAAACTTATCTAATCTCAATATAAAAGGCGAATTAATTGATAAACAATTTGATGATTATATTAACTTAATAGAATATACAAACTCACCAGACGTTATCAATTGTGTTGTGCTGGGTAAAAAGGTTGATCTCCTTCGGGGTACACAAAAGCAAAAAAGGCTTTTAGACGTTTTTCCAATTTATTTAAATAAACTGACCTTGAATAAAAGGATTGAAAGGGCAAAGGAATTTATTACAAACAATGTTGACGTTTATATAGTTGGTGGAAATAAAGCTAAATCACTTTTATCAGAAAATTTCGAAAATGCTAAATGGATCAATGGAGACATTGGAACCGGGTTTTATTCAACTGTTTTAAACTGTGTTGTTATTTCATCGTCTGATGTATTAAACGAAAGAAAATCTATTCAAAAATGGGCGCCCTTACATTCTTATTTACCCACACCTATCACGTTAAATGACATTTCATCACTTACAAATGGAGACCATGTTGTTCACAAAATGTTTGGTATTGGTGTTTTTCGCGGATTAACCTTACAAAACAGCGTAACCGGTGAAAGGGAATCGGTTGAAATTGAATACACAAACAATTCCCGTGTTTTTGTTTCTATCGAAAAAATGGACCTTATTCACCGCTATGTCGGTTCTGCTAAAGATCCCAATATCTCAACCCTGGGTTCTAAAAAATGGATGAATGAGGTCGCAAAGACACGCAAAGCTGTTCAGCTTGTTGCAACAGAATTGATTGAGCTTTATGCGAATAAAAATCGGAATAGACATTTTCAATATTCATCAGAAAATGATTTAAACGATGCTCTTTCAAATTCTTTTCCCTTTGTAGAAACACCAGATCAAAAAAACGCTATTAATGATATTTTGTCTGACATGAATAGTGATTCTCCGGTTGATCGATTGATTTGTGGCGATGTCGGTTTTGGGAAAACAGAGGTTGCGCTTCGTGCAATCATGAAAGCTGTTTTATCTAAAAAACAGTCTGTTTTTCTTTGTCCAACAACCATTCTTGCTGATCAGCATTTTATTACATGTAAAGAAAGATTGGAGTCTTTGGGTGTAACTATTGGTTTATTGTCCCGGTTTAAAACAAAAAGGCAGCAATCTGAAATAATAGAATTGTTGCGTAAGAAAAAAATAGATGTTTTGATCGGGACACATCGTGTTTTATCGCAAGATGTTGTTATTCCTGAACTTGGCCTGCTTATTGTTGATGAAGAACATCGCTTTGGGGTTAATCACAAGGAAAAGATCAGAACCATGAAACAACAGGTTGATGTATTAACTCTTTCTGCCACACCTATTCCCAGAACGCTTCAGCAATCCCTAGTGGGTATTCGTGATATCAGCCTAATTCAAACTCCGCCAAGGTCACGAAAGCCCATTGAAACATCGGTTCGTTTTTTCGATTGGGATATAATTAATTATTATATTGAAAGAGAATTAGACCGAGATGGCCAGGTATATTTTTTACACAACAATATTAAAAGCATTCCTTTTATCACCAAAAAACTGCAGGGAAGTTTTCCAAATGTAGCAGTGGAAAACATTCATGGTCAAATGAGAAGTAGGGAACTGGAACATAAAATTCTATCTTTTTTTAAAGGGGGAGTGGATATTCTTGTCTGCACAACAATTATTGAATCTGGATTAGACGTAACCAATGCAAATTGCATTATAATAAATGACGCGCAAAATTTTGGTCTTTCACAACTTTACCAGATACGCGGTCGCGTGGGCCGGGGACATAACCAGGCGCACTGTTTATTATTGGTTCCAAGAAAACCATTGGAACAAAATGCACATATGCGGTTGAAAACAATTGAACAATTCACATCTCTGGGGTCTGGATATGACATCTCAATTAAGGATCTTGAGATTCGCGGTGCGGGAAGTTTATTTGGCTACAAACAGAGTGGCCATATATCATCTATGGGGTTTGAGTTGTATTGTGAACTCCTGAAAGAAGAGGTTAATCTTGTAATTGGGAAAAATGAAAGGTTGCGTTTTCCAAATGTGGTATTTGGCGAAGATGCTCTCATAAACGAATATTACATTACAAACCCAACTCAGCGATTGGGATTTTACAATCGTTTTTCACGTGCAGAGACACAAAAAGACGTATTTAAAATAAAACTTGAATTAATAGACCGATTCGGGAAATTACCCCGGGAAACAAAAAATCTGGTATTTATTGCTGAAACCAGGGTCTTGTTTAAAAACACATCTGTTTCAAATATTGCCATTAATAAAACCGCTGTAACTCTTATTTTGGAAAATATTTATCCCTACAAAACGCTCGATAAACTTTTTGCTGCTGTGGCGGGATTTAATGTCCCGGAAAACAGGAGTTACCAATTTTGTAAAACAAAAAAAGGTGAATTGTCTGTTTCTTTTTCCACTGTGGGAATCGTGGCCTCCATGGCATTATTATTAAAATGCTCGCAATTGTTTTCTGTGGATAATGACAAGTAATTTCATGGTCTTGAAAGCCTTATTAACCATAAATGTCCTTTGCTTGTTGGCGTCCTGTTCCATTCGGGAAAAAGACGATTCTGTTGTGTTGGCGCGGGTCAACGACCAGGTGTTGACTGTTAACAAACTTGAAAAACTATTACCGCCGGAAGATCGTACCGATATGCGGTTAAAAAGATTTATCCATGAGTGGGTCGATAATGCTTTATTTTTCGATGCGGCAACCAAGGACGGGTTCCACAAAGACCGGCACCTTAAAGATGTGAGAGACCGGTATTACAAAAAAATAATGATTGGTGCTTATCTTCAGACAAAAACATTTTCAGATATTACCATTTCCAACGATGAGATTCGTAACTATTATGATTCTTTTTCAGCCAGTTTTATCCGCCATACAGATGAGGCCTATATTCATCATTTTATCACAAACAAACATTCTGAAGCCCGTTCAATACGGTCAAAACTATTAAGGAAACGATTAGGTAAAACAATGGATGAACTTTTCAAAGTTTTTAATGTTGAAACAAAAACTGTGACAAAGGGGCTATTAATAAAAGAACTGGATCGGGCAATTTTCAAAAATAAAAAAGTAACAGTTGTTGGCCCCGTGCGTACGACTAACGGATACCATGTTGTTGAGGTAATTAAAAGATATAATAAAGGAAGCCGAAAGGGAATGGAAGACGTTTATGATGAGATCTACCAAAGGCTTTTAAAACAAAAACAGGTAAGTTTTTCCGCCAATTTATTGGATAGCCTGAAAGAAATAACGAATGTATTTATTAATTCAAAATATCATTAAAAATGAGCTTTAAAAAATTATTTTCAATTTTTATCATTTCAATATTGTTTTCACAAAGTAATGTACAATACATTGATGGTGTGGCTGCGGTGATTGAGGATCATATTATTTTAAAGAGTGATTTGATCCAAATGGTCAACATGACTGCCATTCAAAACCGCATCGACCCCAGACTAAATCCTGATGCCTTTATTCAATTGCAGAATTCCGTTGTGCAATCCATGATCGATCAAAAAATCATGCTTGAAATGGCTGAATTGGATTCAATTACAATTGAAGAAAAAGAAGTGAATCAGGCGTTGGATCAACAGATCCAAATGTTGATTGCCCAGGCGGGGAGTGAGGAGCTGGCAGAAAAAGCGCTGGGCCAGTCCATTAAAGATTTTCGCCGGGAATTTTGGTATGATATGAGAGATCGGATGATTTCAGAGCGATATCAACAACAACTATTGAATGCTATCGCTGTAACGCGATTTGATGTGAAAGAATTTTATAAAACGTATCGGGACAGTATTCCGCATTTACCCATGAAAGTAAAAGTTCGGCATTTGCAGATTCCTATTAATCCCAGCGATATGGCCAAAGAAAAAACAAGAAAATTTCTTTTAGATTTAAAAACAAAAATTAACGGCGGAGCTTCTTTTGCGGATCTTGCAAAAGAACATTCCTTGGATCCGGGTTCTAAAAATAATGGTGGAAAATTGGGCTGGGTTAACCGAGGTTCTATGGTGAAAGATTTTGAAACTGAAGCATTCACCATTGAGCTTGGCCAAATCAGCGATCCCATTGAAACAGAATTTGGATATCATATCCTTGAGACGCTGGAAAAGCAGGGGGATAAGATTCGGGTTCGTCATATATTAATGGCACCTGAAATCACCCAAGAAGATAATGAGCGCGCTTACAGTCTGGCGTTTACGTTGAAGGATTCCGCTAACACCCTGAGTGAATTTAAAGACCTTGTTAATAATCACTCCGCAGATAAAACCACTAAAGACATTGGCGGAGATCTTGGCTGGATCGATCCGGCAAATTATACGGTTCCTGAAATAGGGCAGGCTATAAAATATATTGAAATGGGGTCCTGCAGCCCGCCCATTAATTCATCCGTCGGGTTCCATTTGCTATGGGTTGAAGCATTAAAAAGGGGCGGGCGTCCGAACTTGTCAGACCATTGGCCAGAAATTGAATCCATGGCGCTGAACAAAAAGAAAATGGATTGGTACCGGGAATGGATTGCCGGCGCACGAGGAAAATTTCACATCCAAATCACAGCAAATTAATTTCCACAAAGTTTTGCACAGTTGCTATGTGAATATGTGGATATCTTTCTTAAACTGAATCTTTAGCCTTTATTTATTATTTCCCGTGGATAACTTCTATGTTATTCACACACTTTTCCACTTGTCCACATCAAGAGGTTCTTTAAGTGGTTTTTTATATAGTTTATAATAAAAGATCCTGTTAAACCTCGTTTGTAAATTCATCCACATTTCCACACCCTATATAAATAATATATATATTCTTTTTAAAGAAATCTTTATTTAATACACCTTCATAACTGTGGATTATTCCCTGATTGAATATTGGTTCCACTCCGTCATACTTTTCAGTTCGAAAGAAGGAACTAAACAAGGAGAAGGGAATGAAATATTTCCTTTTAACAAATAAAGGTTCATCCATATCCAACCTTTCTTATTTAAAAACCATCATTCTATTCATGGTGATGGCACAATGGAGCTACAGGCTAACCGTTACCGATAGCCTTGTTACCCAGCTTGAAATTTTAAACGGCAAAAACAGAATTTCTGTTCTCAATCAACTGGCTGATGAATTCAAGTGTCACCCTACATCATCCCAAACCAAGGATTATGCGGTGGAAGTGGTAGAACCCCGAGTGGTACAAAACAGCGTCAATAACGCAACAACCTTGAAAAACCCCTTGATGACACTGGCAAAAATTTTAATTAACACCAACCGCTATGCGATGATATAACCATTGTGGTGGTGAAGAAAAAGTAAGAGGAAACGATGTGGGCATCTAACCTTTACAAACTAAATTAAAAACACGAATAACAATTAATACCAATACAATAAGGAAATGAAAATGAACAAACTATTTAACTTTATTCTTATAGCGCCTCTTCTTTTTTCGGCCTGTTCCAAAAAACCAGTTGTTGAGTTGCCAGTCACAACAGCATCTCCCAAAGCGCTGGAATATTATAAAAAGGCAATGTTGTCACAAGAAGTAGGGGATGGTTTTGAAAAAAGGCAATATTTAGACTCCGCATTAGCCCTGGACACAAACTTTGTTATGGCTCTGGACTGGTATGAATCATTGGACCCCATCAAAAAAAGAGAGCAACGAGAAAAAGCGAAGTCTCAACAGGCTACGGTTTCAGAGGCGGAACAATTCATATTAAATATAAGAAACGCTTATAGAAGCGGAAATATGGACGAAGCCCTGGCAAACGCAAAAAAGCTTGTTGCTCAGCACGGGGATTCTTATGAATCTTATGTTTGGTTAGGCGCCGTACAAAGCGACAGGTATGAACTGGATGAGGCAATAAAAAACCTAGAAAAGGCACTAGAATTAAACCCGGATTGTTATAATGCCTATAGTTTGCTAATGGGTCACCACATTGCGGCAGGAGACCAGGTGATGCTACCCGAAGAAAAAAGAGATATTAAACTTGGTATGAAATACAGCGATGAATTAATAAGAATAAGAGGCGACCACGGATTTCCCTATCACTTTAAGGCGAATGTATATAGACAACTTGGCGAATTTGAAAAAGCAAAACCTCTTTATGAAAAATCAATTCAAAAAAGAAAAATGA
>Ga0207966_1001500_pt1 | contig 12763 bp, 17 predicted proteins | sample Knorr_S23_td_NAD_FD_185611 | JGI IMG/M metagenome (GOLD analysis project Ga0207966, IMG submission 185611) | Marine microbial communities from Southern Atlantic Ocean transect - Knorr_S23_td_NADW_ad_2500m_LV_B (SPAdes) (version 2) | ecosystem: Environmental > Aquatic > Marine > Oceanic | place... | reverse complement strand
GTCAGTTCGATGATACAAGCTGTGCCGGCGACCTCGGCCCCGACCATTGTGAAAAGCTCGATGGACGCCGCCATGGTGCCGCCGGTGGCTAGCAGGTCGTCCAGGATCACGACCCGCTGGCCCTTCTCGACCGCGTCGGCCTGAATCTCGATGGTGTCGGTGCCGTATTCCAGGTCGTATTCGTGGTCGACGGTGTCACCGGGAAGCTTGCCCTTCTTGCGGACCATGGTAAAGCCGAGGCCGAGCCTGGAGGCCAGCGGCGCCGCCACCAGGAAGCCCCGGGATTCGATCCCCGCCAGAAGGTCCGGCTGATACCGGCCGACAAGCTTGGCCAGGCGGCCGAGCGCCACCTGCCACGCGTCCGCGTGGGCGAGGAGCGTCGAGATATCGTAAAACAGGATTCCCTCTTTCGGGAAATCGGGAATCGAACGGATGTGGTCTTTCAGGTCCATGGCTTATCCTAAAACCTTGGCGGGGCTTTCGTAAACCACCCTCGGGTTGTACCCTTCGCCGCCGGCCGGGCCGGAGGAAGTCGGCCCTCAAAGCCTGAACACCGCCGTCGCCGGGCTAGCTTTGCCACCGTGGGCCTCGAACCCCTGCACCGAAAGCGTGCCCCGGGCAGCGTTGGCGACGATGGCAAGGCGCGTCGTCGGATTCAAGATCGGCGGCCGCACCCAGGAAAAATCGCCGGGCGCGCGGTCCCTCAGTTCCTCCATCATCCGCCAGCGGCCTTCGCTGTCGCCGCCCCGGGGGTGGCCCGTCCCGTCGCCGGCGATCCAGTGATTGGCGATGCTAGCCGGGGCACCCTGCACATGGGCCAACTTTTCCCCCCGTTCGATGACGCAGCCCTCGCCGTCTTCGATCCCGGCCAGGGTAAAGAACGCCGGGATCGCCAGCGTCGTTTCGCACAGCATACCCTTGGCGTCTGTGTAGGTCCGGGCTTCATCGAACACCCGGCGCAACAGATGCACCGGCGGCAGCGCCCGGCTGCGCCAGACAGGGCGGCGGTTGAGCACCCAATCGAGCCAGCACGACGGCGTCAGGCGGCGTATCGGCGGTTGGTTGATGGCGGCGGCGAAGCGCCCGGGGGCCATGGCGGTGGCGACGCCGACGAAGCCGGGCCAGGTGACGTTCCACCACGAGCCTGCCGGGCCTTCGTGGCCGGCCGCCACCACGTCCCGGCCGAGGCCCGGCAGCGGCCAGTCCAGCGTCCTCAGCAATCGGGTGCCCGCGCCCTCGGGGTCGGGGCCGACACCGGCGGTGCACGTCCATTCGTAGGACAGGTTGAGCAGATACGCCCCCGGCCGGCCGAGGCGTTCGGCGACTTCGGCGATCTCGGCCCGATAGGGATTATCGGATTTTTCCAGCCACCGCCGTGACAGGCGGTCTCCGATCCGGAACGCCGTCCACCCGTAATAATCCTCGGCCGAGGCGGCGATGTCCTGGAACCGGGCTAAATCGGCGCCGATCAGCGCCACCGGCCCGGCCCGGCCGGTGTCGAGGCGGGGGATGGCGCGGGTTGGCGGATCGGGTTTGGGCAAACGGTTGTCCACGGCGGGCGAACCCTCGAAAAACGGTTAAAATCCAAGCCAGCCAGAGCTTACAACTCTATCACGTTTTCCAAACCGGATTGAGTGCTTTAAGATGGCGCGTGCCGGGAAATCCCGGCCTTTGTTTTTTTAGTTCTTGAGGCCCCATGATACCGCGTTATTCCCGCCCCGAGATGGCCGCCATCTGGGAGCCCGCCAACAAGTTTCGCATCTGGTTCGAGATCGAGGCCCACGCCTGCGACGCCCTGGCCGACCTGGGTGTGATCCCGAAAAAGGCGGCCAAGGCGATCCGCAAGGGCGGCAATAAGCCCTACACCAAGGCCCGGATCGCCCGCATCGAAAGGATCGAGGTGCGGGTCAAGCATGACGTCATCGCTTTCCTGACCGAGCTGTCGGAACAGATCGGCGACGACGGCCGCTACGTTCACCTGGGGCTGACCTCTTCGGACGTGCTCGACACCTGTTTAGCCAAGCAACTGACCGAGGCCACGGACCTGTTGGGGGCCGACATCGACAAGCTTCTCAAGGTTCTCAAGCGCCGGGCCCGGCAGCACAGGCTGGACATCTGCATCGGCCGCAGCCATGGCATCCACGCCGAGCTCACCACCTTCGGCCTCAAGCTGGCGGGCTTCTACGCCGAATTCGAACGCAACCGGGAGCGCCTGAAAGCGGCCCGGGCCGAGGTCGCCACCTGCGCCATTTCGGGCGCCGTCGGCACCTACGCCACCGTCGACCCCCGCGTCGAGGCGCACGTGGCCCGGAAACTGGACCTCACGCCCGAGCCGGTATCGACGCAGATCATCCCCCGCGACCGCCACGCCGCCTTTTTCTCATGCCTCGCCGTCATCGCCTCGTCGGTGGAGCGCCTGGCGACGGAGATCCGCCACCTGCAACGGACCGAGGTGCGCGAGGTGCAGGAAAGTTTCGGCCGCGAGCAGAAAGGATCGAGCGCTATGCCGCACAAGCGCAACCCGATCCTTTCCGAAAACCTGACCGGGCTGGCGCGCATCGTGCGGGCGGCCGTAGTGCCGGCGCTGGAGAACGTGGCGTTGTGGCACGAAAGGGACATCTCGCATTCTTCCGTTGAACGCATGATTGCGCCGGACGCCACCATCACCCTTGATTTCGCCTTGGCGCGGTTGACCGGGATGATGGACAAACTGGAAGTTTTTCCGAACACCATGCGGAAAAACCAGGAACAGTTCCACGGCCTATACGATTCCCAGCGCGTGCTGCTGACCCTGATCAACAACGGCGTCAGGCGCGAGAAAGCCTACAGGATCGTGCAGCGCAACGCCCAGAAGGCGTGGCGCGAATACAGCATCGAGCCCCCGAACGACGTCCCGGCGCCCTATAAGAACTGGTTTCACTATTTCCTGATCAAGGACAGCGACGTCAGGACCGGACGTGACGCCAAGGCGCTTTCGGAAATATTCAACCAGGACCCGAAGAAATTTCTCCAGGGCAACGTCGGCAGGATTTTCAAGCGCGTCTTCGGCTAACCGATCGCTGAAAAACTATTTTGGCCGGTGCTCAGCCCGGGGCGGTAACCCTGGAGTGACCCCCCGCAGGCGCTTCGAGCGGCGGCGCAGGAATTCAATTGTCGTAAGCAGGATGATGGAAAAGAGGACCAGAATGGTCGCCACGGCGAGGATGGTCGGCGAAATTTGTTCGCGGATTCCGTTCCACATCTGCAGCGGAATTGTCTTTTGGTCAAAGGAGGCAACCAACAAAACGACCACCACTTCATCGAAGGACGTCACAAAAGCAAAGAGTGCGCCTGAAATGACGCCCGGTAGGATCAACGGCAAGATGACCCGGCGGAAGGTGGTCAACGGCGTCGCGCCAAGGCTAGCGGCCGCGTGGGTCAGCGAACGATCGAACCCGGCAAGGGTCGCCGTCACCGTGATGATGACAAAAGGAATCCCTAACATGGCATGGGCCAGGATGATGCCGGCATAGGTATGGGCCAGCCCGATCGCGGAATAGAAAAAGAACAGTCCGGTGGCGGTAATGATCAGAGGCACGATCATCGGGGGATAATTTAGATGATACAGGCCACGAGGCCCTAAACGGTGTCGGACTTGAAGCCCTCTTTCACCTGCTCCAGGGCAACGGGGAAAAGACGCTCCATCTCGGCCCGGACCTCGTCTTCGGAGATGCCGGCGCCGCGGTCCTCGATGTCCTTCATCACCTTGCGCACCACGTCGTCGATGCCCGGTTCTTCCAGGTCGGAGACCACCACTTCTTTGACGTAGGCCGCGGTCTCGTCGGACGACATGCCGAACTTGCGCGCCAGCCATTCGCCCAGCAGCCTGTTGCGGCGCGATTCGGCCTTGAACTGGAGTTCCTGCTCGATCTCGTAGCGAAGCTCTTCGCCCTTCTCGCGATCCCTGAATCTGTCGGCCATGCCCTCATCCTCCATGTTCAAAACTATTGCAGGATATGTATAGTCGTTGACCGCCCAGGGCAACACCAAGGCAAAGCCAAGGACGAAAATAAAGGCTAACCCATGTGCACCGTCGTCATCCTGCGCCGCCCCGGCCACGATTGGCCGCTGATCCTGGCCACCAACCGCGATGAAATGACCGACCGGCCGTGGCGGCCGCCGGGCCGCCACTGGCCCGACAGGGCCGAGGTCACCGCCGGGCGGGACGAGCTCGCCGGCGGCACGTGGCTGGGGCTCAACGACTGGGGCGTCATCGCCGGGGTGCTCAACCGGCCGGGGTCGCTGGGCCCGGACCCGGGGCTGCGGAGCCGCGGCGAGCTGCCGCTGGAGGCCCTCGACCACGCCGAGGCCGGCGCCGCGGCGGCGGCGATGATGGCCGTCGAGCCCGATAGCTACCGCTCCTTCAACATGGTCGTCGCCGACGCCGGGGAAGCCTTCTGGCTGTGCTCGAAGGGCAGCGGCGAGGCCGTCCACATGGCCCCTATCCCCGAGGGCCTGTCGATGCTCACCGCCCATGACCTGAACGACTTAACGTCGCCGCGCATCCGCCGTTTTCTAGCCCTTTTCGAGGCCGCCCCGGCCCCCGACCCGGAAACCGGGGACTGGGCCCCTTGGCAGGCGCTGATGGGCAGCCACGGCAAGGAAATGACCGGGGAGAAGGAAAGCGGGCCGGAGGACGCGATGACGTTCGCCACCGAAACCGGCTTCGCCACCGTGTCGTCGTCGCTGCTAGCGCTGCCCGGCCCGGCCCGCTCCAATACAGGTCCAAAGGGCGCTCAGCCCCAATGGCTGTTCGCTCCCGGCCCCCCCGATAAGACGCCTTACGAGGCGGTGGAGATGTGAGCGTTAATGCTCTCCCAGTACGCCGCATGGCGTTGTTTTGCCCCAGATCACCTGCTATATCAGTTTTTCTCCCCCCGAAACCCCAGGCGCCCCCGTTAAGGGCCCCTGAACGGATAAAAAAATCATGGCCAGACGCCGACAGGTTTACGAGGGCACGGCCAAGATTCTTTACGAAGGGCCGGAGCCCGGCACCCTGGTTCAGCATTTCAAGGACGACGCCGCCATTCGCGGCAAAAGAGGCGTCATCACCGGCAAGGGGGTGCTCAATAACCGGATCTCGGAACACCTGATGTCGAAGCTCAACGATATCGGCGTGCCGACCCATTTCATGCGCCGGCTCAACATGCGCGAGCAACTAGTGCGCGAGGTTGAAATCATCCCCCTCCAGGTGGTGATCCGCAACATCGCCGCCGGGTCCTTGGCAGAGCGCTTCCACATGGCCGAGGGGACGCCGCTGCCGCGCTCCATCGTCGAGTACTATTACAAGTCGCCGGACGGCAACAAGCCGCTGGTCACCGAGGAACACATCACCGCGTTTGGCTGGGCCGCCCCCCAAGACCTGGACGACATCGTGCCGATGGCGCTGCGCGTCAACGATTTCCTGTCCGGCCTGTTCCTCGGCATCGGGCTCCGGCTGGTCGACGTTAGGCTCGAATTCGGCCGCCTGTGGGAGGACGAACACATGCGGATCGTGCTCGCCGACGAGATCAGCCCCGACAACTGCCGCCTTTGGGACATCAAGACCAACGAGAAGATGGACAAGGACCGGTTCCGCCAAGACCTCGGCAACGTCGAGGAAGCGTACCAAGAGGTCGCCCGCCGGCTTGGCATCCTGCCCGAAGGCGGCCCCCGCGACCTGCCGGGGCCCAAGGCCATACAATGAGCATCCGCCCGGCAACCGGGAGGGGGAATGAAATGAAAGCAAAAATCCACGTCACCCTCAAGCAAGGCGTCCTCGATCCGCAGGGCAAGGCGGTCGAAAACGCGCTTTCGGCGCTCGGCTTCGGCGGCGTTTCCGGCGTCCGCCAGGGCAAATACATCGAGCTCGAGCTCGGCGAGACCGACCCCGAAAAGGCGCAGTCGCAAGTCGAGGAAATGTGCAGGAAGCTCCTCGCCAACACGGTGATCGAGGATTACGCCATCGACATCGCGGAGGGATAGCCCCGCCTTGAGACGCCGCCCATGAAAGCATCCGTCATCGTCTTTCCCGGCTCCAACTGCGACCGCGACGTGCAGGTGGCGCTCGGCCAATCCTTACGCTGCCAGCCGAATATGGTCTGGCACGGCGAGGCGGAAATCCCCGAAACCGACCTGATCGTCGTCCCAGGCGGCTTTTCCTACGGCGATTACCTGCGTTCCGGGGCCATGGCGGCGCAATCGCCGGTGATGCGGGACGTGGTGGTGAAGGCCAAAAAAGGGGTGCCGGTGCTGGGCATCTGCAACGGCTTTCAGGTGCTGACCGAATGCGGGCTGCTGCCCGGGGCGCTGATGCGCAACGCGGGGCTGAAATTCGTCTGTAAGGACGTGCACCTGTCGGTCGAGGAGACGGAGTCGGTTTTCACCGGCGGCTACGAAAAGGGCCAGGTGATCCGCATCCCCATCGCCCATCACGACGGCAACTATTACGCCGACGACGAAACCCTCGACCGCCTCGAGGGCGACGGCCTGGTCGCGTTCAGCTATTGCGCCTCTGATGGCGGCCCCGCCGACGGGTCAAGAAATGGCGCCAACCCAAACGGCTCGGCCCGCGACATCGCCGGAATCCTGAGCGACACCCGCACCGTTCTCGGCATGATGCCGCACCCCGAACGGCTGTCCGACCCGGCCTTGGGCGGCAACGACGGGCGGGTTCTATTCGATCATCTGGTAGCGGCGCTCGGCTGATGCTGCTGCCGCTTCACGACGACAACCCGTTAAAGAACATCCGCTTCCAGTACGTCACCGTCGCCTTCATTGCCGCCTGCGTGGCGGTGTTTTTGTTCCAGTTCACCCTCGATTCCAGGGAAGAGCAGGTCTTTATCTACGGCTTCGGCGCCATCCCGGCGGTGCTGTTCGGGCAAACGGAGTTGCCCGTGGCGCTGCCGCAAGCGCCGGCGGTGCTGACCCTGGTGACGTCGATGTTCCTGCACGGCGGCTTTATGCACCTGGCCGGCAATATGCTGTTCCTGTGGGTGCTCGGCGACAACGTCGAGGACGCCATGGGCCACAAGCGCTTCGTCGCCTTCTATCTTGTCTGCGGCATCGCCGCCGCCTTCGCCCACGCAACTGTGGATCCGGAGTCCAGGATCCCGATGATCGGCGCCTCGGGCGCCATATCGGGAGTCATCGGAGCGTACCTGATGCTCCATCCCAAGGCCCGGATCAAGGTGCTGATTTCCTATTTCCTGGTCTGGCTGCCGGCCTATGTGGTGTTGGGGTTCTGGATCGGGTTTCAGTTTTTCTCCGCCGCCATGGCGGCCGGCGGCGCGGGCGGCGGCGTCGCCTGGTGGGCGCACATCGGCGGCTTCATCGCCGGCGTCGCCCTGATCTTGCCGATGAAACGGAAAAACGTCGCCCTGTTCGACCGCGGCCTGAAGCGCTTCACCCTCAGGCCCGGCGTCTCCCGGCGCACGCGCATCCCCAAAAGCGGCCACAGCGGGCCGAAAGGCCCTTGGAGTTGAGAGGGTGAGGGAGACGCGGAGAGAATAACTACGCCCCCCCACAAGATTAGTTCCTGATTTGTCCCCCTGGGGCCGCCGGTTCATTCGACCTTCTTGCGCTTCGCCCTGGTGCGCTTCGCCTTGGTTTGCTTCTTGATGGCGCGTTTTTTCTGCGTCTTGCGGACCTGCTTCGTCCGCGCCGCCTTCTTGCGCGTCGTACTCTTGCGTATGTCATCCGGCAGGTCCGTTTACGCTATTTCCTTCTTGGGGCGGGGCTGGCCTTCGATTTCCTTCCCCGGCTCCTTCAGGGCCCGCAGGGCGAGGTCGCGGTTGAAGGCGACGTCCGAGTCCCTGGGGTTGAGCTTCAGCGCCTTGGTGTAGTTCTCGACCGCCTTATTGAACTGCCCGTTGAGCCCGTAGGCGACGCCCATGTCGTAGTAGGCGATATCCTTGGCGACGGCCCCGAAACGGTCGGAATTGGCGACCTTCGAACAGCCGCGGACCTTGGCGGCGAGCACCGCCTTGCCGCCGTTGCATTGCTGGCGGTGGAAATCCAGGTGGTCCGACGCCAGGGCCGGCGCCCCCAGCGTCCCCGTCATCAGCAGGACGGCCAAGGCCACCGCCGGAATGTTGAAACGCATCATCGTCGGCCCGCTCGCTCCGGTTCTTTCCCGCGACCCTTATACTGCGGAACGGCCTTTCCGGTAAGGGGCGTGGCGGGCGGCCCAGCCCCGCAATCAACTGTCCTTGCTTCTTTTGACTTCATCGGCATCATGCTTGAGCTTCTTGGCATGCTGCCGGGCACGTTCCTCGCGTTCGAGACGCTCCTGTTCATCCAGTTCCTGACGCCGCTTCTTGCTCTCCTCGTCGGCCCCGATGAGCTTTTTAAGTGCGTCCCACATATGACCCTCCTTTCCCATAGAGAACGCCATCACCCGCGCGCGGGCGACTTCCATCACCATCGGGCCCGCTGGTGTCCAGCGTTAAAAAAAAAGGATGGTCTCCGCGACCCCAGCCGGGCCTTTCTGTTGCAGGCCCAAGGATAACGCAGGCCGGAAAGCGAGTCCATTGCGGGGCTGCTTCCGATATTGCCACCCGCCGCCCATCTGCTAAAAGAACCCCATGAGCGACGCTTCCCCCGACACGGGCCCCGACACCCCCGCCGTCACCCCTGAAATCGTCGAAAGGCACGGCCTCAGCGAGGCCGAATACGCCAAGGTCCTCGACATCATGGGCCGCGAGCCCAACATCACCGAGCTCGGCATCTTCTCGGTCATGTGGTCGGAGCATTGCTCGTATAAATCGTCGAAAATATGGCTGAAGACGCTGCCCACCGAGGCCCCGTGGGTGATCCAGGGGCCGGGCGAGAACGCCGGCATCATCGATATCGGCGATAATCAGGCCGTCGTCTTCAAGATGGAAAGCCACAATCACCCGAGCTTTATCGAGCCCTACCAGGGCGCAGCGACCGGCGTCGGCGGCATCCTGCGCGACGTTTTCACCATGGGGGCCAGGCCCGTCGCCAACATGAATTCGCTGCGCTTCGGGCGCCCCGACCACCCCAAGACCCGGCACCTGGTGTCGGGCGTCGTCGCCGGCATCGGCGATTACGGCAACTGCGTCGGCGTGCCGACGGTGGGCGGCGAATGCACCTTTCACCGGGCCTATGACGGCAACATCCTGGTCAACGCCATGACCGTGGGCATAGCCGACGCCGACAAGATCTTCTATTCGGCGGCGTCCGGCGTCGGCAACCCTTTAGTCTACGTCGGATCGAAGACCGGGCGCGACGGCATCCACGGCGCGACCATGGCCTCCACCGAGTTCTCCGAGGATTCCGAAGCCAAGCGGCCGACGGTGCAGGTCGGTGACCCGTTCACCGAAAAGCTGCTCATCGAGGCGTGCCTGGAGCTGATGGCGACGGACTGCATCGTCGCCATCCAGGACATGGGGGCGGCGGGGTTGACGTCTTCATCTTTCGAAATGGCGTCCAAGGGCAGCATGGGCGTCGAGCTGGACCTCGACCGGGTCCCGCAGCGCGAAGAGAACATGAGCGCCTACGAGATGATGCTGTCGGAATCCCAGGAAAGGATGCTGATGGTGCTGAAGCCCGGCTCCGAGGACGAGGCCCGGGCCATCTTCGAGAAATGGGAACTGGATTTCGCCGTCGTCGGCACGTTGACCGACACCAGGCACATGGTGCTGCGCCACAAGGGGGAAGTTGTGGCCGACCTGCCCATCGACCCGCTAGCCCAGGCGTCGCCGGAATACGACGAGGAGCAACGCCCGTTCACGCCCAAGCCGAAGCCCGAACCCATTTCCGCCGATGATGTCCCGGCCCCCAATGACCCGATGGCGGCGCTGGAGAAGCTGTTGGGATGCCCCGACCTGGCTGCCAAGCGCTGGATCTGGGAGCAGTACGACCACATGGTCATGGCCGACACGCTGGGCGGCGGCCGTCCCGGCGGCGACGCGGCGGTAATCCGCGTCCACGGCACCGACAAGGCACTCGCCATCACCACCGACTGCACGCCGCGCTATTGCCTCGCCGACCCGGTGGAGGGTGGCAAACAGGCCGTCGCCGAGGCGTGGCGCAACCTGACGGCGACCGGCGCCAAGCCGCTGGCGATCACCGACTGCCTCAACTTCGGCAACCCGGAAAAGCCCGATATCATGGCCCAGTTCGTCGGCTGCATCGAAGGCATGAGGGAGGCCTGCACGGTACTGGAATTCCCGGTGGTGTCGGGGAACGTGTCGCTCTACAACGAAACCGAAGGCCTGGCCGTGCTGCCGACCCCGGATATCGGCGGCGTCGGGCTGATCGAAAAATATCAAACCGCCGCGACGTTGGTCTTCAAGGCCGAGGCCGAAACCATCGTGCTAATCGGCGAAACGCAAGGGCACCTCGGCCAATCGCTCTATCTGCGCGAGATCGAGGGCCGCGAGGACGGCCCGCCGCCGCCTGTGGATTTGGCGGCCGAGAAACGCAACGGCGATTTCGTCCGCGGGTTTATTTCACAGGGCAAGGTCACGGCGTGCCACGACGTTTCCGACGGCGGCATCCTGGTGGCGGTGGCCGAAATGGCGCTTTCGGGCAGTGTCGGCGCGACGATACAAGTGCCGGAAGGAGAAGTTCCGGCCCACGCCTGGCTGTTCGGCGAGGACCAGGGGCGCTACATCGTCACCACCGCTGATGCGAAGGGGTTGCTGGCGGCGGCGGATAAGGCCGGGGTTCCGGCCATGCAGATCGGCATCACCGGCGCAGACGGGCTGTCCCTGATTGGCGGCGAGGCGGAAACGGTGCTGGAGGAGCTGCGCCAAATCCACGAAAGCTGGCTGCCGGAATACATGGCCGGGCCGTGAGGCGCCGCCAATGAAGGAGCCCTGAAATGCTGAAAGTCCATGTCCTTGACCAACTCCATCATCATCGAAGCAACGTCGCCCATGGGGTCGAGGTGCCGGCGGGGGCACGCCTACTGTTCACCAACGGCCAGGTCGGCACCAAACCTGACGGCTCCACCCCCGAAGCGACGGCGGAACAGGTGGAGGTTATCTTCGACAGGCTGAAGGCGGTCCTCAAGGCCGCCGACATGACCCTGAATGACATCGTCTGCTTCGACTTTTATGTGACCGACCGGGCCGACATAGACCCCTTCGCCGAAGTGCGCGACAGGATCATGGGCGATCACAAGCCGGGGGCGACGCTGCTTGTCGTCAACGGGCTGGCCCGTCCGGAACTGAAGATCGAGATCGAGGCCGTCGCCGCAAAGGTGGATTGACGCCGGCGTCCGCAGGCGGTGTTTTCGATTTAGGCCGGGTTGGTTTATAATGGCGGCCGCACCAAACCGAAAAGAAACGGGACTGAATAATGTCTGAACATGAGCACGACGACAACTTTGAACTCAAATACGTCGGCTATGTGGCCTTAGCCATCGGCCTGGTTGTCTTTTTGTCGGGAATGGGGGGCCTCCTTTTAAACCTTGCCTCATAAACCTTGCATGAGCGTCTTTTACATCATCCTCGGCCTTGTCACCGGTTTCCTCATCGCCGTTGTCTTTCCGTGGATGCTGCTGAGAACGCTGGCGAAGGAGGAGAACGCAAGCGAAGAAGAAAAATAACGGACCGTTCAGGAACGGTCGGCATTCCCCACCCTGTCATCGGGAGCCCGCAAATCCCCAAACCGCACAGGGTTGACTGGTGGGGTTTTTGGGGCCATATCCCAAGCAATCGGAAAGATAATGGTATAAGGAATTGCCGCATGGCAATGGACGCGGCGGATATCGAACGCCTGATCAAGGAAGGCCTGCCCGACGCGGAGGTCACCATCCAGGACCTCAAGGGCGACGGCGACCATTACGCGGCGACGGTGGTTTCCTCGGCCTTCGCCGGCAAGACCCGCGTCCAGCAGCATCAACTGGTTTATCAGGCGCTGCAGGGCCGGATGGGCAACGAACTGCACGCTCTGGCGCTGCAGACCAGCGCCCCTGACGGCGCCTGAGCCGCAACAGACCCCCGGCGGCACCTGAGCCGCAACAGACTAAGGAGTGGACCAAAACATGAGCGACAACCCGGTTAATGACCGCATCCAGAGCGAAATCGACGAAAACTCCGTCGTCCTTTTTATGAAGGGCAACCCGATGATGCCGCAGTGCGGTTTTTCCGCCGCCATAACCCAGGTCCTGACCCAGATGGAGGTCAAGTTCAAGGGCATCGACGTGCTCGCCGACGATGAGTTGCGCCAGGGAATCAAGGAATTCTCGTCGTGGCCGACGATCCCGCAGCTTTACGTCAAGGGTGAATTCGTCGGCGGCTGCGATATCGTCCGCGAGATGTACGAGAATGGTGAGCTGAAGGAACTTCTCGACAACAAGGGCGTCGAATACGCTTCTTAACAAGAGGCCGCGAGGCCGGGGTGTCCCCCGAAAACAAAAACATCGGCGGTACACCAGACAGGGAAATAACAAAAAAACAAGAAAGAAAAATGCGCGGTAAGCGCCTTATAGAGGACCCCTGTTTCCCAGGGAGTTCTTGAGGGAAGGGGCTGTTCCCGCCTTCGCGAAGCCCGCTTCGGCGGGCGAAGGAAGGTCGGCAGCCCTTTTCTTTATCTCCGGGGCCGAAAAAAAATGAATAAAATGGGCAAAGAATCCTTTGCCGGACCCGTTTTCAGCCGATTCCGGGCCCCGTTCCGGGTTGCGAAAATACGGTTTTTCGAGGTATTCTAGGGGCCACGGTCAATACCGCTTTGAGAGAGTTTCATAGCTGAAATTTCGGCTGTTACAGCC
>Ga0207966_1001497_pt1 | contig 12780 bp, 13 predicted proteins | sample Knorr_S23_td_NAD_FD_185611 | JGI IMG/M metagenome (GOLD analysis project Ga0207966, IMG submission 185611) | Marine microbial communities from Southern Atlantic Ocean transect - Knorr_S23_td_NADW_ad_2500m_LV_B (SPAdes) (version 2) | ecosystem: Environmental > Aquatic > Marine > Oceanic | place... | reverse complement strand
CTTTTACATAGGGATTGCCGGTTTGCAACCCCGGGTCATTGTGATCGGATGATACATAGCAAATACGTTGCTTATATTCTTCAGTTAATCCTGTCACCAAGGGTTCAAGGTGATGCCAATCTTGGTAACTTTCTGCAAAAATTACGATTCTTTTTTCGACAGGATCAAGTTTTTTAAATTTTTGGTATTCTTGCCAATGTGATAACCAATTAAACACAATTAACGGTTTTATCGTTCCTTATTATGTTCTTGAGGTGTTTTCCTGAAAAAGGACTTTAATTTATACCAATAGGTTTTGACAACCAGACCCAGCGTTGCAAGCATCCCTATCACAGCTGAGAGCAGCATGCTGCCTGTGCTGGGATCCAAATAAGCCTGAACAGGCTCGATAAAGCCAACACTTACAAATGCAATCAGTAACACTGAGTTCCTTACATTCTCGCTCATGCTTTGCTCCCTTGGATGTTTGCTGCTAATTCTAATCGATTATAAAAAAAAACAGAGAGATTTATCTCAATATTATTTTTCTTTAACTTTGATCATTGGATATATTTCATCCCTAGCTCTTTTTAAATGAACTTCATCATCAATCTCTGCCCAGATTAGGTCTTCAATTACCAGACAATCAATATCAATCTCTTTAGCAGCAGCAACCAATGCGTCGGTTTCGTAATCGTAGAAAAGCGAATGTACAAATTGTTCTTTTGCATGGCGTTGCATACAGGCAAAAAGTTTAGGACTAACTTTTACTATCCCCACAAGTTCCCCACTTGGCTCGCTGTTAAGTTGTTCTTTTTCTTTCGACATACCAACCAAATGATTATCTTTGGTTTCAACAAAAACTTCATCGCCTGATTTAGTAAATCCAGAGAGCAAAATGCATTCGTCGGATGGAGAATTGATCACAGCTTTAAGGGCTTTTTCTTCGTAGATAATGTCCGATTCAAGCAGTAAAAAAAGACCGTTCACATATTCCCTGACACAGTATAGAGAGTACATTGTGCCTGATTTTTCAAACTCCTGATTCCAAATTGTTTGGATACTACCTGGGTATTTCTCGGTCAGGATTTCAAAATTCTGTGGCTCATAGCCTGTTACTATCCAGATTCTTTCAATCCCATGTTTTAATAACTTCCTGATCGATTCTTCAATAATTGGGTGACGGTCAAAAATAATAAAACCTTTTGGTTTTCCGGCCATAGCATCGGGCAATCGTGTTCCCATCCCAGCTGCCAATATGACGGCTTCTTTGATCATTTTTTACGGCCCAAAGAATTTATTAAACAAGGTGCAAAGTAGGCTGATTTTCTCTTCGGTAATCTCACCCATAGTTGAAATCCTGAAAATGGTTTCACTTAAGTCGCCCTGACCTTGATAGATAACAAAACCATTGGTTTTGAGGAAATCATGCAACGCTGCATAGGAAACCCCAGTTGGCAGGAGGTAGGAATAGAGCACTGAAGAATAATCAGCAGTTGGAAGCAGTGTCTTGACCCCTAATTCCGACAAACTGCCTGCGATTCTTTTAGCTCGGGAATCAAATAAACGGTTGCGCTGATGCCATCCACCAGAATCAAAGAACTCATCCAGTGCAACTTTGAATGCAAATGCTACATGGGTAGCAGGGGTAAAAGGGGAAAAACCATCTGCGTATTGAGCTTGAAAATAATCAAACAAATTAAAATAGACCGTGCTTGGTTCTGTTAGAGTATTTGACCATACATCCGGATGGGCCATGACGAAGGAAATGCCAGGAGCGCCGTGAAGGCATTTGTTAGCCGTTGCAGCCAGTGCCGCTAGGTTGATTTCTTCTCCCAGGATTTTCTCTGCCCCGAAACTGCTTACGGCATCTAAAAAGATTCGAACATTATGATCTTTGCAAACCTTTCCAATTTCAACAAGTGGATTCAATCGTCCTGTAGTGGTTTCATGATGAACCAAAACAAGATTCTCAATTTCTTGGCATTCGCTAAGTTTTTTGTCAATCAAGTCAACGTCAATTGGTTTTTCCCAATCAAATTTGAGAATTTTGTAGTCGCGATTAGACGCTTTTAATATCCGTTCCATCCTAGCTCCATAAACACCATTATCAATGACCAACGTGGCCGAACCTTTGGGGATGAAAGTAGTTAGCATTGCCTCAACAGCACCGGTACCGGAAGCAGTTAAAAGTACCGATCGGTAATTGCAGCTAGACAATCCAGAATAAACTTCGCCCAATCTCTTGTTAATGTGTTGAACAAGTTCTGCAAATTCTAATTCACGATGACAAACATCCTTTCCAGAAAGTGCCTCTCGAACTCTTTGGCTCAAATTTACCGGTCCAGGGTTTAGTAAAATTTCGCTGCCAGATTTATTCATTCAATCAAGTTCCTGTATGTGTCGCTTGAATCTTGATGCCACTTGGGGCGGAGCTATTTTTGGTCTTAGCAAGTTGTTGCTGATGCCTGGCTCAGTTGGCATGTGAATAAAAGACAATTTATTTACCTGACTTGACAAATATTTTTCCAGATCCGATAAGCTAATATGCTTGGCCACATGAGAATACCCAGATGCTGCAGCAACCAGAGAGAAATCAATGGTTTTGGAAACGGTTTTCTGAGAACCTGTGGACTCGTATTCACCATTGTCCAAAAGGATGTGAATTAGATTCTTAGGATTTTCATGGCAAAGACTGGTTATTGCACCTAAACGCATGAGCAGTGCACCATCTCCATCGACAACGATCACTCTAGCTGTTGGTTTTGTCTTTGCCAAACCCAATCCAATACTGACAGCACAGCCCATTGAACCAACCATATAAAAATGGTTGGGACGATCAGCAATAGAATACAATTCTCTGCTGGTGTAGCCGGTTGTTGCAATAATCAAATCACCCCTTCCAGTGTTATCAACTATGGTTCTCAGCACCTTTTCCCTTTTCGGGTCAGGATGTGTCGATAGGCTTTCATAGCTGGTTTGTTCTTGTTTTAAGGCTTGATCTGAATGAGAGTCAATTTGATGAGGTTTAACTGAACCTTCCTTCATTACCAGTGCATGGGATATCCCTTGTCTCATAATCGAGGAAGCCACTGTTTCCAAGGTGTTCTTAATTTCTGAATTCTCAGTGGGGAAAAACGACCAAGGTACTTCCATTAAATCGAGTAAATCGGTAGTGATTTTACCCATCAATCGATGCTGCGGTTCATCTGGCGAAGCTGAAGGATCCCCTCTCAAGGTAACCACTATGAGAACAGGGATTTCAAATGTTTGCAATAGGGATGTAATAGGATTAACGACATTTCCCAGACCAGAATTCTGGAGCATAACCACGGGATATTGGCCTCCCAAATAGACTCCAGCAGCAATGGCAATGGCATCTCCCTCATTGGCAGCAGGAATATAATCAATCTCAGGAGAATCAATGATGTGGTTGATAAATTCTTTCAAAAATGAACATGGAACACCCGAATAGGAAGTGAAACCGTAATCCGTTGCTTCTTGAACAAACAGTTCTGTATCAATCATAAGAAATTTCCTGCCCCAAGAAGGTCCTCCAAGGTATCAATATCAAGCCAATGTCCTGTGGTGTAAACAACCTTAACTCTAGTTCCTTCAGAAACAAGATGGGTGAACAGATGGTGAAACTTGGCAGCATTAAAATCAGTTTCCTGTCGCATTTTGTTCATCGACTCTTTTAATGTTGGAATCATGTTGTTAGAAAATTTCACCACGCCCATCCACTCACCATCAATGATTTTAGGATCTAGGTTTTCAGCAGAAACTTTGAGAAAAATTTCATGGCTATAAGAATCTCTTGAATGCGGCTCGGAACAATGAACGTAGTCTGCTGCTCGCTCTTTGTTAACTGAGTCCTGCCATTGGGTATCAACAACAATAACAACCTCGTCTTCAAAACCATCCATTAATTGCAATAGATACGGTTTGAACAAAACATCGCCGAAAGAGACAAAAAGATCTTGGTTAAGGTCTATTCCGAGAAGTGCCTTCTCAAAGGAAACCAACTCACTGGTATCAGCATAATCATCATTATCAACATAGCGGAGACTGGGCAAATCAATGGCTTCTTTTTGATACCCCCTGACCACAGTAATCTCTCTGATTCCATGGTTGTTATATACATCAACAATGTGGCTCAGTATTGGTCTTTCCTTGATTTTGAGCATTGATTTTGGTTGTTGTTCCGTCAAACTGCCCATTGCCGAACCTCTTGAGGCAGCAAGAATAATAGCTGACTTTGTCTTAGGTTGTTGCGGCAGATACAGTTCCTCTGCTTGCAACAACTCAGAGACCCCTTGCAATCTGAAGATTTCGTTGACACTGGCTATCCGATCCTCCAACTCGACTACTGATTGGTTTTGAATAATTGAAGTGGCTGTTTGCTGCATTGCTTCAATTGCGCTTCGAATCATATGATTGGCCCAAATGGCAATGGAAAAACCTGCCTCGGTAAAAATCTCTGTCGGGGTAGAGTAATACTTCGTTGGCACTATAATTACCGGTAATCGATCGCCCCACTCCTCTTTAAAGGCAAGAATTTCTGATGGATTAGTCATTGCACTATGAATTAAAATGGCATCGGAACCCGCCTGGTGGTAGGCTTCCGCTCTCTTGATTGCTTCGCTTAACCCCCAACCAGCAATAAATGCTTCAACTCTTGTAATAATTGAGAATAGATCATCTTTTTGTACATCTTTACCGGCCTTAATTCGACTGCAAAATTCATCGATGTCTGCCAGTTGTTGCTTGTTGCCGCCTATGAAGCTATTGGTCTTAGGATAGAGCTTATCCTCTATGCATACGGCTGCAATTTCTCTTTGCTCAAGCTTGCTGACCAATCGTCTGACATTATTGAAATTTCCATAGCCGGTATCTCCATCAAGCATGATAGGAACAGAAGTTGCATCCGACATGAATTCAAGCACTTCCAAAACTTGTGTCCAGCTGGCCTCATTGCTGTCTCGAACTCCATATTGTGCTGAAATTGCAAGTCCTCCAGCCCACAGACCCTTGAATCCCGATTCCTCTGCTATTTTTGCACTGATACCATTGTGCGCCTCGAGCAAAAATTCTAAATTTTGACTGTCAAGTAAGGTCCTAAATTGACTGGTTTTCTTCTCTTTTATCATTCGCTCCAAACGATGATCACAATAATCCTTTGAATTTTTCAGCAATTGCTTCAACATCTTCTGCATCAGCATTACTGTATTCAGGATAGGATTGGAATCGTTCTGGAATCTTGATGGTGGCATCAAAGCCTATTTGCTCAGACTGAAGAGCAATCCCATGTCCTGGATCTTTTTCTGCTGAAGGATCCATTAAAAAAGCGTGGCCAGATTTATTGATGATGGAATCCGTGTAAGGTTGCACTCGGGTATTTATTGCCCACTCTACTTCAGACAAATCATAGGGATTGACATCAGGACCAACGACGACCACAATTTTTGCTGTCTTACCCCATCTTCCACTTGCATCCCAGACAGATTGTAAAACAAACTTACCGAATTCAGAATGAGGTTTCTGAGCACCGTCAACAGACAATTGAACAAAATAACTAAGATTTGGAGTGACTACAACATCTTGAACTTCAGGGATTTTTGCCTGTAAATCACTCAACAATTCCCCTTCAATTGGCATGCAAGCCATATAGTTGTGATCAAATGGTGGTTGCATTTCCATTGTCGAATACCATATTGGGTTTTTGCGATGGGTGATGGATTGAATCTCTATAAGGGGAAAAAATTGTGCATCATCATAGTAACCCACTGGGTTAGAGTGAGGGCCGATGGTAACGTCTTGATCAGGCAAAAATTTTCCCTCAAGTATCCATTCTGCTGTAGCCGGAACTGCAATATCAATTGTCTCACAGTCAACCACATCCACTGGTGCGCCTCTCAAACCACCTGCAAAATCCATCTCATCTAAACCGAATGCAATACTTGTTGCTGCTGCTATTTGTACAACAGGGTCAACAATGCATGCAATGGCCACTTCAAGTGGCTGCTTCATCTCCTGTGCTTTTGCCCAATGAATCCCAACATCGTTTCCTGGGGGATTCCAGAACGCGAAAATTGATAGGCATTTCTTTTGCTCGTCTTCGGAATAAACATCACCGTGAGGATGTGAAGCATTCCACAGTTGCGTTAGCCGATAACACCCTGTGTTGGGTATACCGGTCTCTGGATCTTTTGTTATCACCACGGCATTTGTGATATAGGCAGGTCCTTCTTTTCCAAACCACACATGCGGCAGCTGTTTTCCTATATCGATGTCTTTACGTTCAATCTTAATTTCCTTGCAAGGTGCTTTAGAGCTCTCAATCTTTCTGGGTTTATGCCATAAGGATTTATCAGTCAAAACTTCAGCATGTCTGAGTTTGCCTTCCAGAGGGTCTTCTTTACCTAAAATCATGGATGTTCTTTCACGAGTGCCATATGGATTAAACAAAACTGGGATATCAGGACAATTGTACCCAGACAAGTTATTGAGCATCAGAGCGGGTCCATTGGAATTGTGTATAAACCTCATCAAGGGTTGCAATTCTGTTGTTCCCCTTGCCACATTGAGTTCTATATCAATCTCTTTTAATTGATCTTTACTCTTTAGTAACTGAATGTACCCTCGCATGTCATCAAAAGCTATCATCTGCTCCCAACTCCTAAGTAGCAGCCAAAACTGCAAATTTTCATCAACTATAAAAAGTGATTATTATACCAAGATAAACATTAGGATAATTTTTTTGTAAGCTATAGAATAACCCACTGATTAGTATTTCTGAGGAATTGTATGGAACGAAAAGTTGCAATAGTTACCGGTTCAGCCACCGGGGTTGGTGCTGCTACTGCAGTTTTACTTGCTGAAAAGGGGTGTAATGTAATTATCAACTACACCAAAAGCAAGAAAGAAGCAGATGAAACAGCAGAAATCATTCGAAAGAAAGGAATTGAAGCCATTGTCTGCCAAGGGGATGTTGCAAATGATGATGATTGCAGAGCAATGGTACAAGCTGCAGTTGATGCTTGGGGTAGAATTGATTATTTGGTCAACAACGCAGGGAAAACAAAATTCAATCCATTCCCTAATTTAGAGGGTTTAACAAAGGAGGATTTTCTTGATATCTATGCGGTAAATGTGGTTGGGGCTTATCAGATGGTCCGTGCAGTTGAACCGCATATGAGAAAATTAGGCAAAGGAGCTATTGTCAATAATTCTTCCATTGGGGGGGTAACGGGAATTGGTTCCTCAATTGCCTATGCTGCCTCTAAAGCAGCTTTAAATATGATGACCAAATCTCTTGCACATGTTCTTGGCCCTGAAATTAGAATTAATAGCGTTGCTCCAGGGTTGATCCAAACGAGGTGGTTAAAAGAAGGTCTGCAAGATGGGGCTTATGAAAAAATGCTTCAGCAAGCAAAAAAGCAATTGCCACTGAAAGAAGTTGCGACAGCAGAGGATATAGCCGAATCCCTAGTCTGGTTTTTGGAAGGAGCTAAGCTGGTTACGGGTGAGGTGTTAATTGTTGATAGTGGCATTCACCTAGGGATATTGCCTGGATATTCGAGAGGTGACGACTGAGGATTGAATTGATCTATTCTTTTATCAACCAAGTTTGATTCTTAAGTTCGATCTCTTCTTTTGAGCCAAAACCCAAAGAATTATCCAACAATCTGATCCAATCGAGTTTAAAACGGAAGACACTTATCGATCTGAATTGCTCCGCGATTTTCTTTTCATCCTCTGTCTCTGGAAGCTCCAAAAGTCGATGAATGGAACTGAATTTTTGCCTGTATACATTGAGGACAGCCTCACGTTTGTGTTCTGGAAGTTTGTTCACACTGCCCTGCAATTGCAATCCTTTGATCTGCATCCAATCGCTGACGTCTTGATTAATGGTCGCTGATACTCTTCTATTCTGAGAAATTCCCTGAATATGCTTGGATTGGTCAAAGGAAATAAAATAGATATTCAGTTCTTTATCGGAGACATAAAACACACTTGCAGACCATAACTCTTGTTTGGCCATGGTTGCAATTGATATTGTATGGTGTTTGTTGAGAAATAATTCTATGCGTTGGAGTAAATCATTTACTGGATCATGACTACTCATTTTTTGAACCAATGCCTTGCCATCTTTTCACAATGTCATTGTCAAGCCCAATCAAATCTAAGACTCTTCCGACCGTGTGATTGATGATGTCATCAATTGATTCTGGATGATTGTAAAAAGCAGGGTTCGGAGGAACAAGGGTTGCCCCCATAAGTGATGCTTTGTAAAGAAGTTCACAATGACCTGTATGCAGGGGTGTTTCTCTTGGAACAAGAATCAGTTGCCTTCTTTCCTTCAAAACCACATCGGCTGCCCTGACAATGAGATTATTGGCATAGGAAGTCACAACTCCTGACAAAGTTCTCATTGAGCAAGGGATAATAACCATCGCCTTGGTTTTAAATGAGCCACTGGCAATACTCGCACCTAGATTTCTGTTGCTATGCACAACATCAGCCAACTGCTCAAGAGTTTTCAGATCGAAATCGGTTTCAAGAGAAATATTCAGCTTACCACCTGGGGTAATTACCAAATGCGTCTCAATGTCCGAAAGATCCTGCAAGACCTGCAGCAAACGAATCCCATAAATAACGCCGCTTGCTCCTGAAATTCCAATAATGATCCTATCCATCATCAGCACATTATAACTTTTAAGCTTATGGAAGCTATTTTAAATGGGTCTTCGATTCAGTTCTAACCAATTCAACTTTATACTACTTATCTGATGGACAAAATAAGAAAAGCCTATGTCGATGCTGCTAACGATCAAATTCACTACCTGTACTCAAACGGTCAAGGCATACCTTTATTGCTTTTTCATAGAACACCGGCGAGTTCTGTTATCTATGAAAGAATGATGGAAAAAATGATGGGCAGTCGGCCAATATTTGCATTAGACACCCCAGGATTTGGGGAATCATTTAACCCTGAAGGAATGCCGAGTGTCATTGATTATCGTGATTGGTTTTGCGAAGCAATTGATAATCTTGGGATCTCATCCTTTCATATCTATGCTCACCATACAGGGACTCACATAGCCACTGAAATTGCTGTTTACTGGAAAAATCGGGTGCAATCTTTAATGCTCAATGGTGTTGCTTACCTTACTGAGAAAGAACGACTGGAATTTGCTAAAAAAATACTTCCTGCTACAAGGCCAGATGAAGACGGTAGATATCTGATGGAAACATGGAAGATCATCAAAAGTCTGTTTCCCTCATTTGATCGAAACCTAGTCCATTTGGAATTCATAGGGGCTTTAAGGGCAATGGACGGAAGAGACCAAGCATTCCGTGCAATTTGGGACCAAGAATTTACTAAAGTTCTTCGCCAAGTGGAATGCCCTGTATTTGCGATGTCTGCAGCTAATGATTTCTTTGCAGGATACCTTGACCGAATAAAAGAAAACATTCCTTCTGCCCGTATAGCATTACTTGGAAATGCAATTGTGGCGTCGCCAGAACTGGATACCGATAATACGGTGAGATTGTTGAATGAATTTATGTCTGATGTTGAATCCGGCTAAGGACCGATTGTTATTGCAATTTTTTCAGAAATCAACGGTGGTTGATGAGGAATATGACTCCCATCCCCTAAAAGTAACTGCAGAGTGTGCATACCAGGTTCTAAATCCAGAAGAACACGGTCTTGGGCTTTACCAAAATGAAGATAGTTATTATTACTGGGGATAGGCATTGCAAGATCCGGGAGATCGTTGTCAATAATCAAGTGGTGATGACCGGTATCAGGTGCATACGTTCCTGCGGGTGCAAGTTCCATTCCTTTCAAACCAAAAACAACCTCCACAGGTGACTGAACCAGAGCACCATTGTGCGGCGATTCTATATAGAGCCTAGGTAGTGTTACTCGATCATCAACGGTCTCTGTATGCAAAATACCTGAAACAAAGAGAATACAAATGCCAATTAAATTTCGGGCCGTCAAATACTTTGATATATAAATCATAACTTCAATGTCTTACTCCATCTCCAGTATATATTGCCACTCCATCTTTGAAAGAGGCAAGACAGAAAGTCTGTTGCCTCTTTGGAGCAATTTCATGTCTGCAATCTGTTTTTGTTGCCGCAACTCACCAAGCGTGATCATCCTGTCTAAATGTCTGATGTAGCGAACATCAACCATCAGCCATCTAGGATTTTCAGGATCACTTTTGCTATCAAAATATTTCTCACTGGGGTCAAAAGCCGTATGATCCGGGTAAGCCTTGCTCACAATCTCCATGGTCCCTACAATCCCCGGTTCCTTGCAATTTGAGTGGTAAAAAAAAGCCTGCTCGCCAACCTGCATTTGGTCCCTGAAAAAATTTCTTACCTGATAATTTCTGATCCCGTCCCAATGATCCACTCCAAAAGACTGTAAATCATCGATACTGTAGGTATCGGGTTCTGACTTCATCAACCAATATTGCATAATTCTATCGCCTACTCACCAATGTGCTCCATATTTTCGTACCAATACCTTCTCCAGTTTTCTGGATCTAGGCTCGAACATAATCCTTCATCAAACTCCTTGAGATAACCTGGTTCCATCAAGTCATCGTATTGAATGGCTGTATCAACCAATTCACACTTGTCCTTGAAATCTATGATCTCTGGATCCATAGCAATCGCTGCCATCAGTCCGCTTTTGGTTAAGCTGTCCGACGACATTCGGATTCCATTATCGGCCACCGTGTCAAAAATAATAAATTTAGGTGCGTCGGCTGAAGATTCACTCCACTCATTCCACAATGGCAAATTTCTTGATCGACCTCTGCCTGGACGCCCTGAGTAGGCAAATTCAGCCCAATAAGACATCATGGCATTAGACAATTGGGTGACTGATACGAGATTTTTTGAGCCAATCATGTAGCGGGTCATTAAGTTTTTATCAAGATTACCCATCACGAAAGGAATCTCAAACGAATGGGCTGCACCCAGAAGATGGCTGATGTCTGTCCCTAATCTTCTTGGCTCTTCATCCCAATCAAACCGATAAGCAAAAATATTGCTTTGACCGGATTGGACCAGCTCTCGAGCGGGTTGATCCACAGCGAGTAATTTCCATGTATTGGATCTATGTTTTGCGATCGCTTCATAGAGTTCCTTGTCCCTGCTTCGAGGGAGCCCAAAAAATGTCCTAACGAATCTTGGGTTGTTTATAAGAAAGAGTTTGTTTTCATCTCTATTGGTTCCAAAAATAATTGGCACACCTGGAGCAATACCTTGTTGCAAGGACGCTATAATTCCATCCTCATGCAACACATGGCCATCTGGGAAGGGTCTTAGCATGTCATTGGTGCTGACTTTAGCCTGTAGATATGCCTCAAATACCTCAACAGTAGAGGCTGATCTAAGAACATCCGCAATTTCTTCAGTTGACAAACCTTTCTGTATTGCAGTTGCGTCTGTCCTGTTTGCAGCCCTTTGTTTTAAAATTAAAAGTTGATTAAACAATTCTTTGGAGCTGTAATTCTTCCAAGGAAGAGGATTACTAAGGTAGTTTTCAGAATGATCAATATCCCCTGGTTTTATGCCCCCACTCTGACTAATTGCCTTGTGAAAAAGACCCTGTGCCAATGGTGAAGAGAGCAATGCAGCAACATTGTAACCACCTGCTGACTCACCGAAGATCGTAACGTTGTCTGGATCGCCCCCAAAATTTAAGATATTCTTTTGAACCCAACGCAAAGCTTGAATGGTATCAAGATTTCCGTAGTTGCCAGACCGATCTTCACCATTATTGGACTCAGCCAAGATACTGGGATGCCTAAACCATCCAAATGGACCCAGCCGATAATTAATTGTTACAACAACAACTTTGTGCTGGAGCACCAGTTCGGTTGGGTTGTAAAAATCAGAATTACCTGCCATATTGCTGCCGCCATGAATCCAAAGCATCACTGGGTAATTGGCAATTTCAGATCCTATTTCTTCAGGGGTTAGCTTAGGCGCCCAAATGTTCAAATTTAGGCAGTTCTCTGACCCAATAATTTTATCCCAATCCTTCCTTTGAGTAGTACCTACGAGGGAACCTTTTTGAACACAAAAAGATCCAAATTCTAAGGCTTCTCTAACGCCAACCCAAACCTGAGGAGTTTTTGCCTTTTTCCATCGAAATTCAGATGACGGAATATCTCCATAGGGAATACCCAGCCATTGATGCGTCTTCCCATTATCCCCACCAATAAGAATGCCCTGCTGTGTTTCCCTAATTGTGTCCTCATCGGGCAATAAATCTAATCTGGGCTGACTGCAAGACATCAGGATAAAAGCAATCAAGAAAGAGAAAGTTGGTATTTTATACGTCATCGTATAGTTACTGTTTTTTAGCAAACCTATTCTAGGGTAGAATTTATTCAATTCCATAAAATTCCATTAAATTATTAAGTAAACACCTTATGATATTAAAAAATAACGTAGTAGAATAGCCGGTATTATGGCCGCTGTAAAGAATTTCAAAAACAGATTTTTGTTGCTCTTCGTCTTGATACTCTTGAATAACCAACCGAGTGATCTGCATGCCTCACCCTGGGCAATCCCTGGAGATTTAATCCTCAGACATGACATCCAAGTGTTGGTAGATTCAGGGGTTATAAGTATACCTATGACCACGTGGCCACTGGCCTGGGGAGACATAGCCTATAATTTATCTAAAACTGAACAAGAAATGACATCCTTTGAACTCGCCTCATTTCAGCGTATTAAAAAAGCACTACTTAAAGAAGAAATCGG
>Ga0207966_1001495_pt1 | contig 12784 bp, 9 predicted proteins | sample Knorr_S23_td_NAD_FD_185611 | JGI IMG/M metagenome (GOLD analysis project Ga0207966, IMG submission 185611) | Marine microbial communities from Southern Atlantic Ocean transect - Knorr_S23_td_NADW_ad_2500m_LV_B (SPAdes) (version 2) | ecosystem: Environmental > Aquatic > Marine > Oceanic | place... | reverse complement strand
TACTACTCTTTAAACATAACAACATTAAATGTACTTTTCGGCTGGACCAGATTTGCAATCGAATGCTGTCCAGTTGTAAGACTGCCAAGATGGCGCTAATTTAGAATTCAATTTCACTCTGATAATCTGCCTCGAAAAATTGCCAAACTAAGCTTTAGTTATGTAGTTCTTGTGAGCCAAATTAATACAATAAATCATTAAAGCTTGTATTATTAACACTAACAGGGTCTACTGAACGATTAGTTTTTTTAGAAAGTTTTTTAATTTGAAGACATTTAACAATGAAACGCACTTTCCAGCCAAACAATCGGCGACGCAAAAAAAAGCACGGTTTCAGGGCTCGCATGGCGACTCCTGGAGGTCGAAGAGTAATCAAGCGTAGACGCGCTAAAGGCAGAAAACGTCTCAGTGCATGAGCATAAAGGAAACTTACCCGAAGACGATCAGGCTACACCATAGTCAAACTATTCGGGAGGTGTTTGTGCAGGGGATCTATCAGTCTTTGGGGCCGATTGGTGTTAAATATAAAATAGCAGAAGCTGAATGCAGCCGTTTTGCAGTCTCCGTTAAAAAGAAGGTCGGGAGTGCACCTTGCCGAAATCGTATCAAACGTTTGTTGAGAGAGGCGATTCGTAAGGAACGGTTACGGTTGAATTGCGCATACGACATTTGTTTTTTTATAACGAGCCCGCCCAAGAGTCCCTTGGACTCATCTTATGTCTTGTGTCTGGTCAGACAGTTTTTCAAAAACTTAAACAAGGAATCAAGTGAGTGAGCCTGCTAACGCAATACAAAGTCGGGTAGCACCAAGTTTTGAGAATTGTTGCAAGAAATCACCGAATAACGAAAACAGTAATATTTTTCTTCGTTTCATCCTGAGCTTAATCAAGGTTTATAGATCTTGTGTATCTCCTTTTTTGCCTGCTTCCTGCCGGTTTTATCCCACTTGTTCGGCATATGCTCTGGAATCTTATCAAACTCTGGGTTTGATGAGAGGTACCTATCTGAGTTTATGGCGGATCTTGAAATGTAATCCGCTGCATCCCGGAGGTGTTGATCCGGTTCCAGGAAAATCTGGCCCAGAACCAGCTGATAATGCGGTAATTTCTGAAAGAAACTTACACAAGCTTAAAATTTATGGATAAAAACACTTTACTGGCAGTAGTACTCTCAGGTGCAATTATGGTTGGATGGTATGCCATGTTCCCTCCGCCGGATTCGCCTCCTCGAGAGATTGAAAATACCGTAGATCAGGAATATACAGACAGGACCAAAAATTCGGTGAGACAAGAATCTGCTGAACTTAATGTTGAAGATTCTACCATTTCTTCAACTGTACCTTCGTCATCAATCAAGGAGGTTGACAGTAGTTTACCATCAAAGGAAGTAACCATAGAAACAGAGAATTACAGGTTGGTTATAGACACTAAAGGTGGAATTGGAAAAAGTCTGCAGTTAAAACATTATAAACATACAAAGCCCAGGCTTACTTTGAGTACCTGGTTCCCATTTCTTACCAGCTTCATTGGTCCAGATTATCTTGATGAAGTAACAGTGGACAACCGTGTACAAATGTTCGGGAATCATTTGGAAGGAGTACCCGCTTTTGCTCAAGAGTTTAAGGGAGATGCAAAAACCACTGAAATGTTTCGCAATACTGTATTTTCTGCAAGTCAAGATCATGTTGTGCTGGAAGAAGGACGCCTGAATACTACACTCACTTTAACCTCACCCATAGTGAACGGGCTCCAGATGGTTAAAATCTTCGAAGCAAATCCTGATAGTTATATTTTAAATTATCGTATTCAGTTGATCAATCGCTCCAATGATGTTCGTCCTTTGGAAGTGCTTTATTTTTTTGGAGAACAGCGGCTTGCAGACAATGGCGGCGGAATGCAACAAGTTTCTCATGAAGGTCCAGTCTTTTTTTTCGATGAGAGTCTGCAGACTGAAAGCACTGAAAACATAGAAAATGAACTGCCCGTAACGCAAATGAAATGGTTAGGTGTTGAGGATCAATATTTTATTGGTGCGGCAGTTCCAATGACTCCGGTAAAGAACGGTTTTTTTAGAGCAGGATCATACATTTCTGAACCACAAGCTAATCAGTTGGGAGAGAGAAAATTGTCTCCATATTTTGGTGTAGCTCTACCGAAGACAAATTTACAGCCAAATCTTCTCGTTGAGTCAGATTTTAGAATGTTTTATGGCCCAAAAGAAGATCAAGAATTGCTGAAATTTGGGCACAATCTGGAAATGTCTCACGACATGACTCTGGAAATTCTGGCAGCACCACTGTTGGATTTACTACGCTTGATTTACGGTTATGTTGGAAACTACGGTGTTGCTATTATTATTCTGACGATTATAGTTCGTGTAGTTTTGTTTCCTCTGACTTTCAAGGGCATGAAAAGTATGAAGCGTATGCAGCAGTTAACTCCGAGGATGAAGAAACTACAGGAAAAGTATAAAAAAAACAAAGAAAAGCTGAACAAGGAAATGATGGAGCTGTATCGTAAAAATAAAGTCAATCCGCTTGGTGGTTGTTTACCGATGCTGCTCCAGATCCCCGTGTTTTTTGCGCTTTATAGCTCACTTTCAAGTGCCGTTGAATTGCGACATGCACCTTTCATCTTTTGGATTAGTGACTTGTCGCAACCGGACGGATTGGGGATTACGCCCTTGCTGATGGGGGCATCTATGTTCATTCAACAAAAATTGACCCCACAAACCGCAATGATGGACCCCACACAGGCGAAAATCATGCAAATGCTGCCCTTCATTTTTACTATTTTTACCTTCACTTTCCCATCCGGATTGACTTTGTATTGGGTAACGAGCAATATCCTTTCGATTGCCCAGCAGCAAATTATCAACCGGATCAAAACACCCGAGTTACAACACTGATCAGCTGTTCTGTTTTTCAGTCTTTTCCATAAAACTCAATTTTCCTGGTTAGCAGAAAACTTGATTTTGTTCAGAATTTCTGTTCTTCTCTATATGTTATAGTGTCAATAAAGGATCATTCATGAGCGAAAAGCTTTGCCTACTCATGATATATTTTGACTTGTTTTAATAGTTGGTTGAATAAACCAAAAGAATAAAACCATAACTTCATAAAGTTTAGTGCAGAGCTTTTTATAAAGTATAATTTTAGTTTCCTATATGTATCAATATCCTGAAAAACAAGGGCTTTACGATCCTCAATTTGAGCACGACAATTGTGGTGTGGGATTTGTAGTTCAGATAAAAAATCGGCAATCTCACCAAATTGTCGAGCAGGGACTGAGTTTACTCTGCAATCTGAGTCACCGGGGAGCACTTGGCGCAGATCCAGATACAGGAGATGGTTCTGGAATTTTGATTCAAATTCCCCACCAGTTTTTTGTTGAAGAATGCCAAAGTTCCGGGTTCCATTTGCCTGAATCCGGAGAGTATGGGATTGCCTCCATTTTTCTTCCTCAAGATCCTTATGCCAGAAGACATTGTGGCGAAGTGATTGAAAGTCACATTGTTGAAAAAGGGATGGATTTGCTGGGGTGGCGTGATGTTCCGATTGACAGAGGATACATTGGAAAACAGGCTCTTGCCACAATGCCAGCTATGCGCCAATTGTTCATGGGGCATCGCAGGTTTGAAAATTATAATCAGGACCGCTTTGAAAATAAATTGTATGTAACGCGTAAAGCCATACGTTCATCACTGCAGGATGTTGAAGGTTTTATGATTATCAGCATGTCCTCACGTACCATAATTTATAAAGGGATGCTGATTCCACATCAGATGGGGAAATTTTTCATTGATTTATCTGATAAACGCTTGAGGAGTGCTTTGGCGTTGGTACACACCCGTTTCCCGACTAACACCTTTCCGCGCTGGGATTTGGCTCAGCCTTTCAGAAATTTGGCTCACAATGGAGAAATAAACACACTGCGCGGTAATATAAACTGGATGCTGAGCAGGCGTCCGACTTTAAAGTCACCATTGTATGAGGATATCAGCGAACTGCAGCCCATCATTATTCCAAGAGGCAGTGATTCCGCCTGCATGGACAATGTTTTCGAATTCTTGATTCAATCCGGCTATTCTCTCCCACATGCAATGATGATGATGGTGCCGGAAGCATGGGAGCAAAACCCGGAAATGACTCCTGAAAAACAGGCATTTTATGAATACCATGAACATTTAATGGAGCCCTGGGATGGTCCGGCATCTCTCACTTTTACAAATGGTGTTCAAATTGGAGCGACACTGGATCGTAACGGATTGCGTCCGTCGCGATATGTAGTGACAAAAGATGATCTGGTCATTATGGGCTCTGAAGTAGGAGCCGTCGAGATTCCTCCGGAAAATATCAAATTTAAAGGGCGATTACAGCCGGGCAAGATGTTTCTTGTTGATACCAAAGAGGGAAGGATTATTGATGATACTGAATTGAAAGCTAATATTTGTGACGCTCAACCTTATTCACAGTGGCTGAAAGAGAATATGCTTGAATTGTCTGATTTGCCAAAACCGGATCAGGTACCGGAAACGGATTTTGAATCACTTTTATTAAGGCAGAAAATTTTTGCTTATACCACCGAAGATATAAATTTATTATTAACTCCAATGTTTACAAACGGTGTTGAAGCTTCAGGTTCAATGGGGGACGATACGCCGTTAGCCGTGCTCTCAGACAAGCCGCGGCTGCTTTATGATTACTTCAAGCAAATTTTTGCACAAGTTAGTAATCCTCCCGTTGATGCAATCCGGGAAGAATTGGTGATGTCACTGACAAGCAGGTTGGGGTCTGAAAGAAATATTCTTGATCCCGGAGCAAATCACGCAAAGATGTTGAAACTCTTTCATCCAATACTGAGCAATGAAGAGCTTGCACAAATTAAAGCACTCGATAAACAGGACTTCAGATCGAAAACTTTAAGTATGCTTTTTGATGCAGCTTCAGGTGTTGAAGGGTTTTCCAGAGCGCTTAAAGAACTTTGTGAAGAAGCAGAAAGTGCAGTGAATTCCGGTACAACTTTTGTGGTTTTGAGTGATCGCGGTACAGCTAAGGATCAAGTCCCAATTCCTGCCTTATTAGCAGTAGGGGCAGTTCACCATTACCTGACTCTCAAAAGGGTACGCTACAAAACGGGTATAATTGTGGAAACCGGAGAAGCGAGGGAAATTACACATTTTTGCTTACTTGTAAGTTATGGTGCAGGTGCTATCAATCCGTATCTGGCTATTGAAACTATAGAACAAATGATTCAGAAAAAGGAGTTGCCTGAGGAATTAACGCTGGAAAAAGCTAATCAGAATTATTGTAAGGCCATTCGTAAAGGAATGTATAAAGTTTTCTCGAAGATGGGAATTTCTACCATACAAAGCTATCGCGGCGCTCAAATTTTTGAGGCGATTGGACTGGATGAAGAACTGATACGGGATTATTTTACAGGAACTCCATCCAGAATAAGCGGTGTTGGTATAAGAGAAATTGCCCAGGAAAGCTTATTGAGGCATGAAACGGCTTTGGAAAAAACTCCGGAAACTAGAGAAATATTGTCTGGAGGAGGATTATATCATTGGCGCAGAAACGGAGAATTTCATCAAATTAATCCGGTCATGACAAACACTCTACAGAGAGCTGTCCGCAAAAACAGTCAGGACGCTTATAATGAATTCTCACGTCTCGTCAATGAACAGAAACAGCGTTTTTCTACACCGAGAAGCTTGTTTGAGTTTGCAGAAGGAACTCCAATTTCGCTTGATGAAGTTGAACCTGCTGCGGAAATTGTAAAGCGATTTGTGACTGGAGCGATGTCACTTGGATCGATCAGCTCTGAATCACACGAAACTATGGCGATTGCCATGAATCGCATCGGTGGAAAAAGCAACAGTGGAGAAGGCGGTGAAGATTCTGCACGTTTTGAAAAACGAACAAACGGAGATTTCCCAAACAGTACTATTAAACAAGTTGCTTCAGGACGTTTTGGAGTTACAATCCATTATCTGGTCAACTGTACAGAAATCCAAATTAAAGTCGCTCAGGGTGCCAAGCCGGGAGAAGGCGGACAACTACCTGGGAATAAAGTCAGTGAGGAAATTGCAAAAATTCGCAATTCCACTCCCGGAGTGACCTTGATTTCACCGCCTCCGCACCACGATATTTATTCTATCGAAGATCTGGCTCAGTTAATTTTTGATCTGAAAAATGCTAATCCACAAGCAAAAATCAACGTTAAGCTGGTGGCAGAAGCAGGAGTTGGTACCATTGCTGCGGGAGTAGCAAAAGCTCATGCTGATGTCATCACAATCGCTGGTCACGACGGCGGGACTGGTGCGTCACCTTTGACCTCGATAAAACATGCGGGAGTGCCGTGGGAACTTGGGCTTTCTGAAGCACAGCAGACATTAATGTTGAATCAATTGCGCGGTCGGGTACGTTTACAGACCGACGGTCAACTTAAAACCGGAAGGGATGTAGCGGTAGCGGCTTTGTTAGGTGCAGAAGAATTTGGTTTTGCGACTGTTCCATTGATTGCTATCGGCTGCATTATGATGCGTAAATGTCACCTCAATACGTGTCCGGTCGGTATTGCCACACAAAATCCTGAATTACGTAAAAAGTTTGTTGGCAAGCCGGAACATGTCATCAACTATTTCTTTTTTGTAGCAGAAGAACTACGGAATATCATGGCCAAACTGGGTTTTCGCAAAGTTGATGAAATGATAGGACGAACAGATATGTTGAAGCAGCGCACGAACGTAAACCATTGGAAAGCTGGAAAAGTTGATTTATCAGCAATCCTGCATCAGATTCCTGTGGGAGAAAAGGACACTCCTTACTGTACTCAGAAACAAGATCACGGACTGGACAAACAAATTGATCTTAAGCTGATTGCAGAATCTAAAGATGCGCTGGAACACAAAAAGGCAGTAGAGTTTGTGTTACCGATCAACAATGTGAACCGCTCAGTCGGTACTATGTTAAGTAGTCATATAGCCAAAAAATACGGTGCAGAAGGTTTGCCGGATAACACAATTCACTGCAAATTTGTGGGTTCTGCAGGGCAAAGTTTTGGAGCATTCCTGGCTCATGGTGTTACTCTTGAGCTTGAGGGTGATGCCAATGATTACACGGGAAAAGGTTTGAGCGGCGGCCGGCTGGTTGTTTATCCTCCCAAAAAATCTACATTCAGTGCCTCTGAAAATATTTTAATTGGCAATACTGTATTGTATGGAGCAACCGACGGAGAAGTTTTTTTCTGCGGTATTGCAGGCGAACGCTTTGCTGTCCGTAACAGTGGTGTAATGGCAGTGGTTGAGGGTGTTGGCGACCATGGTTGTGAGTACATGACAGGTGGAAGGGTAATTGTGCTTGGAGAAACCGGAAAGAATTTTGCCGCAGGAATGAGTGGTGGGATTGCTTATGTTTTGGTAGAGAACCAATCATTCCATTCACGCTGCAACACTGAAATGGTTGAATTGGAAATTGTGAGTGAACTGCAGGAACAAAAATGGCTCCGGAAATGGATTGAGCGACATCAAGACTATACAAAAAGTTACCGTGCGGCAAGTTTATTGGAAAACTGGGAAAAAACATTAAGTCAGTTTGTAAAAGTAATGCCGATAGAATACCGGGCGGTATTGGAAAAAATGAAAAATAAATCCTCGATTAAATAGCAGCAGTATTAACAAATGGGAAAAGATACAGGTTTCTTAGAATTTGATAAAGAGAGCCCGCCGCTGCGTCCAGTGGATGAAAGAGTGCGTGATTTTCAGGAATATTACACTTTTTTGTCTGAAGAAAATTTGCAGCGTCAGGCCTCCCGCTGCATGGATTGCGGTGTACCGTTTTGTCACATGGGCTGTCCCCTGGGCAACATGATTCCCGACTGGAATGATCTTGTTTATCGTGGACACTGGAAAGAAGCTCTGGCTGCATTACACAGCACCAATAATTTCCCGGAGTTTACCGGCCGTATTTGCCCTGCACCATGCGAGGACACTTGTGTTTTGAATGAACATTACACTTTGGATGCAGCAGAAAAACAGCAAAAAGTGAATGTTGTCACAATTGAAGAAATTGAAAAGCACATCGCTGAGCGAGGTTGGGAAGAGGGCTGGATACAACCTCAACTGCCTGAAAAACTTACCGGTAAGTGCATTGCGGTAGTGGGTTCCGGTCCTGCCGGACTGGCAGCGGCACAGCAGTTGCGGCGTGCAGGACATGATGTGACTGTTTTTGAAAAAGACAATAGAATAGGTGGATTACTGGTTTACGGTATTCCGGATTTCAAGTTGGACAAAAAAGTGGTTACCCGACGCGTTGAACAACTCCGTGCAGAGGGGATCAAGTTCCGGACAGGAGTCCATGTAGGCGTGGATTATTCAGTCAAAGAACTGCGGAACAGTTTTGATGCTATCCTGTTGGCAACCGGTGCGCAAATTGCGCGAAAGTTGATGGTCGAAGGCAGTGACTTAGAAGGAGTCCATTATGCAATGCACTATCTTCCGCAGCGCAATCGTGAAGTCGCCGGGGATTCCATTCCGGAAGAGCAAAAAATCGAATCCGGAAACAAAAAAGCAGTAATTCTCGGCGGCGGATTTACAGCAGCTGATTGTTTGGGTAACCTAAATCGGCAAGGTGCAGATCCTAACATTCATCAGTTTGAACTGGTTGATATGGTGCCGCGTCCTACTCCAGTGCATAAAGAAGCGAATCCGGATTGTAGAGCCAATATTTTGACGGAAAAGATAATCAGCGACGACTCAGGCCGGGTTAAAGCTTTGCAGGCGGTTTGTGTAGAATGGAAATGGGAAGCAAAGGGAAACTCTGCGCCTGGTCGAATGACGATGCAGCGTGTTCCGGGGTCAGAGTTTAGCGTGTCCACTGATTTGGTTTTTCTGGCATTGGGATTTTTGGGGCCAGAATTGGATGGATTACTGGAAGGACTGGGAGTTGAGTTGAATGTTCGTGTAGGAGAAAAACCTTTTACATCTGAGCAAGTTAAAAAATTGCTGAAAAACGCGCAGCCGATGTATGATATTTTTTCAGATGAAAATTTTATGACCAGTAAAGACGGTGTGTTCGTAGCAGGTGATGCAAATCGTGGTGCCTCGCTTGTAGTTTGGGCCATTTGGGAAGGGCGTGAGGCTGCACGTTGTATCGATAAATATTTGATGGGAACCACAAGTCTCCCAACGACACCTCAGGCAGAAGTGCTGGTATAACAATCGTTAAAACTAAATATTGTGAGCAAAAACAAACTTATATTTTTGACTGCCTTCGTTGGTTTTGTGGGCCTAACTGTTTATGCTCTCTGGAAAGAAGTAAGCCGCGGCACTGCTCAATTACAGTACAGCATCAGCGGTGTGATCCTTTCCGGTCCGGGAGCAAGAGGAATTGTCAAAACTGACAATGCTCATGTTTTGCTCTTTGATCCGGAAACATTTGAATTGGTTGCTTCGAAAATTCTCAACCCTTTTTTACCGCCTTCAACATTTAGTATCGGACAGGATGACGCAAGTCAACCGCTCAGCGGCTCTTATCGCCTGCTTGTACTCACCGACAAAAATGGGGACCCAAATCTTCCTACAGCTGGAGAAGTCATTGGGCCTCTATCTCAGCCGTTACCTTTAGGAACTGAGGGAGTAAAATATTCTGTGGACCACCCTTTTCAGGTTTTTCCTGCGGAACTTTTGGCTGTCGAGACAGATTCTCCAGATACGAGTATCCGGGGCACAATCACCGTTGCTCCTGAATTGCAGAGTCAACTAGGTTTAGAAGATAGATTGGTGATCATGCTCTTTGATCCACAACAAGGCCGTCCTGTTGCCATCAAAATGCTCCCGAGTTTCAGGCCACCACAAAATTTCAGTATTGGCCAAACTAATGCTATGGGAGGTCAACAACTCAGTGGAAAGTATTCTCTCAGAATTCTTACTGATAAAAACAGTCAGCCGTTTCAATCTGTTCCTGGAGAAATAATAGGTCGTTCACAAGGTCTGATTTCTTTGGGAACCGGTGATTTGGAGTTTGAACTGGATCAGCCCTATATTCGCTAATCCACCGGCAATAATTAGGGTTTACTGAAAAAGTATTTATTTTGTCATTCCGGACTTGATTTGGGATTCAGATTCACGATCAGATTGAGCACAGGATTTTAAACTGTATTCATGGACTCCAGGTCTTTTCTGCGCTTTGTCCGGAGTGATAATGGAGATGAATTGAAAGCGGCAAACCTGATCAAAAAATTACTTCCGGTCTGGCTATATTGAGAGCTTGATCAATATTTTCACGAAAGCAGGCACGGTTAGGGAAACCTCCGGGCTGAAGATATTTTTCCGGAGGTATGCTCTGCTCAAGCTCACGATTCTTTTTTGTGACGGTCATCTTTTCTCCAGTACGTCCGAGTCCACTCATTTTGAATCGATAATGAGCCTCCAGTTGTTCGTCATGAATCCGGAGGAAACAGAGCACGTAGTCCATGTTGGGATATTCCCGTGAATCTGGAGGAATGAGCTTGACCTCAGTCCATTCTGATTTTCGTTTCTGATATTTTTCCAAAAAACGAAATTGAGTCGTGAAAGTTTGCAAATAATTTTGCAGGATTGGATGCAGGTTAATCTGTAAATTAAGCCGTCCACCTTCAGTTAGTGCTTCATCACCGCCAAAAAGCAGATATAATCCACCCTGTTTGTCAGTTATCTGGCAGTCTGTAGATAAATTGAAATTCCAGCCGAAAGTTAGTTCAGAGCCGGCCTGCAGTGCAATATCCTGAGCTGCTACTTGTTTTTCGAGAACTTCCCAGGGACCCCCCGTACCTTCTTTGAAAGCTTTTTTTAAACCATGTGCAAGAATAATTTGGGAAGTTTTTACAGCAACAGTTTTGCTGCTCATGTTCCTGATTCGAAGTTGACCTTTTACAACTTCTCCCTGATTCCATGACTCTCCCTCAACTTCAATTTGATGTTCCAGAGGTTGCTGAAAATATACGCTTCTCATTTGATCTCTTTAATTTGCTGTTTTAAAGGCCTGGAAAACATGGAAATTTAGGTCAGGCCGGATGTGATTATTAGTTTAGATTCCCGTAAACCTTAGCTGAATCTCTGCTGTGAACTTTTCTTCCTTCTTGCGACCCCAGTTTTTATAGCGGCTTCCCGTACAGCTTTAGCAATTTTAGGTGCAACCGATGAGTCAAATACACTCGGAATAATATAGTCTGCACAGAGGTGTGATTCTTTTACAGTACCGGCGATGGCGTGTGCAGTGGCCAATTTCATTTCTTCATTTATCGTACTGGCCTGACAATCAAGAGCTCCACGGAATATTCCCGGAAAACAGAGGACATTATTGATTTGATTTGGATAATCACTGCGTCCGGTTGCCATCACGGCCACTACAGGTAAGGCTTCATCTGGACTGATTTCAGGGTCAGGATTTGACATTGCAAAAACAATTGGATCTTTGGCCATGCATTTTACATCTTCCTGATTGATCACATTGGGAGCGGAAACCCCCACAAAGACATCTGCTCCTGCAATTACATCTTTGAGAGTTCCAGAGTCCTGATTTGGATTTGTACTGTCAGCAAACCAGCGTTTACTGGAATTGAGATCGTTTCGTTTAGGATGTATTGCACCTTTGCTGTCACAGCCAATCAAGTTTTTTACACCAAGTTGTAGAATCATCTTGGAACATGCGGTTCCAGCTGCACCTGCACCGGAAACAACTACCTTTATGTCTTCAACTTTTTTATCAACGAACTTTAGAGCATTGATTAAAGCGGCAGTCGTGACAACGGCAGTTCCATGTTGATCATCATGAAAAACCGGAATATCCAGCTCTTCCCGGAGTCTGCGTTCAATTTCAAAGCAGCGTGGCGCTGAAATGTCTTCTAAATTTATGGCACCAAAGCCAGGAGCAATGGCCTTAACAGTCCGTATAATTTCTTCGGTATCTGTGGTGTCTAGGCAAATCGGCCATGCGTCTATGTTGGCGAATTCTTTAAAAAGCATGGCTTTGCCTTCCATAACCGGCATGGCGGCTTTAGGGCCAATGTCGCCAAGTCCTAATACTGCAGTACCATCGGAAATCACTGCGACTGTGTTGCCTTTGATGGTCAGTTTGTATGCATCTTCAGGATCTTCGTAGATATCCATACAAATTCGAGCCACTCCCGGAGTATAGGCCATGGAAAGGTCATCACGGGTTTTGACGGGAATACGGTTTCGGATACTGATTTTTCCACCCAAATGGACCAAAAATGTGCGGTCAGAAAAGTTGATAAATTCAACTCCCGGAAGGTTCCTGATTGCCGTTACTATTTGATCGCTGTGATCAGGATCATGAGTAAAAATACTGATGTCACGGACTAAAACCCCGGCTTCGGGCTGTACGAGGTCTATCGCTCCTACTACTCCATGCATCTCGGAAATGGTCTGAGTCACACTGGCTAACATCCCAATCTTATTATCAATATTGAGACGAACGATAATACTGTTGCTGGCATTAAAAGCAGGTTGGCTGACTGTCATAAATTACTCCAAAAAGAGGTGATTTCTGTGAATAACCGGTTTACTCTGTGGATCTTTCCCACCGGTCTTTGCCGGGTTTTGTTCTTTTATTTGATGACGCAATTCTTTGGCAGAACAATCGGCTCTTCCAACTCCGAGCCGTACACCTTCCTGATTGCATATTTCAACAAGGTCCTTGTTTTCAAATTGTCCTTCAACGCGTGTTACACCTTTGGCTAATAAACTCTTTTTATTTTTCATAAGAGCTTGTTCTGCTCCT